>LNFM01006382.1_pt1 | contig 19442 bp, 20 predicted proteins | sample 596031 | NCBI WGS metagenome assembly LNFM01 (sample SAMN04254537, study PRJNA301005) | activated carbon metagenome | isolation source: dual media filters at the Ann Arbor, Michigan drinking water treatment plant | place: USA: Ann Arbor | reverse complement strand
GCGGAGAGGGAGGGATTCGAACCCCCGGAGGTATTACCCTCACCAGATTTCGAGTCTGGCACCTTCAACCACTCGGACACCTCTCCGTGGTCGACAGGGCGCGGACGATAGCAGGATCGGGGCGGGGGACAAGGGGGATCACGGCCCTAAAATCCAGGGCCGGCGCGCCCGAGGGGGGTCGCGGGGGCCGCGATCGCCCCGCGAGGCGCGGCCGGCCGCCGGTTCCGGGCGCACCCGTGCTACGGCCGGCCATGCCCAACCGCCTCGCGGCCGCGACCAGCCCGTACCTGCGCCAGCACCAGGACAACCCGGTCGACTGGTACGAGTGGGGCGAGGAGGCGTTCGCCCGGGCGCGCGCCGAGGATCGGCCGATCCTGCTGTCGGTCGGCTACAGCGCGTGCCACTGGTGCCACGTGATGGCGCACGAGTCCTTCGAGGACCCCGCGATCGCGGCGCGCATGAACGCGGCCTTCGTCAACATCAAGGTCGATCGCGAGGAGCGGCCCGACATCGACACGATCTACCAGAAGGTCGTGCAGCTCCTCGGCCAGGGCGGCGGCTGGCCGCTCACGGTGTTCCTGACGCCGAGCGGCGAGCCGTTCTACGGAGGCACGTACTTCCCACCGCACAGCAAGTACGGGCGGCCCGGGTTCATGCAGGTGCTCGACGCGCTCGCCGAGCTGTACGCCGGCGATCGGGCGAAGATCGCCGAGCAGGTCGCGTCGTTCCGCGAGGGCTTCGTCGCGATCGCGGGCATCGTCGACGACGAGCGCCGCACGTCCTCGGGATCGCCGGAGCTCGGCACCGAGGCCTCGTTGCGCGAGGCCGGCAAGCGCCTCGTCGACCGCGTCGATCCGAAGTGGGGCGGCTTCGGGCGCGAGCCCAAGTTCCCCAACCCGACCGCGCTCGAGATCCTCGCCGTGCTCGCGCGCGGGGCCGCCGACGATCGCCTCGCGACGGACGCCGGCAACGCGCTGCGGCTCACCCTCGACAAGATGGCCGAGGGCGGGATCTACGACCACCTGCGCGGCGGCTTCGCCCGCTACAGCACCGATCAGAAGTGGCTCGTGCCGCACTTCGAGAAGATGCTCTACGACAACGCGATGCTGCTGCCGCTGTACGCCGAGGCGGCGGTCGCCTGGCCCGAGGCGGAGCACCTCGCACGCGTCGTCCGCGAGGGCGTCGCGTACCTCGTGGCCGAGATGCGCCACGACTCGGGCACGTTCTTCGCGGCGACGGACGCGGACAGCGAGGGCGTCGAGGGCAAGTACTTCGTGTGGACGCCCGACGAGATCGCCGCGGTGGTCGGCGACGAGGCGCCGTGGGTCTGCGCGCTGTGGGGCGTGACCGAAGGCGGCAACTTCGAGGGCGCGTCGATCCTGCACCTGCCGCGGCCGCTCGAGGTCTGCGCCCGCGAGCAGGGCACGGACGTCGAGGCGCTGCTCGCCCGCCTCGCGCCGTCGCGGGCGAAGCTGCTCGCGCATCGAGCCACCCGCGTGCCGCCGTTGCTCGACGACAAGCGGCTCGCGGGATGGAACGCGCTGCTCGTGTCGGGGCTCGTCCGCAGCGGCTTCGCCCTGGGCGCGCGCGACATGGGTGAGCTCGGCGTCGAGGCCTGCGCGGCGGTGTGGCGCGATCATGTCGGCGAGGACGGCCGCGTCGCACGATCGGCCCACGGCGATCGCGTGCACCTGCGGGGGGTCCTCGACGACGTGGCGTTCCTCGGCCGTGCCTGCCTCGACGTCCACGAGTGGACGCTCGATCCGATGTGGCTCGATCGCGCCGCGATCCTGGCCGCCCACGCGGTCGCGCACTACGGGCGCGAGGCCGGCTTCTTCCTGACGGCCGACGACGCCGAGGCGCTGATCGAGCGCACCGAGAGCCAGCACGACGGCCCGCTGCCCTCGGGCGTCGGCGTGATGGCCGAGCTGCTCGCGCGGCTCGACGCCTGCGACCGCGCGCCCGAGGGCACGCGCGCGCGTCTCGACGCGATCCTCGAGCGCTTCCGGGCCGCGAGCGCCCAGCCCTTCGGCTATGCGAGCCTACTGACGGGGGCGATGCACGCGGGCCCCGCGGCGCGCCACGTGAAGCTGCGCGGGCCCGATGCGGGTGACGCTTCGATCGTGGCGATCCGCGATCGCCTCGCGGCTGCGCGGCTCGAGCGGGGCCTCGCGCTGTCGTGGTCGTTCGGCGTCGCGCCGAAGCTCGGCGTCGTCGCGTGCCAGCAGATGACGTGCCGCGCGGTCGCGGCGGATCCCGACGCCGTGCTCGCGGCGATCGGGTAGTCCCCAGGGAACCGCTACTCCTCGAACAGCCCGAGCTGCCCGTTCGCCGGCGGCCGGCGGAACGTGGTGCCCTCGTGATCGAAGCGCGCCGCGTCGACGAAGCCGAGCCGGCGGTGGTGCGCCTCGAACAGCGCCTCGATCGCCTGCCACCTCGGGCCCGCACCGCGCATGCGCTGGCCGAACTCGGCCTGGTACAGCTCGCCGTCGCGGACGTCGCGGACGCTCGACAGCACGTGCTCGGCGCGCAGCGGCAGGGCCTCGCGCAGGCGATCGACGAACACCGGGCGCACCGCGGCGGGCAGGCGCAGCATGATCATGAACGCGAGCTCGGCCCCGGCCTCGCGCGCGCGCTCGAGGATCTCGGGGATCTGCGGATCGTTGAGCCCGGGGATCACCGGCGAGATGCTGACGCCGGTGCGGATGCCGGCCTCGGACAGCCGCCGCAGCGCGCCGAACCGCCGCGCCAGGCTGCTGGCGTAGGGCTCGATCGCGCGGGCCTGCGTCTCGTTCGCGAACGGGATGCTGAGGTACACGGTGCACCGCGCGACGCGGGCGAGCTCCGCGAGCACGTCGACGTCGCGCTCGACCAGCGCGCCCTTGGTGATCACGCCGACCGGGTTGCGGAAGTGCAGGCACACCTCGAGGAGCTTGCGCGTGATCCCGTAGCTGGCCTCGAGCGGCTGGTAGCAGTCGGTGACGCCGGAGAACGCGAGCATCTCGCCCTGCCACGACGGCGCCGAGAGCTGGCGGTGCAGGACCTCGGGGGCGTTGCGCTTGACGACGATGCGGCGCTCGAAGTCGGTGCCGGCGCCGAACCCGAGCAGCTCGTGCGAGGGCCGGGCGTAGCAGTAGGCGCAGCCGTGGAAGCAGCCGCGGTACGGGTTCACGCTGTAGCGGAACGGCACGTCGGGGCTGTCGTTGCTGGCGATGATGCTGCGCGCGTCCTCCTCGTAGACCGACAGCGTCGCCGAGGGCGGCGCGTCGAGGTACTCGACGTGCGTCGACTCCCAGGGGTTGGGCGGGTTGGCGACGGGGCGTGGCAACCACCGCTATGCTATGCCGTGCGCGCGTCCGTGCCACCTTCGAACCCGCATCGCTCGGCTCGCGCCCGTTCGGCTCCCGGCCGCTCGGCGCGGCTGTGGTTGCTCGCGGCGCTCGTGGGCATGGGCGGCTGCGTCGGCGAGGTGGCGGTGTTCGCCGCGCTGGCCTTCAGCATGAGCATGGCGGCGTGGATCCTCGGGCGCGGGCAGATGCGCCGCAGCCTCTACGAGGCCGAGACGATGCGCCTGGCGATCGCGTCGGGGAACCACCGCGGCATCGAGGACAACCTCCGCAAGCAGCTGGCGCTCGCGGCGGCGGGCGAGGCGGTCAGCGCGGAGCGGCAGTGGCTCGCGCGCGCGCAGCTCGGCGGGCTGTTGGTCGCGGAGTGGCGGCTCGACGAGGCCCGCGAGATCTACGGCAGCGAGCAGGAGCCGGCGAGCGTGCACCTCGCGGCCCTCGCATCGTTCGGCCGCCACGAGCTCGCGGTGCTCACCGAGACGCCGGACGCCGCGCGGCTCGACGCGATCCGCCGCGATCGCGACGAGAGCCTCCAGCACGTGCCCGGTGCCTACCGCCGCGACGTCGAGCGGGCCTGGAACGCGATCGAGGGCCTGTGCCTGGTGCGGATGGGCCACGCGCGCGAGGGCGTGGGCCTGCTCGAGGCCGGCATCCGCTCGCTCGACTACAGCCCCGCGTTGGTCGTGTACCTGTTCCACCTCGGCCAGGCCTACGAGCACATCGGCGAGCGCCAGCTCGCGGCCAAGCACTACGAGGCGGCGATGAACGCCTTCCCCGGCACGCGGCTCGCGAGCGAGGCGCGATCGCGGCTGCACGCCCTCGGCCCCGGCACACCCGAGGGGCTGTTCCGACGGATGTTGCCGGAAGCGCCGCAGGCCGAGTTCACCGCGCCGCAGGCTGAGTTCACCGCTCCGCAGGCCGAAACGTTTGCGCCGCCCGAGGCGGGCGCCGACGAACCACCCACCTCCGCAGCCAAGCGACGCGATGCCCAACGCGATGGGCGACGCGATGGCCCACGCGATGGCTCCCGCGACGACGACGACGACCTCTCGTGAGGCTCGTCATACGCGCGCGGCGCGGCGGTGTGAAATGCCATTCGCTGGGGCGTAACGTTGTTTCCCTGCTATCGTGACGTGACCTTGGCCAGCTCGGACAAGCGTCGGTCCAGCGTCGTCCTGCGCACGATCTCGCATGGGGCGGCGTATGCCCGGCACCTCGTCCGCGGCAACCACCTGCCCAGCGATCTGAAGTGGAGTCGGCCCGGCACGCCGCCGGTGCTGCTGGCCCATGGCTTCCTCGGCACGCGCGGCACGATGCAACCGTTGGCACAGCGCTTCGGCGACGACGGCCGCGCGACGTTCACGTACCACCACGGCACGTTCCAGCTGCGATCGCTGCGGGCCAGCGCGCAGGAGCTCGTCGAGCACTTCGCCCGGCTCGAGCGCTCGCTCGGCGTCTCGCAGTTCGACGTCGTCGGCTTCAGCATGGGCGGACTCATCGCCCTGCACGCGATCAAGTTCATGCAGGCGCATCGCTGGGTGCGACGGCTCGCGCTGCTCGGCACGCCGACCGACGGCACGTGGGCCGGCCTGCTCGGCGTCGCGACGGTCGGCTGGTTGTCGCCGAGCGTGTGGCAGTGCCTGCCGACGAGCGACTTCCTCGCCGATCTGCACGCCGCTCCGCTGCCGCCGGGGATGCGGGTCCGGCAGATCCACGGCGATCACGACGGCCTGTGCCCGCTGCCGACGCCGCTGCCCGGGGTCGATCGCGAGCGCGACTTCGTGGTGCTGCCCGGCGGCCACTCGTCGCTCGTGGTGACGCACGGCTTCTACGAGGCGCTGCGCGACTTCTTCGACGAGCCCGAGCCCGAGGCCGACGCGCCGGTCGCCCGCGACCGCCCGGTGACGGCCGAGTCGGCCGCCGAGTAGCCGGCGCGCGTCAGTACGCGACGACGCCCTTGTTCCGCAGCGCCACGAGCAGCTTCATCATCGACACGTCGTCGGTGGTGCTGCCGTCCATGACTTCCCACCAGCCGCCGGCCTCGATGATGTCCTGCAGGATGTCGAGCTCGTTCGCGGCGAGCTTGCTCCACCGCGTCGGGCTCGGTCGCACGATCGACACGGGCTGGCCGTAGGCCGGCAGCGACACCTTCTTGGCCAGGTTCGCGACCTCGTCCTGCTGCCGCGCCGCCTCCATGAGCATGTGCTCGAGCGGCATGTTGATCTCGACGGGCGGGTTCTCGATCGAGGTGTTCTCGAGCTCGAACATGCCCTTGTCCCACAGCAGCATGCGCAGCAGCGCCTTCTCGGGGTGGAGCAGGCGGTTGCCGACGATCTCCGCGTAGTAGACCCGGCCCTCGCGAAGGTGCAGCGCGCCGACGCGGCCGCGATCGACGTCGCGGACCTTGAGGCACCCGGTCTTGCGGCTGGTGGCGAGCCACTGCAGCACGTCCATCAGCGGGATGTCCTCGATGCTGCCGGTCATCGAGCGGCCGGCGGCGTCGTTGGGGCGACGGCGGCGCTGCTCGCCGGCCTTGCGCTGGGCGACGTCGGCGGCGTCCTTGGTCTCGATGCGCGCGAGGCTCGAGCCGATCGCGATGCGATCGCCGGGGCGCAGGCAGCGGTGCGTGACGGCGGCGCCGTTGACCAGCGTGCCGTTGCGCGAGCCGAGGTCGCGGACCCAGATCCGCCCGCGCGCGGCGTGGAAGCGGGCGTGCTTGCGACTGACCGCGTCGTCCGAGAGCACGAGGTCGGCCTCGGTGCTGCGGCCTGCGATGATCGCCTTGCCGGCCTCCAGCGCGAATTCCTGCCCTTGATACTTGCCGCGGACGAAGCGCAGCACGACGACGGGGGATGCGGAGGCCATGGTCGATGGAGCCATCCCGGCGAGGGGACGGGATCAGGGTCGCCCGGCGGGCCCGGCGGCGTCAACCGACGGGCCCGCTGTCACGTTCACCGCACGCTGTTGCGGCGATCGGACACGATCCCACGGCCTCACGGACCGCGAAGCGTGGGTTGGGTCACCGAGGTCCGGCGTCGCGCGGGAATTCCCGGGCCCGGCCGCGAATGTCGGTTGCGGCCCCTGCGTCGGGGGACAAGACTGACGGGAGATGGTGATGACGAAGACCGGCTCGACTCGCGTGGCGTCACGATTCCGACCTGCGGCGCTCGTGGCGCTCGTGATCGGTGGCTTGTCGTTGATGGGCTGTGCGCGGGATCGCGGTGACACCACGGTGCCCGGCAACGCGCCGCGCACCGTGATCGCCGAGCCCGGGGCCTACGACGACATCTACGTCGCCGACTCGACCTACGTCGAGCGCACCACCACGACGACCACGACGACCACGACCGACGGCTCCGTCGTCGGCTACGACACGCTCTCGGATGGTTCGCGCGTCGAGGTCGTCACCTACGTGCACAGCTACCCCGAGCCGATCGAGACCTTCCCGCGCGTGTACTGGGGCGGTCGCTGGTACTACAACATCAACGGCGACTTCGTGTTCTACAGCGACGCCTACGGCGGCTGGACGTACTACTGGGGTCCGCCGTCGCCGCTGGTCGCGTGCTGGAACGGCTACTACCCGTGGGCGCCGTACTCGTGGGGCGTCGGGTTCTACGGGCCCGGTTGGTACTGGGGCGGCGTCGGCTACTACGGCTACCACGCGTACGGCCTGCCGGTGGTGAACGAGAGCCACCACCACCACCACCATTGGAGCGACACCGGTGGCGGCAACGACGGTGGCAAGCCGTCGGCCGGTGCTCCGTCGCATCCGTCGAGCCCCGGTGGGCCGGCCGGAGACGGCCCGCGTCGCACCAAGCCGGCCGTCGCCTCCGATGGGCCGCGTCGCACCAAGCCCGGCGCCGAGGCGACGGGCGCGGGCAATGGACGGACGCGGGCCGACGCGGGTCCGCAGCGCGCGGCCGGACCGACGCGGGACGACGGCCCGTCGCGGGTGGCGAACGCGGCTCCGACCCGCGCGACGCCCGACGGCGGCAGCAAGCGGGCGATCGGCGAGCGTACCGTGCCGGTGCGGACCCCCGAGGCCGCCGGCGCGCCCGATCGGGTCGCCGCCACATCGCCCGGTCGCGTGCCGCCGACGCGCGCGCCCGGTCGCAGCACGTACGTCACCTCGTCCGGACAGCGCGTCACGGTGATCGATCCGCAGCAGCGGGCGAACGCGCCGGTGCGCGCGGTGGCCCCGTCGCGCTCGGCCCGGACCATCGGCTCGGTGCCGGCGGCGAACACCCGCGATCCCTTCAGCGGACCGTCGCGGCCGCGGTGGGACGCCCCGGTCGCGAGTCCCTCGCGCGGCGCGGCGCCGTCGGGCTGGGATGCGGTGGGCGCGGGTTCTCCGTCGCGTAGCGGCGGCAGTGCGTCGCCGTCGCGCAGCGCCCCGTCGCGCTCGGCGGGCAGCGGCTCGACCTCGACCCCGAGCCGGTCGTACTCGCCGTCGCGCAGCGCGAGCCCGAGTCGATCGTACTCGCCGCCGTCGCGGAGCAGCGCCCCGTCGCGGAGCTCGAGCCCGAGCCGGTCGTACTCGCCGCCGTCGCGGAGCAGCTCGCCGTCGCGGAGCTCGAGCCCGAGCCGGTCGCACAGCTCGCCGTCGCGGAGCAGCTCGCCGTCGCGGAGCAGCTCGCCGTCGCGGAGCAGCTCCCCGTCGCGCGGTGGCGGCGGACGTCACCGATAGCGGTGTATCGTCCGGCCGTGCCCCCGACGATCACCGCGGTCCCCTGCCTCCGCGACAACTACGCCTACCTGATCCACGCGGCGGAGCACGCGTGGATCGTCGATCCCTCCGAGTCCGCGCCGGTGATCGCGGCCCTCGACGCGCTGCACCTTCGCCCCGCCGGCATCCTCGCGACGCACCACCACCCCGATCACACCGGCGGCATCGACGGGCTCATCGCGCGCTTCGGCCCGATGCCGGTCGCAGCGCACGCCCTCGACCGCGGCCGCGTGCCGCAGCAGTCGATCTTCGCCGACGTCCCCTCCACCGCGTTCGCGTCGACGGGCCTCGAGATCGCTGGCTGCGAGGTCCTCGCCGCGCACATCCCCGGCCACACCCGCGCCGCGATCGCGTGGTGCCTGCGGGCGCCCGGTGACGAGATCGCCGACGTCTTCACCGGCGACACCCTGTTCGCGGCCGGCTGCGGCCGCCTCTTCGAGGGCACGCCGGCGCAGATGCACGCCAGCCTGCAGCTGCTGTGCAGCCTGCCGGACACCACGCGGCTGTGGTTCGGCCACGAGTACACCGCGGCCAACCTCCGCTTCGCCGCGGCGGTCGAGCCCGATCACGCGCCGATCGCCGCGCGCGCGGCCACGCTGCCGCCGTGCACGACCCCGACCACCGTGGGCCTCGAGCGCGCGACCAATCCCTTCGTCCGCGCCGGCGATGCCGACGTGCTCGGCGAGCGGCGTGCGGCGAAGGACAGCTTTCGATGAGCGCGTTGCGGTCGTGGTGGCAGGCGGCCCGACCGCTGGCCCAGGTCAACATCGCCCTGCCGCTCGTCGTCGGGCAGGCGCTGGCGATCGCCGGCGGCGCCGCGTTCCACCCGATCGCGTGCGTGCTCGTCCACCTCTTCGGCGTGTTCGATCACCTGTTCATCGTGTTCGCCAACGACGTCGCCGACGAGGCCGGCGATCGGCTGAGCACGACGCACACCGCGTTCTCGGGCGGCTCGCGCGTGCTGCCCGAGGGGCGGCTCGCGGCGGCGGCGTTGGTGCGCGCCGCGTCGGCCATGGCGCTGGGCATGGTCGTCGTCTCGGCGACGCTCGCGTTCGCCTACGACCGCACGCCGATGCTGCTCGGCTGCGGCGCCGCGATCGCGCTGCTCCTGGCCTACAGCTTCGCGCCGCTGCGGCTGTCGTACCGCGGTTTCGGCGAGCTCGCGCAGGCGCTCGGAACCGGGGCGGTGCTGCCCGCGGTGGGCTACGTCGCGCACGCCGGCGATCTCGGCGGCCTCCATCTCGCGGCCCTGGTCCCGCTCGTGGTCCTGGGCGCCGCCAGCAACATCAACACCGCGCTGCCCGACGCGCCGGCCGATCGCGAGGTCGACAAGCGCACCTGGGCCGTACGCGTGGGCCTGCCGCACGCGCGCAAGCACAGCATGCTCGCGATCGCGTTCGGCGTGCTGACGACGCCGCTGCTGCTGCCCGCCGCGTCGCAGTCGTGGCTGGCCGCGTGCGAGGTCCCGTCGCTCGTGGTGCTCGGGATCAACGCGCTGCAGTGGCGCAGCGCCGATCCCCACGATCGCGCCGCGTGCACGCGCTTCGTGTTCCTCAACGGGCTCGCGATCAACCTCGCGATGGTGATGTGGACGATCGCGCTGCTGCGGAGCTGATCGGCGCGCGGCTCACCAGTGCTCGTTGTGCGGCTTCAGGTGGCAGAGGCCGGTGCACGAGCCCGCCGCCGCGTCGTAGGTGATGCCGGTCGGCGCGATCGCGACGTCGGGCTTGCCGTCGACGTGCGAGGTGATCGCGAGCGGATCGTGGCAGTCGGCGCAGCTGATACCCTCGCCGATGTGCCGCGCGTGCTGGCCCGACATCGTGTTGTACGCGGTGTTCTCGGTCGACGGGTACGGGTGGCAACCGCCGCAGCTCGGCGTCGATTGGTCGTGCTGGTACGTGCCGGCCGAGGTGCGCCCGTTGCCGTGGCAGTACAGCGAGCTGCAGCCGCCGTCGCCGTCCCACACCGCCGCAGGGCTGAGCCCCGCCGAGAAGTCGACCTCGGCCACCGCGGGCGTGTCGTCGAAGATGTGGCCGACGCTGAGCACGTCGACGGGCTTGGCGTGGCACTGCACGCAGTCGTACGGCTCGTGCTGGTACTGCGTGACGTGGCGACCGTGGGCGATGAAGCTCAGCATCGACATCTCCGAGGTGCCGTCCAAGTCGCGCGGTGGGGCGCCCGAGGGCTCGTTCTCGCCGCCGTGGCAGAACACGCAGTCGGTCCGCCAGTCGGGGGTGTGGCAGCTGTCGCAGCCGACGCCGCTCGAGCCGCCCATGAGGTCCTCGCCGTGGCAGCCGCGGCAGTCCTCGGCCTGCATCTTCATCGCCCCGCCGTGCATCGCCGCGCCCGAGAACCCGACCGGGTGGTACAGGGCGCCGCCCGTGCCGTCGGCGGGCGCGCCCGTGCTGTCCCCGGCCGATCCGCCCTCGGCGTCCGTGGCCGGTGTGCCGGTCGAGCCCTCCGCGGAGGCGGCCGACGACCCCGTGCTACCGCAGGCCGCGGCGAGGAGGGCGATCGAGAGCAGGTGGATCCACGGGGTCATCGCGCCGGGGATGCCCGAGTTCGGGAATCCCTACAACTCCCATGTCGACCAATCGGGTCAATCCGCGCCACCGCGGGTAGAGCCGCTCAGAACCGCGCGAGGTACTGCACGCCCGCGATGGAGGGCCCGATCCAGGGGGTCGTGATCCCGCTGTGCCGACGGACCTTCGAGCCCGCGATCTGATAGCTGACCATGCCGATGCCCGCGGCCACGGCGATCGCGGAGAGCTGCTGCCCGCCGTAGTACGCGATGGCGTGGCCCGGCCTGGCGAAGTCGAAGACGGTGCCGTTCTCCGGGCTGCTGTAGTCGCCGAGCCAGACGCCGCGCAGGGCGACGCTCGCGGCGAAGCCGAGGCCGATGAGCGGGATCCCGAGGCTCAGCATCACCGGCGCTCGCCGGCGGTGGCGATCGGGCCGCACCCAGCCGTCGTACGTGCCGCGCTCGCGAGCGCCCGCGCCGACGAGCCCGAAGCTCGCGCCGTTGGCCGCGAAGGTGAAGGGCGTCGCGAGGAACCAGCCGATGCGGCAGCCGTCCTGCGTGTCCGTCTGGCAGGGGCCCGTGACGAGGTAGACGCGGACGCCGTTGAGGAGCGTCGCGACGAGGCTGGTCACGCCGCCGGCGATGAACAGCCCGTTGCTGGCCCGGCGCGTGTCCTCGAGGACGCCATCGCTCGGTCGCGCGAGCAACGGCTTGGGCGGCGCCGGCTCGGGCGTCGCGACGGGGACCGGGGCAGGGACGGGCGTCGGCGCGACGGTGGTCGGCGCGGGCGGCTGCGTCTCGGCGATGACGTCGTCCCACGTCTTGGGTGCGGGGTCGCCTGGAGCTGGTGCGGGGGCGCTCGGGCTCGACTCGGCGGCCGGTTCGACCACCGGCGCGGCGTGGACGCGCGTCGAGATCGCGAGCGTCAGCAGCAGCGCGCCCGAGCGCTGCACCCATCGCCGAGCTCCGGCCGTCACATCCACGATCGTCAGCATACGCAACGCCCGGCCGTCACACCACCCACGACGCGACGGTCGCGGTGAGCCGCAGCGACAGGCACGACAGCGCGCCGTCGCCCGCGTGGATCTGCGAGAGCGACAGGGGCACGGTCCGCAGGCCGCGGGCCTCGAGCAGCGCCGCCGTCTGCGGCGCCGCGGTGGACACCAGCACACGATCGGCGAAGGCCAGCGCGTTGGCGCCCGCGGCCTCGGGCACATCGATCACCTCGAGGGGCAGCCCCGCGAACGCGGTGCGATCGATCCCCGCGCCGTGGACGAGCAGCGTCTCGGGTCCCGCGAGCGAGCAGACCGACTTGAGGTGTAGCCCGCCGGCCATCGTGACCGGGACGACCTCGAGGCCGTCGGTGGCCGCGACCGCGGCGAGGTGGCCGAGGCCCGCGCGGTTGGTCCGCTGCGAGAGGCCGACGAACAGGCGTCGATCGATCCGCAGCACGTCGCCGCCGTCGAGGGTCGCCGGCGGCAGCATCGTGTGCAGCGTGCGGTGACCCGCGAGCGCGCGGCCGATCGAGGCGACCTCGACGCGACGACTCGGCGCGCCGGGGTGGGTGAGCAGCGCGCAGGTGTCGAGCACGACCGCGGTGTCCTCGACGAACATCGCATCGGGCGCGCCGGGGAGCTCGGACAGGACCTCGACGCGGATCCCGGCGTCGCGGAGCGCCGCGACGTAGCCGGCGTGCTCGTGCATCGCGAGCCCGACGTCGATCGCGACCGGCAACGCGCGCAGGCACGCGGCGTAGGCGGGCCCGGGTGGTCGAACGATCGCGAGGCTCGGGGTCACCAGCGGCATGCGGGCATGCTCGCACGCCGGCGGCTCGATTCCGGGCACGATCGCGCCCTGCCCCCGCGGACGGCGGCTGCGGGCGGCGTGATAGATTCGCCGCCGTGCAGGGCCCCGATCCTCGGTACGACGCGTACCGCCAGCGTCGAACGTTCACGTCCCTCGACGGCCTGCGCGCCCTGTGCATCGGCGTCGTCGTCTGGCACCACTCGGACGTGCCGCCGCTGGCGGCCGCGATCTGGCCGGCGGGTCGGTTCGGCTTCCTCGGCGTCGATCTGTTCTTCGCGATCAGCGGCTACCTCATCGTCACGCTGCTGCTGCGCGAGCGCGAGCGTCGGGGCGACATCTCGCTGAAGAACTTCTACATCCGTCGGGCGCTGCGCATCTGGCCGGTCTACTACGGGTTGCTGCTCGCGTTCGCGGTGCTGTACCTGGGCTTGAAGCGCGGCAGCGAGGCGGGCCAGGCGTACGCCCACGATCTGCCGTGGTTGCTGCTCTACCTCACCAACTGGGTCCCGGCGCACGGACTGCTCCACGTCACGTGGTCGCTCGCCGCGGAGGAGCAGTTCTATTTCATCTGGCCGCCGGTCGAGAAGTGGCTGCGCGGTCAGGCGCTCACGCTCGTGCTCGTCATCATAGCGGTGAGCGTCGCGATCCAGCTCGGCGTCGTCGATCCGCTGCTGCAGCGCGCGTTCGGCTGGGCGCCCAACGAGCCGGCGATGCTGCGCGAGACCGGGTTCACGCCGATCTCGCTGGGCGTGCTGCTCGCCCACCTGATGCATCGCCGCGGCAGCTTCGTCGTCATCGATCGCCTGCTCGGCGCGCGCTGGGTCGCGCCGCTGCTGCTCGCGGTGCTCGTCGGCTACAGCAACCTGCTGCCGGCGGAGATCAGCGGCCTGCCGCGGCTGGGCGTGCACGTGCTGATGCTGCTTTTGCTCGCGGCCTGCGTCGTGCGCGAGGACCACGGCCTGCACGGCGTGCTGACGTGGCGCCCGCTCGCGCGCATCGGCGCGCTCAGCTACGGCATCTACCTGTTCCACCAGATCTGCCTCGGCGGCGCGCGTGCGGTGGCGGGCAAGGTCGGCCTCGGCCACCCGGTCGTCGTGCTGGTGCTGGGCTCGATCGGGGTGTGGATCGTCGCGGAGATCAGCTTCCGCTACTACGAGTCGTGGTTCTTGAAGCGCAAGGAACGCTTCGGCGCCTAGCGCCCCGGATCCGGCGAGCGCGCCAGCGCGAGCACCGAGTCGGCGTTGCCGCGGAAGATCCGATCGAAGCGGCTGTCGTCGAGGACCAGCGAGAAGAACAGCCGCTTGGGGTGGAAGCCCGCGTGGTAACGCGTCATGCCGAGCATCCGCTGCATGCGGTTGACCAGCCCGAGCGCCGGACCGGGCACGCGGATCGGCCGGATGCCGCGCTCCTCGAGGAACTTCGACAGCGGACCCACGGTGAGGCCGGCGAGGTTGTAGACGCCCTTGCCGTGGAGGAAGATCGCCAGCATCAGGTCGCGCGCGAGGCGTTCCTTGCTGGTCGGGTTGATCATCGGGTCGAAGCCGACGGGCAGCACCGGGGGCGTGCTCTCGAACAGCAGGTTCACGCCGGACAGCACGCCGCCGCCGAAGACCCCGCTGGGGCGCAGGACCATGACCTCGCAGTCGGGGCGGTCCATCTTGGCGCGGCACATGAACTCGGCGTCGATCGTGTCGCGCAGGATCGGGTGCACGTCGGGATCGAGGTTGAGCTCGCCGTCCTCGCGGACCTTGTAGTCGGTGCGCGGGCCGATCTTGTAGACCGCGTCGGAGGACAGGAAGATGTACTTGGCGATGCCGTGGCGCAGGCTCGCGTCGAGCAGGTGTCGCGCCGAGTTGACGTTGAACTCGTGGCTCTCGACGCCGTACCCGCGCGGGTTGCCCTGGAACGCGAGGTGGATGACGGTGTCGAGCGGGCGCTCGCGGAGGCGATCGAGCAGGAACAGGTTGTCGACCTGGCGACGCTTGCTGAGATCCGCGGTGGCGAAGACGAAGCGCTCGGGATCGCAGCCCAGCAGCGCCGGTGGGCACGCCCCGCGATCGACCCCGAGCACCAGATCGACCTCGGGCGCGGCGAGCAGCCGCTCGATGAGGTGGATCGCGACCCGACGGCGCGCGCCGGCGACGAAGATCCGCCGCGGGCCTTCGCGCAGCGTGCCGGGCGTCGGCGCCTCCATCGGGTTGATCAGCGCGGCGGCCTTCAGGGTGGGGATCTTGCTGCTCTCGGCCATGACTGGACGCTCCCGCCGGGACTAGACGCTCCCGCCGGCGTACTCGCGGCGCTGCTCGAGCCCGCGCTGGATCAGATCGGCGACCGACTCGCGGACGCGCTCGACCTCCTGCGTGCGGACCTCGACGCTGTCGAGCGCCAGCGGATCGATGTGGATCGGCTCACCGTAGTGGATGAAGTAGCGCACCGGCTTGGGCAGCAGACCCAGCGGGCCGAACCACGGGAACGTCGTCGTCACCGGGAAGTACGGCAGCCGCAGCGCGCGGGCGAGCGGGCGCAGATCGGCGATCATCGTCATCTGCTCTTCGGCGCCGACCAGGCCGAACGGCACCACCGGCACGCGGTGGCGCGCCGCGAGCTCGACGTGGCCGTGCGAGAACGGGTACAGCTCGTAGCGCTTGGCGGCGGGCTTGCCCAGCGCCTCGGCGCCCTCGGGGAACAGGCCGACGATGTGGCCCTCGTGCACGAGGCCGTCGAAGTTGCGGCGCGTGCCCGGCATCTGCCCGAGGCTGCGGAAGAACACGCCGAGGAACGGCACTTGGTAGACGAAGTAGTCGACCATGAACCGCATCAGCCGCGGTGGGTCGGTGTAGCGGAACACGTCGGTCGCGAGCATCATCGCGTCGAACGGCAGCACGCCGCTGTGGTTGCCGGCGATGACGGCCGCGCCGCGGCCCGGCAGGTGCTCGTGGCCCGTCGACACCACGCGGAAGTAGTGGCGGTGCAGCCAGTAGCCGAGCGCGTAGCCGAACCCGAGCAGGTCGGGATCGGTGCCGAAGGGATCGGTGCCGAAGCCCGCGTCCGACAGGGCGTAGGTCTGCACCCGGTCCCACTCGTGGGGTGGGAGCAGCGGCTTGACCAGCTCGGCCTTGCGTCGGGGGAACAACAACACGCGGGACGGTTAATACCGCAACGGCGGCTTGCCGGGGGACACCCGCGCGTTGCGGCGTTCGAGTCGCTCTTGCCACTGTTCCGCGGGCACGGGGATCACGTAGATCGTCGGCCAGACGAAGCGCTTGTCGGTGGCGCCGAGCCGCCGGGCCCAGTACTCGACGTCGACGACCATGTACGGCTCGTCGTCGATGACCACGATCTCGTGGACGCGGGGCACGAATTGCGCGCCTTCGGTGGTCTCGGTGCGGAACAGCAGGCGACCTTCGCACGCGTACTCGACGTAGGGCATCGCAGGGCCGAAGGTAGCGCGGCGGTCGCGGGCGGGGCAATCCGGCCGCGATCGGGGGCCGGGCGCGGCCGTGGTGCGGTCGATGGGCCGGGCGCGCCGGTCAGGCCGGCGGTCGCCGCTGCGCCGTGCTCGCGTCGGCGCGCGCATCGTCGCAGCGGGCGTGGGTGCTCGGGTGCGACGGCGCCCTCCGGGCCGTCGACCAGGTCTGGGCCCGTTGGACCCACGCGACCAGCTCGGCGTAGTTGTAGTCGCTGATCCAGCGCGGGTAGCAGTACGCCATCATGTCCCTGTGATCGGCGGGCACGAACTCGCCGGTGCGATCATCGTAGCCCTCGACCGTGATCGCCGCGTCGGCGTAGGGGAACTCGGGATCGGGGTCCGACGGATCGCCGCAGGGCGCGTGCAGCAGACCGTGCATGTGCCCGAGCTCGTGGATGAGCGTGTCCTCGGAGCGCTGATCCCCGAACGCCGCGCCGATGGCGAACGCCGCCCGGTTGCCGCCGCCGGACTCCGAGGTGCCCGTCGGGCAGTCGGCGCAGAACTCCTCGCGGGTCGCCGCGCCCGTCACCATGCCGTAGTAGTAGACGTCGGGGGGTGCCTGGTCGACCTGCTCTTGGATCACGCCGAGGTCCACCAGCAGCTGGCCCATGTCGAGCTCGCCGTCGTTGTGGTCGGGCACGACGTCGCCGACGGTCAGCACGACCTCGGTCGTCGGATACACCGCATGGACCGCGGCGCGCAGCCCGTCGAGCACCGCGGGTGAGGTGTCGGGGACGAACCCGCCGACCTCGAAGGGCACGAGGTGGATCGCGATCGGCCCGGTGCGCGCGACGTTCAGATCGTCGGTGCCTTCGGCGGGGTGTCGCGCGCCGGTCGTCGGGGCGTCGATGTCGGGCTCGCCGCATTCGACGAGGGCGACCGAGTAGCGCGCGCCGACCTGCAGCGCGTCGTCGGGCACCTCGAGGAGGAAGTCGGCCGCCGGGTCGTCCTGCGACGCGACGCCGTCGATCCGCCGCGCGTCGACGAATGTCGCGATGCCTTGCGACGTGTGCAGCTCGAGCCGCAGGCCGACGGTGCGCGTCTGCCACGACGGCGCGAGCTCGACCCGCGCGCGCAGGATTGCGGCGCGGCCCTCGACCAGCGGCACGTCGTACGCGGACTCGGGCGTCGAGCCATCGCGGAGCACGTCGATGCCGATCACCTGGAAGAACGACAGGTCGCGCAGGGAGATGCCGCCGGCGAGCTGCTCGGTGCACGCGTCGTCGCTCGAGTCGCCGCCGCTCGACGAGGTTGCGCTCGACGTGTCGCCCTCGACGGCGCCGGACGATCCCTCGGAGCTCGAGGCCGACGCATCGAGCTCGGCGCACGCCCCGTCGTCGCAGCGGCCCCGCGCGCAGCCGGGTGTGCACGGTAGCGCGCCGAGCACGAGGGCGACGCCGAAGGCGTGGGGAGGGGAAGGCTGCGGGCGTGTGCACGGCGGCATGCGGCAGACATGGCCGCGTGCCCGCCGAGTCGTCACTCGATGTCGGATGGCGCGAGCCGCCGGGCGCCGTCGTGCTAGAACGGAGGCGTGACGTCGCCGGTGGCGCAGAGCATCGCGAGGATGACGCCCGAGCAGAAGCTCCGCGCCGCCATGCGCATCTACTGGTCGGCGCGGGCCATCAAGGCGGCCGCCCTGCGCGCGGAACATCCGGAATGGTCCGATGAAGAGCTCGCGCGGGCCGTGCGTGACGCCTTCCTGTTCCGCCATGGATGACCTCTTCTCCCTGTTCACGACGCGGCTCGAGGCGATGCCCGAGTATGTGATCGTTCGCAAGCTCGAGTACTTCCGCGAAGGTCAGAGCCACAAGCACGTCGACGACATCCGCCACATGCTCGATCACCTCGGCGATCGACTCGACTCGGTGACCCTGGAGCAGATGATCGCGGAGCGTGGACTCGGGGTGGAGTGGGCGATCATCCGCGCGCGCCGAGCAACGGGCGACTGAAGGGGCAGCGTCACGGGTGCTGACGACGCGCTGTGAGCCGCGAGTGGGACGGACTTGTCATCAGTGATCGATGTGTACGGCCGGACGACGGCGCCTCACGCCGGAGATCAGGATCCGGTTGCCCCCCCCCAACTTTCGTGGTACCAGGGATGCTGGGGTGCGTCATGGAAGACATCACCGTGCTGCTCGTGGGGACCAACGCAGAACTTCTCCGGTCATGGAGCTGGGCGCTGGTGGATGGAGGTGCGCTCGTCGGCCACGTGGCGTACGACCGCATCGCCGACGCGCGGAACTCGAGTCGACGCGCGGGCGCCATCGTCGTCGAGGCGCTCCAGGACTCGAAGCGGCAACTCGAGCGTGACATCGCGACCATTCGGGGGTGGGCCGCTGACGCGAAGATCGTCGTCGCGAGCAACGACGCCGAGGCCGACGCGATCCCGTCCGTGACGCGTGTCGCACCACCCTTCTCGGGGACGCGGTTGCTCGGGGCACTCCGGGAATCGTGCACGCTCGTTGCGGCGAACGCCGCCCCCGCGCCGCTCGACGCCGCGCTCGTCGAGGTTCTGGAAGCCGGCGAGCGATCGCTCAGCCGGCAGATGCGGGTGGTGACGACGATGTGCGCGCTCGGTCTGAGCGACAAGGAGATGTCCGACGTCCTCGGTGTGTCGCCGCGAACCGCACGCGACTATGCCGAGATCTCGCGGGAGCGGCTCCAGTGGAGGTCGCGCAACGATGTGCTGCGTCATCTCGCCGCGGCGCTCGGCTGGGGTCTGACTCCACTGCTGGCCCGTGTACTCGGGGAAGGTGAACTCGCCAACCGGATCGCCGCGGTCGTCGAGCGTGTCCCCGCGGAACTGACGGGGCGAAGATGACGGGATCGAAACCGGTTGCCGCTCGCAGGTATGGCTTCCATCTTGGACTCCATGCAAGACGGCATCGTCGTTCCCGTACTCCGGTACACCGTGTACAACTACGCGCAGCTCACAGCGTCCACCGAGACGATCATCGTGGCGGATCGGATCCCGGTCGCACCGTTCGCGCGCATCGGGCTCTCTCTCCGTGTCCACAAGAAGAACATCGCGACTGGCGGCAGTTTCCAGTTCCACATATACGGGGTGAACCCTTCGGACGAGGATGGCGCGGACTTCGTCTCCGCGTCTCTCGGGAGCGTCGCAGCGATCACGGGCGTCTCCGCAACGCCGAGCCTGGTGCAGCTCACGAGCATCATCTCGGATGTCCAGCACCCCATGATCCGTGTCGGGATGACGATCGTCGGATCGACCGCCTCGGGGTTCGTGTACGGGGTGTTCAGCGCAGACCTCGTCATGCGTTGCTCGGGTTGACCGCGGAACGGGTCGGTCATGAAGACACTCGTCGAGGTTGTAGAGGTACCGATGACGACCGCGCGCGAGGTGCTGGCGAAGCTCCGGGTGACGCGGTGACGAACTCGCTGAAGCGAAGAGTCGCTGCCGACCTCTCGCGCGAGAGGATGCACGCCGCGACTCCAACACGAATCTCCAAGATCAATGAGGCGAGCGTGGAAGGCGAGAATCGATGAAGCCGCGACGTCGAGAGCACGAGATCAGCCTGGCAGAGCTCCAGCGGGGGAGTATCGCGACCCAAGGGT
>LNFM01019877.1_pt1 | contig 19443 bp, 25 predicted proteins | sample 596031 | NCBI WGS metagenome assembly LNFM01 (sample SAMN04254537, study PRJNA301005) | activated carbon metagenome | isolation source: dual media filters at the Ann Arbor, Michigan drinking water treatment plant | place: USA: Ann Arbor | reverse complement strand
TCGTCATGCTCGCGGCCGGCCTGGCCATCGCAACCGGCGAGATGACCCGTCTCGCCATCTGGATCCTGGAGGCATTTCCATGGCTGGCTCGGCTAGGATGACCACGCCCGCCCCCCGCGCGCTGCGGCGCTTCGGCCTGATCGCGGCACCAATCGCAGCGTCCATCGACCAGGCGACCAAGGCCTGGGCGCTGGATGCGCTCTGGCCGCCCTACAGCGAGGGCATCACGCTGCTGCCGGTGCTGAACCTGCGGCTCGGCTTCAACACCGGCGTCACCTTCGGGATGTTCGCCGAAAGTGCCGCCGGCGCGGTCTGGCTGCTGGTCGGCATCAAGCTCGCCGTGGTCGCGTGGCTGCTGATGTGGCTGCGCCGCGCGGCTAACCGGACCGAGGCGACGGCGATCGGCCTCATCATCGGCGGCGCGCTCGGCAACATCCTCGACCGCCTGCGCATCGGCGCGGTCACCGACTTCATCGACGCGCATTACGGCGGCTGGCACTGGCCGACCTTCAACATGGCTGATGTCGCCATCGTCTGCGGCGTCACGCTACTGGTGCTCACCAGCTTCCGCGCGCCGTCGCCACAGGCGCAGCCCCAATGACCCTGATCCCTGAACCGGAGGAACTACCGATGTCCCACGCCACAACCCGCCGGGCGGCGCTCGCTGTCGCAATCTCCATTCCCGCGGCGGCCGCATTCGCCCAGGCGCCCGGGCCCCAGGCCTTCGAGCCGACGGCACCCGGCCCCGACACGCCGCGCCCCCTGCCGGGCGAGCGCATCATCGGCCGCGCCGACGCGCCGGTGGCGGTCATCGAGTACCACTCCCTGACCTGCGGCAATTGCGCGAACTTCCACACCACGATCTTTCCGCGCATCCGCACGACCTTCATCGAGCCGGGGCTGGTCCGATTCGTGATGCGCGACTTCCCGCTTGACCGCGTGGCGCTCGATGCGGCGGCGATGGTCCATTGCGGCGGACCGGAGCGCTACGAGGCGCTGATCTCGACGCTCTACGCGAACAAGGAGGCCTGGGCGCACAGCCCGGATGCGCGCACCTGGCTGCGCCGCGCCGGCACGCTCGCCGGCATTCCCGCGGCGCGGATCGACGCCTGCATGACCGACCGCGGCTTCACCGACCCGATCATCCTGATGCGGCTCCAGGGCGAGCGCGAGTCGGGCGTCAACGCGACCCCGTCCTTCGTGATCAACGGGCAGTTGCATCGCGGCGTGCAGAGCTTCGAGCGCTTCTCCGCGCTGGTCCGCCCACTGCTGCCGCCGGGCACGACGCCGCGTGGCTGAGGCTCCGGGGTTGCCTTCCGGAGCAGGTCAAGGCACGGACCGCGCCATGATCCATCGCCCCTCCCTGATCCTCGGTGTCGCGCTCGTTCTCGGCACCGGGTCCGCCGCGCTCGCAGCCCCCTGTCCAGCGACCATGCCGGTCGCGGGCGAATTTTCCTCCGGCTTCGGCTCGCGCCACGGCAGGCCGCATCCCGGCGTGGACATCCGCGCGCCGATCGGCACGCCCGTGGTGGCGCCGAGCGACGGCGTGGTGGTCTTCGCCGGCCGCTACTACGACTACGGCCTGATGATCGAGATCGAGCACGCCGACGGCTCCCGCGCACGTTATGCCCACCTCGCGCGATTTGCGCCCGACGTGGCGGCTGGGCGTCCGGTCGCGGCGTGGTGGGGCGCACCGGCCGCACCACCGGGGCGAACCTGCATGTCGAGCTGCGCCGCGACGGGCGCGCGGAGAATCCCTGGCCCTGGCTGACGCGGCAGTCCTGCATCCCGGGCATCGAGGTCGCCGAGGCGCCCGCCCGGCGATGAGGACTTTCGCGATCTACGCCGCGGCGGCGCTGGCGGAGATCGCCGGCTGCTTCGCCTTCTGGGCGTGGCTGCGGCTCGGCCATTCGGCGGTGTGGGCAGTCGCGGGCGTCGCCGCCCTCGTGGCCTTCGCCTGGCTGCTGACGCTGGTCGAGGTTGCCGCCGCCGGGCGCGCCTTCGCGGCCTATGGCGGCATCTATGTCGCAGCCAGCCTGGTCTGGCTGCGCGTGGTCGAGGGGATTGCGCCTGATCGTTGGGACCTGACCGGCGGCGCAGTCGTGCTGGCCGGGGCCGCGATCATCGTCTGGGGGCCGCGCCCGGCATGAGGGACATCTGGCGCGCCTTGCGGGCCCCAATTTCAGCCCTGGTGCTGCTGGGCATGCTGGCGCGGCTGCTGGCGCCGCTGCCGGCCTTCGCGGCGATGGACCGGGCGGCCTTCGACGCGATGCTGCGCGCGACCCTGTGCCTGCCGTCCGGCCTGCCCGCACCGGAGGCGCCCGAGCAGGCGCCGGACGCCACGGCCGTCGCGCATTGCCCGCTGTGCCGCCTGCCCGATGCCGCGGATGCGCCGCCGCCGGCCCCACTCGTGCTGCCGATGCCGGCCTGGGCGGCGCTGGCCGCGCCCCGCGCCGCGGTCGCCGGCGCATCTCCCCTGCCGCCGGCGCGGGCGCCGCCGCCGGCCCGCGCGCCGCCTGCCGCTCCGACCCTCGGCTGAAGCCCGCCCCGCCTGGCGCGGGGCTGTTCCATCCTTGTCGGAGTGATCCTTCCATGCGTCGCACCCTTCTGCGCGCGGTCCTGATGACCGGCGCCGCCTTCGTCTCCCTGCCCTTCCTGGGCGCCCCGGTCGCCGCGCACGATTTCCGTGCCGGGGACCTGGCCATCGACCATCCCTGGACGCGCGCCGTCGGTGCCGCGGCGCCCACCGCCGCCGGCTACATGGTCATCCGCAACACCGGCGCCGCGCCGGATCGCCTGGTCGCCGCCGAGACGCCGCGCGCCGCGCGCGTCGAGATGCACGAGATGTCCGTCACCGACGGCATCATGCGCATGCGCCCGATTGCCGGCGGCATCCCGCTGCCGCCGGGCGGGGAGGTGCGGCTCGCCCCCGGCGGCGTGCACCTGATGCTGATCGGCCCGCAGGGCGGCTTCGAACAGGGCGCCCGCGTGCCGGTGACGCTGGTGTTCGAGCGCGCCGGGCGGATCACGGTCGAACTGGCCGTCGATGCGCCGGGTGCGCGCGGCACCGGGCCGCACCAGGGCCATTGAGGCGACAATGCTCCGCATCATCCGTTGGGTTGCCTGGGGCGCCGTTGGCGTCGTGGGCTTTCTGCTGCTGGGCGTCACCGGGGGGTGGCTGGTCACCGATGGCCCGCTGGCGCCGCCGCGCGTCGCGACCGGGCCGCGGACGCTGGCGATCGGCGGCCCCTTCAGCCTGACCGACCACCGCGGCCGCGGCCGGCCGATGGCCGTGTTCTTCGGCTTCACCTATTGCCCCGATGTCTGCCCGACCACGCTCACCGAGATGACGGGCTTCATCGAGGCGTTGGGGCCGGACGCGGATCGGATCCAGTGGGTTTTTGTCAGCGTGGATTCGGAACGCGACACGCCGCGGGCCATGGCCGCCTATCTGGAGGCGTTCGACCGGAGGATCGTTGGGCTCACCGGCACCGAGGCGCAGATCGCCGCGGCGGCGAACGGCTTCCGCGTGTTCTACCGCCGCGTTCCGCTGGAGGGCGGCGGATACACGATGGACCATTCGGCGAGTGTGTTCCTGCTCGATGCGGACGGGCGATTTGCCGGCACGATCGATCACAAGGAGAATGAGCGGGTGGCGTTTGAGAAGCTGCGGATGCTGATGGAGCCGGGATGAGTGCCCTTGGTGCGGGATCTCGGGGCGACGCCTACGCTGTTCCTATCGGCTGCTACTGACGGTATGCCTGACGGTATTTCACGATTTTCTGAGCAAAAAAACTCTATAAATCAGCATCTTGATTATCACGTTGACGATAGAGTGGGAGTGAGGGCGCGCGTCGCGGCGTAGCGGCGCCATCCGGACGGCGCCGCACGCGTCCGCATCACGCAAGCCATCGAAGACAGCACCGTGCGTCGCGCCTCAATCTCGCTGCGCATCGCCGTGGTCGACCGCATGGAGGGAAGACGGCGTGGCGTTCTCCTCCAGCGCCACCAGCACCTTGTGGCAATGGGCTGAGAAGGGATGGGCATGCAGCGTCAGCGCCATGGCTCAGCCCCCCCGCACGCGGCGGTAGCGCAGGATGACGGACCCGACGTCGAGCCTGCGGCATTCGACCAGGCGCATCGTCGCCGCTGGCCGACCGGGGCGGAAGACGGGCGCGCCATCGCCGAAGATCTCGGGTGTCACCATCAGCCAGAACTCGTCCACCAGGTCGAGCGACCAGAGGCTCTGCGCCAGCGTCGCGCTGCCGAAGGCGAAGACGTCGCCGGTGGTCTCGCGCTTCAGCCGCGCCACCTCGGCCGCAAGGTCCGGCCCGGCGATGCGGCCGTGCCAGCCGGGATCCCCGGTCAGCGTGCGGGTGACCACGGTCTTGGGCAGGGCGTTCATCTTCGCAGCGTAGGAAATGCCCGCGGCGGGGCTGGTGGGGTCGGTCTCGGCCGCGCTCCAGAAATCCCGGTTGAAGATGAAGTTGGCCCGCCCGTAGAGCAGGTGCCCCGCACGGGCAAGCGCCGCGGCCGACCAGGCGGCCTCGACCTCGTCGGACCAGGGCGGTGGAGAGAAGACGCCGCCGGGTTTTTCGCAGTACCCGTCCAGGCTGGAGCAGATGGTCAGGACCAGGTCGGCCATCGGATGTCCTTTCGCTTGTCGTCACCTGGATCGGCAGCGCGGGCGCCGGGTAGCCTGGGGCGGAACCGAACGGCGGAGGCTGGCGTGCCCATCATCATCCACGGCATCAGGAACTGCGACACGATGAAGAAGGCGCGCGCGTGGCTCGATGCCCGCGGCATCGCGCACGCCTTCCACGACTACAAGGTGGCGGGCATCGACCGCGCCACGCTGGGGGGCTGGTCCAGGCGCGTGGGGTGGGAACGCCTGCTGAACCGCGCCGGCACAACCTTCCGCAAGCTGCCGGAGGACCAGAAGCAGGGCCTCACGGAATCCGCGGCGATCGACCTCATGCTCGCCCAGCCCTCGATGATCCGCCGCCCGGTGCTGTCCATCGGCGACCGGCTGGTCGTCGGCTTCGACACGGGCGAATACGAATCCGCGCTGGCGTCGCTGCCGCGCGACTAGAGCGTGCGGGCCAGCGCCACCAACTGGTCGGTCGCCGTGCCCCAGCCGTCGTGGAAGCCCATCGCCTCGTGCTTCGCGCGGGTCTCGGCATCGGCGTGCAGCGCCATGGCGCGGTACAGCGTGCCGCCGGCGACCGGCTCGAAGCTGATGATGCTGGTCATGAAGGCCCCGGCGCGCGGGCGGTAGCCGCCGGCCAGCGCGTCGGTCCAAACCAGCCGGCGTTCCGTCAGCACCTCCAGGTAGCAGCCTTCATTGGGCATCGCCTCGCCCGCCGGGCCGCGGATCACGCCGCGAAAATGCCCGCCAGGCCGCAGGTCGATCGCGATGTCGGTCATCTTCCACGGCACCGGGCAGAACCACTGTTCCATCAGCCCGGGCCGCGTCCAGCAGGCCCAGAGCGGGGCGGGCGGCAGGTCGATCCTGCGCTCGATGACCAGGTCGAGCGCCGGGTCCAGGGTGCTGTCCATCACGCACCCTCCTGCGCGACGCCGATCATCCACAGCACGCCGAAGCGGTCCTGCACCATGCCGAAGGCCGGGCTCCAGAAGGTCGGCGCGATCGGCATCTGCACCGCCCCGCCATCGGCCAGCGCGTCGAAATGCCGCTGCGCCTGCGCCGCGTCGTGGGCGGGCAGCGACACGCCGAAGCCGGCGAACTTCGCAGCCCCCGCGCAGCCGCCATCCGAGACCATCAGCGTCGCATCGCCGATGCGCAGTTCGGCATGCATGATGCGCTCCTCGCTGCCCGGCGGCAGCACGCCGGGCGGCGGCGGATCGGGCGCCTCGCGGAAGCGCATCTGCATCGTCACCTCGGCGCCGATCGCGCCGGCGTAGAAGGCGATCGCCTCCTCGGCGCGGCCCTCGAAGAACAGGTAGGGGGTGATGGGCATGGTCGGGTCCTCCTGGTCAGGCTTCGGTCAGGATGGTGAAGCCGCCATAGATCATGCGCTTGCCGTCGAAGGGCACGTCGGCGGCGTCCATCTTCATGCGCGGGTCGGCCATGATGGCCTTCCAGCCTTCGTCGCGCACCGCCTTCGACGGCCAGGTCATCCAGGAGAAGACGATCGTCTCGTCGGCCTCCTGCTTCACCGCCATGGGGAAGGAGGTGAGCTTGCCCTCCGGCACGTCGTCGCCCCAGCATTCCACCATGGACAGCGCCCCGTGTTCCTTGAGCAGCGGCGCCATCTCGACCGCGTGGCGGCGATAGGCGTCCTTCTTGGCGTTGGGCACGGCCAGCACGAAGCCATCGACATAGGTCATGCGTCGTCTCCTTGTTCGGGTTCAGGCGCCGGCGACCGCCGCCTTCAGGGCGGCCAGGTCGAGCTTCACCATCGTGTGCATCGCCGCCATGAAGCGGGTGCGGCCGGCCTCGTCGGTGCCGCCCAGCAGGTCCATCAGGCCATCGGGCACCACCTGCCAGGCCACGCCGTAGCGGTCCTTCAGCCAGCCGCAGGCGATCGGCGATCCACCCACCAGCAGCGCGTCCCATACGCGGTCGAGTTCCGCCTGGTCGGCGCAGGTGGCCACGAGCGAGATGGCATTGGTGAAGGCGTCGCCGGGATTGCCGTTGAGCGCCATGAAGGGCTGCCCGCCGATCTCGAACAGCGCGAGCAGCACGCTGCCTTCAGGGCCGGGGCCGCCGGGCGGCGTGCGGACCACCGCGCCCATGCGGCCGCCGGGGATGGTGGCGGCGTAGAAGCGCGCGGCGTCCTCGGCTTCGGTCGCGAACCACAGGCAGGTGGACAGGGCGGTCATGACGGTGCTCCCGGTGCGCCGAAACACTTAACCAAAACATTTAGTGTGGGCAAGAGGAATGCGGCGTCATGCTGCATGGACGCACGTCGCGTCAGGATTGCTTGACCCGACCGACACGCCCGGCGGAACCTCGCGCCACAGGAGAACCGCCATGGCAGAGCCCGCCGCCAAGCCGCGCACCGAAGTCAGCATCGCCGGACGCATCGTCAGCATGAGCATCCTCGGCAGCACCGTCATCTTCATCATCATCCTGGAAAATATCCGGGCGACGGCCTGGTTGCCTTATGCGCTGCACATCCTGGCGGGCGGGGTCGCGCTCGCGGTGGTGGTGCCGATGCTGTTCTTCCGCCGGCCGGTCGCATAGCGCGCGCTTGACGCGCGGCGCCCCGGCCCCGAGGCTTGCCGCAACGACAAGACAGGGGGTTTTCGATGCCGGGATTCCGTCGCGCGACGCTGGCCGTCGCTGCCGCGATCGCGCTCACCGCCACGCCGGCGCTGGCGCAGCGCACGCTCAATATCGGCGCGTCATCCGCGCCCACGGGGATGGACCCGCACTACCATTCCTCGAACATGAACAATGCGCAGCTGCGCCAGGTCTTCGACCTGCTGATCGACCTCGACAGCAGCGGGGCCTTCGTGCCGCGGCTGGCGGAGTCCTGGCGCGCGGTGGATGACCGGACCTGGGAATTCCGCCTGCGCGAGGGCGTGCGCTTCCACGACGGCACGCCCTTCACGGCCGAGGATGTCGCGTTCTCCTACGCCCGCGTGCCGACCGTGCCCAACAGCCCCGGTCCCTTCACGCCGGCGGTGCGGCTGATCAGCCGCGTCGAGGTGGTGGACCCGCGCACCATCCGTTTCCACACGCGCGAACCGCACCCGTTCCTGGAACACGACATCGCGGCGGTGTTCATCCTGTCGCGCACCGTGCATGCCACCGCGGCGCTGGCGGATTTCAACGCCGGGCGCGCCATGGTGGGCACCGGCGCCTATCGCCACGTCTCCTATGCCATCGGTGAGCGGCAGGAGGTGGTGCGCAACCCGGCCTATTGGGGACCCGCACAGCCCTGGGACCGCGTGGTGACGCGCGTCATCGCCAATGCCGGGGCGCGGTCCGCGGCCCTGCTGTCGGGCGATGTGGACGTGATCGATTCCGTCCCCAGCCAGGACGTGCCGCGGCTCGAGCGCGAACCGCGCATCGCGGTGTTCGGCGTGGCGGCCAATACAACCTCCTACATCATGCCCGACGCAATGCGGGAGGCGACGCCCTTCGTCACCGACAAGCAGGGCCGTCCGCTGGATCGCAACCCGCTGCGCGATGTGCGCGTGCGCCAGGCGCTGTCGATGGGCATCAACCGCCAGGGCGTGGTGGAACGCCTGCTGAACGGCCAGGGCACGCCGGCCGATCAGTTCGCCGCGCCCGCGCTTCAGGGCCGCGCGCCCGGCCTGCCGCCGCTGCCCTTCGACCCCGACCGCGCGCGACGCCTGCTGACCGAGGCCGGCTATCCGGACGGCTTCCGCATCACCATCCATGGACCGAATGGCTGGTTCCCCGGCGACGCCGACGTGATGCAGGCGATCGCCCAGGGCTGGACGCGCATCGGCATCGAGACGCGCGTCGAGGTGCTGCCGCCGGCCAACCTGTTCTCGCGCGCCACCGCGCGCGAATTCAGCATGTTCATGACGACCTTCACCGCGAACTACGGCGCCAACATGCTGCGCCAGGTGGTGATGACGCGCGACACGACGACCGGCACCGGGCCGTTCAACCGGCAGCATTGGTCGTCGCCGCGGATGGATGCGCTGGTGGCGCGGGCGATGGTCACGATGGACGCAACGCAGCGCGATGCCGTGACCGCTGAGGCGCTGCGCATCGCAACCGAGGAACTGGGCGTCATCCCCATCCACTTCCTGCGCCTGGTCTGGGCGACGCAGCGTGCGCGCGTGCGCTACGAACCGGATCCGCGCTGGTACACCAACGCGATGCTGTCGCATCCGGTGAACTGAATGGCTTGGCCTCCGCCGCGCGCGCGGCGGAGGCGGCCGCCCGTTCACCGAGCGCGCTGGTGCGCGGGATGGCAGGCCCCCGACATCGGCTTCAGGCCGCGCACGACCGCCGTGCCCGGCGATGACCACCTGGAGGCGGAGCGTTGGCAGGGGCTCCCGCACCAGGCGGCGCGGGCTGGACGAAAATGGGGCCCGCGGCCGCCAACACCGGGCTGGCGGGCTGGACCGGGTTGTCTACGATCCGTCGCCGGTCAACGATGCTCCCCGACCCGCCTGACTGGCCTGCAAGGATCACACGACGCATGTTCGACGCCGAGGCCCGCACCCGCACCTTCGCCGCCATCGATGCCGGCTTCGACAGCCAGGTCGCCTTCCTGCAGGAGCTGGTGCGCTTTCCGTCCCTGCGCGGGCGCGAGGCTCCGCTGCAGGACTGGTTCGCGCGGCAGATGGCCACGCGCGGCTATGCGGTGGACCGATTCTCCATCGCCGACGTGCCGGACCACCCGAAGATGGCGCCGATGGTCGGCGTCGACTCGGCCGGGTCGATCCAGGTGGTGGCGTCCCATCGCCCGGCGAACCCGACGGGGCGCAGCCTGGTGCCGGAAGGCCCGCACGAGATGTGGACCCACCCGCCCTACAGCGCGACCATCCGCGACGGCTGGATGTATGGCCGCGGCGCGCATGACATGAAGTCCGGCGTCGCCTGCATGGTGTTTGCGATGGACGCCATCCGCGCCGCCGGCTTTGAACCCGCCGCCGATGTCTATGTGCAGACGGTGACCGAGGAGGAGAGCACCGGCAATGGTGCGCTGGCGGCCCTGCTGCGCGGCTATCGCGCCGAGGCCGCGCTGGTGCCCGAACCCACCGGCCACGCCATCACCCGCACCCAGACCGGCACCATCTGGTTCCGCCTGCGCGTGCGCGGCGTGCCGGTGCATGTGGCGGTGGCGCAGGACGGCACCAACGCCATCATGTCGGCCTATGCGCTGATCAATGCGCTGTATGCCCATACGCGCACGCTGAATCAGGCGGCGAAGTCCAGCCCCTGGTATGCCGACATCAAGGACCCGATCAAGTTCAACCCGGGCATCATCCGCGGCGGCGACTGGGCGAGTTCGACGCCCGCCTGGTGCGAGGTGGATTGCCGCATCGGCCTGGTTCCCGGCACCACGCCCGAACAGGCGTGAAGGCCGCCGCGACCGGCGACAGCTTCATGGCGAACAACCCGCCCGAGATCGTCTGGACCGGCTTCCAGACCGACCCCTATGTGCTCGAACCCGGCAGCGAGGCGGAGAAGGTTCTCGCCGAAGCCCATGCCTCCGTGCATGGCGGGGCGATGCCCGAACGGCGCACCACCGCAGTGAACGATGCGCGCTACTATGGGCTGTATTTCAACACGCCTGGCCTCTGCTACGGGCCCAAGGGCGAAGTGGCGCACGGCTTCGACGAACGCACATCCATCGAGGATCTCCGCACATGCACGAGAACCATCGCGACCTACATTGCGACCTGGTGCGGGCTGCGTCCCCGCGCCTGACGCGCCGCGCGTTGCTGGGCGCGGCGGGTGCGGCGCTCGCCGCACCGGCGCTCGCCCAGGCCGACTGGCCGAACCGGTCCATCCGCCTGATCGTGCCCTTCGCACCCGGCGGGTCGTCGGATGTGCTGGCGCGGCTGATCCAGCCGGGGCTGGGGGCTGCGCTCGGCCAATCGGTGATCGTGGAGAACCGCTCGGGCGCGGGCTCGATGCTGGGCACCGAGGCGGTCGCGCGCGCCGCGCCGGATGGCTACACGCTGCTGCTGGCGGACCTGCCCTACGCCATCGTGCCGGCGCTGCAATCGCGCATGCCCTACGACGTGGAGAAGGACCTGGTGCCGGTCGTCATGGTGGGCGCGGCGCCGCTGCTGATCTTCGGGCATCCGTCGCTGCCGGCGCGCAACGCGGCGGAATTCGCGGCGCTCGCCCGCGCGCGACCGGGGCACTACACCTACGGTTCCGGCGGCGTCGGCGCGGCCTCGCACATGATGGGCGAGCTGTTCCAGATCGCGACGAACACGCAGATCACCCATGTGCCCTATCGCGGCGGCGGGCCGGCCATCCAGGATCTGGCGGCGGGCAACCTCAACACGGTGTTCGTCACCGTGGCCTCCGCCGCGCCGCAGCTGACATCCGGGCAGATCACCGGGCTCGGCGTGATGTCGAACGAACGCATGCGTAGCCACCCGACCATCCCGACCTTCCGCGAGCAGGGCATCGACCTGGTGGCGGAACACTGGTGGGGGCTGCTCGCCCCCGCTCGCACGCCCGATGCGATCATCCAGAAGATCGCCGCGGCGATGCCGGGCGTGCTGGGCGCTGCCGAGATGGGTCCACGGCTTGAAGCGCTGGCCGTTATCCCGCGGAGCGACGGGCCGGGGCCCTTCGGCGAACGCATCCGCCAGGATATCGCGCGCTACGGCCAGATCGCGCGAAGCCGCGGCATCACCGCGCAGTGACGCGTCGCGGGCGGGCGGGGCGGCGATAGGCGATGGCCGGCGACCTCGCCGCCTTCCTCGGGCGGGTCGCGGCCGACCCGCTGCTCGCCGCCGACTTCGCCGCCATGTGCGACACCGGCGGGCGGCTGCAGGGAACCGACAGCGCCGCGCGCGGCTTCGCATTGCTGCACGACCGCATGGTGGCGATCGGCGCCGTCGTTGACGAACCGGTGCCCTATGCCGGCTGGCGCTGCGACGCGGCGCACGTCACCGACCTCGCGACCGGACGCGACCTGCCCTGCGCGCCGCTGCTGGGCGCCGCCGCGACGCCGCCCGGGGGCCTGGTGCTGGATACGCGCGACTGCGGGCGCGGCGTGGCCGGGGACTACGCCGATGCCGCCGGGCGCGCGGTGCTCGCGCGGCACGAATATCCCTTCGCCTCCTGGACCGTGCATCGGCGGGTAAAGCTGGCGGCGGCGCAGCAGGCGGGGGCGGCGGCCTTCCTGATCGTGCAGCCGGAAGCCGGCGTGGGGGCGGTGTCGGGGTCGTCCGGGCGCAACGGGGGCCATGGCATTCCCGCGCTCGGCATCAGCGCGGAGGCCGGCGCCCTGCTGGCGGAAGGGCGGCGCGTGCGCATCACGCTGGCCGGCGAGGACCACGCCGCCAGCACACCGACCCTGGTGCTGGACCTGCCGGGGCGCGGGCCGGACCGGGTCGTGCTGTCGGCGCATCTCGACGGCCATCCGCTCGGCGAGAGCGCCATCGACAACGCGACGGGACTGGCGGCCGCGCTGTGCCTGGCGCGCGCCGCTGCGCCCATCATCGACGGCTGCCCGCGCGGCCTCACGCTGTGCATCTTCGGCGCTGAGGAATGGGCGCTGTCGGGATCGCGCGCCTGGCTCGGGGCGCTGGCCGCTGAACGGCGCGCGTGCATGGCGGTGAACATCAACCTCGATTCCATCGCCGGCGGCGCGCGCCTGACGGCGCTGACCAGCGGCTTCGCCGCCTTGGGGCCGTTCCTGCGCGACGCGGCGGGCGCGGCGGGGCTGCCGCTGGCCACGCACCTGCCGCTGATGCGCAATTCCGACCATGCGAATTTCGCCGACCACGGCATCCCGGCGGCGCGACTGGTGGCGGGGTTCGACGAACCGGGCAGCGCGCTGCGGTACCTGCTGACGGGTGCGGATACGCGCGCGCTGGTGCCCTTGCAGGAACTGAAGGCGGCGACGATCACCGCCGGCGCGCTGCTGTGGGCGGCGCTGGGCGCGCCGGCGGAGGCGATCCAGGCGCTGCGGGGCTGACCTGCGCTCCCCGGGCGCCATGCTGGCGCGGCTGCCCGGCCGTCCTGCGGTCCTCGGGCGCGCCGTGCGGCATCCCGGCCTGGATGCAACTGCGCAAAGGGCGATAGTCTGCGCGGCCGCGCTTGCGCGCGGGGGCAGAATGCGGGGGAAAGCCAAGCGTGTACGACTACATCATCGTGGGCGGCGGCTCCGCCGGTTCCGTCCTGGCACATCGCCTCTCCACGCCTTCGGCCAACACGGTGCTGCTGCTGGAAGCCGGGGCCGACACGCCGCCCGGCCAGGTGCCGGCGACCATCCTCGATACCTATCCCGGCCAGGCCTATTTCGACCCGCGCTTCCACTGGACCGAACTGAAGGTCCGCACCCAGGTCGTCTCGCACAACAACCCCACCGCCGACCGTCCGCCGCTGCGCAAATACGAACAGGCGCGGGTGCTGGGCGGCGGGTCGTCGATCAACGGGCAGATGGCCAACCGCGGCGCGCCGCATGACTACGACGAATGGGAAGCGCGCGGTGCGGCCGGCTGGAACTGGGATGGCGTGCTGCCGTATTTCAAGAAGGTCGAGCGCGACCTCGACTTCGACAATGAATGGCATGGGCGCGAAGGTCGCATCCCGGTGCGCCGCATTCCGCAATCCCAATGGCCGCTGCATTCCAAGGCGACGGCGGAAGCCTTCCGCCAGGCCGGCTTCAAGGCCCTGCCCGACCAGAACGGCACCTTCGAGGATGGCTTCTTCCCGCTGACCGTGAACGTGACCGAGACGCGCGTCTCGGCGGCCATCGGCTACCTCGATGCCGATACGCGCGCGCGGGCGAACCTGACCATCAGCACCGAGACGCAGGTGATGGGGCTGGTCTTCGAGGGCACGCGCTGCGTGGGCGTGCGTGCGCTGGTGCGCGGGCAGGAACAGGAATTCCGCGGGCGCGAGATCATCCTGTCGACCGGGGCCATCCATTCGCCGGCGCACCTGATGCGCGCGGGCATCGGCCCGGCTGCGCACCTGCGCGAGCGTGGGATCGAGGTGCTGGCCGACCTGCCTGGCGTGGGGCAGGGGCTGATGGACCACCCGGCCATCTCGCTCTCCTCCTTCGTGAAGCCCGAGGCGCGGCTGAACCGCACCGACCTGCGCCGCCACATGCTGGTGGGGCTGCGCTTTTCCTCCGGGATCGAGGGCGCGCCCGAGGGCGACATGTTCATGTCGGTCGCCAGCAAATCCGCCTGGCATGCGGTAGGCGAGCAGATCGCCTCGATGCTGACCTGGGTGAACAAGACCTATTCGCAGCGCGGCCAGGTGCTGCTGAAATCCACCGACTGGCGGGAGCATCCGGAGGTCGAGTTCAACCTGCTGTCGGACCGCCGCGACCTCGAACGGCTGATGATCGGCTTCCGGCTGGCGGCATCCCTGGTGCTGAGCCCGCCACTGGCCGCGGTGACCACCGACCCCTTCCCGGCGGCCTATTCCGACCGCGTGCGACGGATCGGCGTGGTGAATACGAAGAACCGCATCCTGACCTCGATCATCGCGAAGTTCCTCGATGGCCCGGGCTTCCTGCGATCGGCCTTCATCGACCGCTTCGTCATCGAGGGGTTCCGCTTCCGCGAGGTGATGGAGGATGACGAGGCGCTGGAGGCCTTCATCCGCAAGGCCACCATCGGCGTGTGGCATGCCTCGTGTTCGTGCCGCATGGGGGCGGATGGCGACCCGATGGCGGTGGTGGACGCCGCCGGGCGCGTGCGCGGCGTGGACGGGCTGCGTGTGGTCGATGCCTCGGTCTTCCCGGTGGTGCCGTCCGCCAACACCAATTTCCCGACCCTGATGACGGCCGAGAAAATGGCCGACGCCATTCTTGCGCGGTCGAACTGAACCGCCGCGTCACGGACCCCCTTGGCGCCCTATCCCCAGGCCGGGCATGCTGCGTCCAGGCCGCCCGAACCTGGACGGCTTCAGGGACATCAACGGGAGACAGGGACTATGACAGGACTTCGCACCCGCATCGCGGGTGTGGCCGCCGCGGCGGTCTTCGCCTTCGCCGGCCAGGCGATCGCCCAGGGCGCCGCCGGCCCCGATACCGTAGGCGCCATCCGCGCCCGCGGGTCGCTGGTCTGCGGCGTGGCCATCAATTCGGCCGGCTTCGCGCTGCCCGACAGCCGCGGCGAGTTCCGTGGCCTGGACGTCGACACCTGCCGCGCCGTCGCCGCCGCCATCCTGGGCGACGCCACCAAGGTGCGCTTCGTGCCGAACACCGCCGTGCAGCGCTTCCCCATGCTGCAGTCGGGCGAGCTGGATATCCTGGTGCGCAACACGACCTGGACGCTGGGGCGCGAAACGTCGCTCGGCCTCGCCTTCGCCGGCATCAATTTCTATGACGGCCAGGGCTTCATGGTGCGGCGCAACGCCAACGTCACCTCGGCCCGCCAGCTCGATGGCGCCACGGTCTGCGTGCAGCCGGGCACCACCACGGAACTGAACCTGGCGGATTATTTCCGTACCAACCGGATGCGCTTCACGCCGGTGGTGATCGAGAGCGTCGAGGAAATCCGCGCCGCCTTCGTCTCGGGCCGCTGCGACGCCTATACCAACGACGCCTCCTCGCTCGCGTCGTTCCGCGCGACGCAGCAGAACCCGAACGACTTCGTGCTGCTGCCCGAGATCATCTCGAAGGAGCCGCTCGGCCCCACCGTGCGCAAGGGCGACTGGCGCTTCTTCGACATCGTGCGCTGGTCGCTGTTCGCGCAGATCGCTGCCGAGGAACTCGGTGTGACCAGCGCGAATGTCGAGGAGATGCAGCGCACCAGCACCAACCCGGACATCCAGCGCCTGCTGGGCCGCACCGGCGACCTGGGCCGCTCGATGGGCCTGGAGAATGACTGGGCGGTGCGCATCATCCGCCAGGTCGGCAACTACGGCGAGATGTACGAGCGCAACATCACCCCGATCGGCATTCCGCGCGGGGTGAACAACCTGTGGAACAATGGCGGGCTGCACTACGCGCCGCCGATCCGCTGAACGCGGCCATCGTCGCGTGATGGGGAAGGGGGCCGCGAGGCCCCCTTTTTCGTGCGCTCAGCCGGCCGGCGGCGGGGCCACCGGCAGGGCAGGGCTATAGGGCTCGATCCGGTAGGTCTCCTGCCGCAGGATCGACACCCGTGCCGTGGTCGCATAGCGGGTCGAGCCATCCGGCGCGCGGCCGACGATGTAGCGCCAGGCGCCGAGCTGGCCCTGCGAGGCCAGGGTGCGTCCGATCCGCTCCGCCTCCGCGCCGCTGCCCATTGCCGCCAGTTCGGCCGGCGTCAGCCCGATGATGATGTCGTCGCGCTGCGAGACCACGCGGAACAGGCGGATCGCGGGGGCCGGGGCCTGTGCCGCGGCGCCGCCGGCAAGGGCGAGCAGCGGCACGGCCAAGATGATTCGGCGGGATGGTCGGTTCATGCGGCATCCTCCAGGGCAGGCGCGGCGGCGCACCTGTGCCGCCGATGCTACGCCGGCCATGGCAGGAGGCGAGCCCCCCGACCACGCCCCGGCCAGAACGCGAAAGGGGCGGCAGGTTGCCCCGCCGCCCCTCCGCATTGATCCAGGCCGAGGTCAGCCGACGGTCAGCCGGCGCTCCGTGACCTGTTGCTTCATCGACTTCTGCAGCTTCTCGAAGGCGCGCACCTCGATCTGGCGGACGCGTTCGCGGGAGATGCCGTATTGCTGTGAGAGTTCCTCCAGCGTCGTCGGCTCCTCCTTGAGGCGGCGTTCGATCAGGATGTGGCGCTCGCGTTCGTTGAGCGTCTTGAGCGCGCCGTTGAGCAGGTCGCGGCGGTTGGACATGTCCTCCCGCTCGGCGAGTTCGCTCTCCTGGCTCTCGCCGTCGTCGACCAGCCAATCCTGCCATTCGCCCTCGCTGTCGGCGCGCACGGGCGCGTTCAGGCTCTGGTCGGAACTGGCCAGGCGGCGGTTCATGCTGATCACGTCCTGCGCGGGCACCGCCAGCGCATGAGCGATCTTCGCCACCTGTTCGTCCTTCAGGTCGCCTTCCTCGAGCGCGGACATCTGCGCCTTCAGCCGGCGCAGGTTGAAGAACAGCTTCTTCTGCGCCGCCGTGGTGCCCATCTTCACGAGCGACCAGGAGTGCAGGATGTATTCTTGAATGGCCGCGCGAATCCACCACATGGCGTAGGTGGCAAGGCGGAAGCCGCGCTCCGGGTCGAAGCGCTTCACCGCCTGCATCATGCCCACGTTGCCTTCGGAGATCAGCTCGCCCACCGGCAGGCCATAGCCGCGGTAGCCCATCGCGATCTTGGCCACCAGACGCAGGTGGGAGGTGACCAGCTTGTGGGCGGCCTTCTCGTCGCCCTGGTCCTTCCAGCGGCGGGCGAGCGAGAGCTCTTCCTCCGGCGCCAGCATGGGGAACTTGCGGATGTCCTGCAGATAGCGGGAGAGGTTGCCCTCGGTCGCCATCGGGATCGACATGGAAGCCATGGTCTTATCTGCCTCCTGAACCGGGTGGGCCGCCCCAAGATGGCGGGGCCCGCGCCGGCCGAAAACTCGGTTGCGTCGCCTTCCTCAGGGCCCGCGCCATGGGCCGCCCGGGGCTGACCGGATGGGGCGCTTTCGAGGCACCCTTTGGAATCCGACAACGCATTTTTAGCGCCCGAGGTTGCACTGCGCAAGAAAAACCGAGTGCAATAGTCGGGTTACTGGCTGTTACCGTCCAGCAACGCAACCAGCGCCGCGAAGTCCTTCGGCGGCGGGCTAGCGAAGGTTAGCGCCTCGCCGGTGACCGGATGGTTGAAGCCCAGCGTGGCGGCGTGCAGCGCCTGGCGCGGGAAGGCCAACAGGGCCCCGCGTGCGGGTTCGGGCAGCAGGCGGGCGGCCCCGGGGGTGCGGCGCAGGTAGACCGGGTCCCCCACGATGGGGTGGCCAAGATGCGCCAGGTGGACGCGGATCTGGTGCGTGCGCCCGGTCAGCAGCCGGCATTCCACCAGCGACACCGCCGCCCCCCAGGCGCGCTGCACCGCGTAGCGGGTGGTGGCGGGCTTGCCGCCGCGATCGACCACCGCCATCCGCTTGCGGTCGCCGGGATGCCGGCCGATCGGTGCGGAGACCTCGCCGCTGGTGGGCGAGGGCAGGCCCCAGGCCAGCGCCAGGTAGGCGCGGTCCAGGTCGCGCGCGGCGAAGGCCTCCGACAGGGTGCGATGGGCGCGTTCGGTCTTGGCGGCGACCATGACGCCGGATGTGTCCTTGTCGAGGCGGTGCACGATGCCCGGGCGTTTTTCCCCGCCGATGCCCGGCAGGTCGTCCCCGGCATGGGCGAGCAGCGCGTTGACCAGCGTGCCGTCGAGGTTGCCCGGGGCCGGATGCACCACCAGGCCGGCGGGCTTGTCGATGACAATCAGGTCCTGGTCCTCGAACAGGATGGTGAGCGGGATGGCCTGGGGCAGCGGCGTGGCGGCGATGGGTTCCGGGATGTCGATGGCGTAGCGGGCGCCGGCGCGCACGGTCTCGGACGGGTCGGTCAGCGGCGTGCCGTCGCGCGAGGCGTGGCCGGCTTCGATCAATGCCTTGACGCGGGAGCGCGAGAGCGAACCTATCGCATCCGCGAGGTAACGGTCGGCGCGCATGCCGGCGGCCTCGGGCGGGGCGAGGGTTTCGACGCGCCCGGCGGCATTCGGCGAGGGGGTTGGGGTGGCTGCGCTCAAGGCATTGGTGATCGGGATGGGGGTGCTCATTGTCGCGGGCACCGTGACGCTGGTGGTGCTGATCGTCCAGCGGTCCGGGGTTGGGCCCGACGGGCGCGCGGGCGTCGCGGCGGGCGCTTCCCTGGGCGAGCCCGAGGGTAGCCGCATCGGCGGGATTGCCGCGACCGCCGGCGCGGTGGCGATCTGGGTGGTGCGCCCCGATGGCGACCGGGTGGTACTGGTGGACCCGGCCAACGGGCGGCGCACCGGCGAGGTGCGACTGCGGGATTGAGAGGGCTGCGGTCGTGGCGCATCGCAAGGAGAGCCTGCCCGAGAAGCCCTGCGCGGCTTGCGGGCGGCCGTTTGCCTGGCGGCGCAAATGGGCGCGGGTGTGGGAGGAGGTGCGTTTCTGCTCCGATGCCTGCCGGGATGGGCGACGGGCGGCGGCGCGGGCGCGGGTGGGTGCTGCGAAGAAGGGTGCTTGATCCGGGCGTGGGCGCGCCTCCGGCCAGGGTCCCCTTCGTCTAGAGGCCTAGGACACCGCCCTCTCACGGCGGTAACAGGGGTTCGAATCCCCTAGGGGACGCCATCTGTGGCGCATAAACCACTGATGTTCCTCAGTATTCAGTTGAGCCGCCGCACTTTACCCCCATTTCCACCCCCATCGTTGCCAGAGATAGCACTGGATGAGGGTAGACGATAACTGCGCTATCGGTGGCACCGGTGGTAGGCAAAAACCTGAGCGATTGAGAGAAGCGCATCCGCGCCGGGTGCGAAGGTACGCACTGACAGCAGTTGGTTCGCATCTCCACGCGCGCGAAGGTGCGTACCTTCCGTTGTTGCAAGCTCGCACCATCGGGCGTTACCTGCTCGGGGGGACGGAGGCAGGGCTCGGCGCGGCGCTCGGACAGCACCGGAGGTTGAGGAATTAGCGCACAATGGCTGCGGCACCCATCATTGAGTTGCCGCACGATTCCACTGCGATCCGGCTGCCTGATGATACACAAACGGCCACACCGCCTCGACTTTCCCGTCCCATAGTTCTTGCGGGTAGGGATCTTGAGACCTGTGCGCGGAAGGCTTGCGGCCTGGCGTGCTGACTGATTCTCTGTGCTGCGCGACGCGGGGAGCGGGCGGCATGGCACATCGCACCAT
>LNFM01006963.1_pt1 | contig 19444 bp, 15 predicted proteins | sample 596031 | NCBI WGS metagenome assembly LNFM01 (sample SAMN04254537, study PRJNA301005) | activated carbon metagenome | isolation source: dual media filters at the Ann Arbor, Michigan drinking water treatment plant | place: USA: Ann Arbor | reverse complement strand
CGCTGCCGAAGGCGCGACCCAGGTGCTCGGCGAAGCTCTCGTCGATGGTCTTGCCGACGATGCCGCGGATGTCGTAGGCCTTGAAGATGGTCGGGTCGGTTTTCATGCGCTGCGCCGGAAGCCTTGGTCAAGGCATTGTAGGCAGCCGTCCGTCGCGCCCACTTGCCATTCGCCGCCCGCTCTGGCCACCGGTCGGACGGCGTCGGCGGCCAGCAGGCGGCTGCCTACACTGCCGCCATGAATACCGCCCACCGCCCCATCGACCGCGATCTGCTGCGCGAAGCGTGGCACGCGTGGCTCAGCAACGACAACCGCCCGCACCCGGGGCCCTGGTGGCTGGCCTGGTCCTTCACGCTGGGCTTCTGCCTGGTCATCACCGTGCCCTTCACGGTGACCGGCTTCCTGGTCTCGGCGCGTGGCTTCGAGGCCTGGTTCGACCTCGAGCGCTGGGCCCATTGGTACAGCCGCACGCTGGTGGTGTCGCTGTGCATTGGGGTCCTGATCCATCTGCTGTTCGACCTCACGCGATGGCTCGGCATGAACCCGGCGCGGCTGCGCGGCTGGAAGGGCTGGCAGCGCACGCTGTTCTTCGTCGGCACGCCGATGCTCGGCGTGGCCGTGGGCTGGCCGCTGGGCGTGATGCTGGCCAACCCCGGCCTGGTGATCGACTTCAGCGCTCCGCGCACCGTCAACATCATGCTGGGCTCGGTGCTGCTGTCGCTGTCGCTGAGCTTGCTGATCAGTGCGTGGTTCGCCGCCAAGGCCAGCAAGATCGACGCCGAGCGCCGCGCCACCGAAGCGCAGCTGCGCCTGCTGCAGGCGCAGATCGAGCCGCACTTCCTGTTCAACACGCTGGCCAACGTGCAGAGCCTGATGGACCACGACCTGCCCAAGGCACGGCAGATGCTGACCTCGTTCACCGAGTACCTGCGCAGCTCGCTGGGGGCGCTGCGCCACGAACAGGGGCCGCTGGCGCAGGAGCTCGAACTGGCCGGCCACTACCTGCAGCTGCAGCAGGCCCGCATGGAAGAACGGCTGCGCTTCTCGATCGACGTCGACGAGGCCGCGCAGCAGGTGCCGGTGCCGCCGCTGCTGCTGCAGCCGCTGGTGGAAAACGCCGTGGTGCACGGCCTGGAGCCCAGCATCGACGGCGGCACGGTGCGCGTGCGCGCCCGCATCGACGGGCCCCAGCTGGTGCTGGAAGTGCAGGACGACGGCCTCGGCCCCGACGCTCCGACACGCCACGCGGGGCGCATCGGCACCGGGCTGGCGCTGGACAACATCCGCCAGCCGCTACGGTGCGCAGGCCTCGCTGCAGCTCATCGCCGCGCGTCCGGGCACACTCGCGCGCATCACCCTGCCCGTGGAGGCGGTCCAGGCATGAGCACGACGGTCCCCCCCTCCCGCACCGCCCTCGTTGCCGACGACGAACCCCACTTGGCGCGCGCCCTGGTGGCCGAGCTGGCCGCTCTGTGGCCGGCGCTGCACATCGTGCACGTGGCGCGCCACGGCCTGGACGCCGCCGAACGCATCGCGGCGCTGCAGCCCGACCTCGCTTTCCTGGACATCCAGATGCCGGGCCTGACGGGCCTGGAGGTGGCGCAGGGCATCGAGGGCGACACGCGTGTCGTGTTCGTCACCGCGTACGACGAATACGCCGTGCAGGCCTTCGAGCACAACGCGCTGGACTACGTGCTCAAGCCGGTGAAGACCGAACGGCTGCAGCGCACGGTGGAGCGCCTGCAGCGAGCCTTCGAGCCCGCACAAGGCGGCCGGCACAGTGGCAACGGCGAGGGCCCCGACGGTGCCCGCCTGCTGGCGGCCCTGCAGCGGCTGCTGCCCTCGGCATCGGCACCCGCCGAACGCCTGCGCTGGGTGCGCGCCAGCAGCGGCGAGCTGACGCACCAGATCGCCATCGAGGACGTGCTGTTCTTCCGCGCCGACGACAAGTACACCTGCGTGCAGACCGCCGGCGGCGAGCACCTCATCCGCACCCCCATCGCCGAACTGGTGCAGCAGCTGGACCCGCAGCAGTTCCAGCAGGTGCACCGCTCCACGCTGGTGAACCTGCAGCACCTGGCCGGCACGCGCCGCGACGAAGCCAGCCGCCTGTTCCTGCGCCTGCGCGGCCATGCGCAGGAGCTGCCGGTGAGCCGCGCCTACGTGCACCTGTTCAAGGCCATGTAGCCCTGGCATGGCCCCACGGCAGGCGGGGCCGGCACCCCGGAGCCCGGATCGGCGATGATGACCGGCCGGATCCACGGAACCAACGCCCTCGGGACCAGTCCCACCTGCCATGCACATCCACCTGCAAAACCTGCGCTCGCCCTCCCTGCTCACCCGCATCCTGGGTGCCGTGCTGGCCGTGGTGGTCGCGATCTTCGGCTTCTTCCTGATGGCCGGGGCACTGGCGCTGGGCCTGCTGCTGGCGGCCGGTGCGGTGGTGTGGGCGCTGCTGCGCGGCCGCCGCCCGAAGTTCGTCAACATGCGCTGGAAGACCTCGACCGGCCCGACGCAGCGCGCGCAGCCGCGGGGCGGCGAGGTGATCGACATCGAAGTGCGCGAGGTCGAGGACATCCCTCGGCGCTGAGCCCTGCAGGCCGGCAGGTGCCCGCCGGCCGCTTCTGCGCTGCTGCGACGCCACCTGAGGAACGTGTCCGGAAACGGCCAGTCGCCAGAGGGCTGCGGCCTATCATGGCCGCATGGTCCTGACCGATGACTCCGCCTGGCTCGCCCTGAAGGCACGTGACGCACGTTTCGACGGCAGGCTGTTCGTCGGCGTCACCAGCACCGGCGTGTACTGTCGGCCGGTATGCCGCGTGCGCACCCCCCGGCGCGAGAACTGCCGCTTCTTCGACACGCGTGCGCAGGCCGAGGCCGCCGCCTTCCGCCCCTGCCTGAAGTGCCGGCCCGAGATCGCACCGGGCCTGTCGGCGATGGACTCCTCGCGCGTGCTGGCCGACGACGCGGCACGGCGCATCGAGCACGCGGTGCACAGCGGCCAGGATGTGGCGTTGCCGGCACTGGCCGCCCGGCTGGGCGTCACCGACCGCCACCTGCGCCGCATCTTCCAGGCGGCCCATGGCGTGTCGCCGCACGACTACCTGAGCACGCAGCGCCTGCTGCTGGCCAAGCACCTGCTCACCGACACCGCCTTGCCCGTCACGCAGGTGGCGCTGGCCAGCGGCTTCGGCAGCCTGCGGCGCTTCAACGCCGCCTTCGCCGCACGCTACAGGCTCAAGCCCACGCAGCTGCGGCAGCACCGCGCCGCACCACCGGCCGACACCGCGATGCGCCTGGCCTGGCGGCCGCCCTATGACGTGGCCGGCGTGCTGGCCTTCCTGGCGCACCGCGAGGTGCCCGGCGTCGAGCAGGTGCACGGCCTGAGCTTGCGCCGCACGCTGGGCGGCCTGCATCACGGACAGGCCGTCGCGGGCTGGATCTCGGCGACGTTCGTGCCCGAGCGGCACGAAGTCCACCTGAGCACCTCGGCCAGCCTGTCGCCGCTGCTGGGCGACGTGCTGCAACGGGTGCGGCAAGGCCTCGACCTCGACGCCGACCCGGCGCTCATGGCCCCGGCACTGGCCGCCCTGCCCGTGACCGCGCGGCCCGGCATCCGCCTGCCGGGTGCGATGGACGGCTTCGAGTCGGCGGTGCGCGTCATCCTGGGGCAGCAGGTCACGCTGAAGGCCGCCCGCACGCTCACGCACCGGCTGGTGCAGCGCTTCGGCGAGCGCGTCGACACGCCCTGGCCGGCGCTGACGCACCTGTTCCCCTCGGCAAGAACGCTGGCCGCAGCGCCCGCCGAGGACATCGGCACGCTGGGCATCGTGCGCCAGCGCGTGCGCGCGATCCAGACGCTGGCCGCGGCGGTGGACGCAGGCGCCATCGAGCTGCACCGCGGCGCGCCGCTCGAGGCGACGATGGACGCGCTGCGCGCCTTGCCCGGCGTGGGCGAATGGACGGTGCAGCTGATCGCCATGCGCGCGCTGTCCTGGCCCGACGCCTTCCCCTGCACCGACATCGGCCTGCTCAACGCCCTGGGCACGCGCGACGTGCGTGCCGTCGAGGCCCGGGCCGAGGCCTGGCGGCCCTGGCGCGCGTATGCGCTGATGGCTTTGTGGCAGACCCTGGAGAATCCCGCATGACCCCCGCTTTCGCAGACCTTCAAGGCTTGGCGCAGTGCCGCATCGCCACGCCCGTCGGCCCCATGACGGCGCTGCTCACCGAGCGCGGCCTGGCCGGACTCTGGTTCGACGCCCAGGTCCACCACCCGGGCCCGATCGATGCGCCCGTGAGCGACGACCATGCACACGCGATGGCCGCTCGCCAGTGGCTCGATGCCTACTGGCACGGCGCTGCCACCGACGCCATCGAGGTGCCGCTGGACCTCCAGGGCACGGCCTTCCAGCGCGACGTCTGGCAGGCGCTGCTGCGCATCGGGCGCGGCCGCACGCGCACCTACGGCGAGATCGCCGCCGAGGTCGGCCAGGCCGGCTCGGCACGCGCGGTGGGGGCGGCCATCGGCCGCAACCCGGTCAGCGTGATCGTGCCCTGCCACCGTGTCATCGGCGCCAGCGGCTCGCTCACCGGCTACGCCGGCGGCCTGCCGCGCAAGCTGGCACTGCTGCAGCACGAAGGCGTGCTGCTGACGTGACACCGCGCGACGCCCTCGAACTCATCACCCTGGCGGCGCTGTGGGGCGCCTCGTTCCTGTTCATGAAGGTGGCGGCCCCCGAGTTCGGCGTGGTGGCGCTGGTCGGCCTGCGCTGCGCGCTGGCCGTGCTGATGCTGGCGCCGCTGCTGAGCCTGCAGGGCCTGTGGCCCGAGCTGCGGCGGCACTGGAAGCCGATCGCGGTGGTCGGCCTGACGAACTCGGCCCTGCCCTTCATCGCCTTCAACTACGCGGCGCTCTACATCACGGCGGGGCTGTCGTCGATCTTCAACGCCACGGCACCCCTGTGGGCCACGGTGGTGGCCTGGTTGTGGCTGCGGGAGAAGCCGGGCGGCGCTCGTGCGCTGGGCCTGGCCGTGGGCATGGCGGGCGTGGCCTGGCTGTCGTGGGACAAGGCCAGCTTCAAACCCGACGCCGCGGGCACGGTGACCGGCTTCGCGGTGCTGGCCTGCGTCGGTGCCACGCTGCTCTATGGCATCGGCGCCAACTTCGTGAAGGTCAAGCTCAAGGGTGTGGCGCCCATGGCCGTGGCCGCCGGCAGCCAGATCGCGGTGACGCTGGCGCTGCTGGTGCCGACGTTCTGGTGGTGGCCCGCCGTCAACCCCTCGGCTCTGGCGTGGGGCAGCGCCGCCCTGCTGGGCGTGCTGTGCACGGGGCTGGCCTATGTGATCTTCTTCCGTCTCATCGCGCGGCTGGGTCCCACCTCGGCCATCTCGGTGACCTTCCTGATCCCGCTCTTCGGCGTCAGCTGGGGCAGTCTGCTGCTGGGCGAGCGCATCACGCCCGTGATGCTGGGGGCCGGGCTGGTGATCGTGCTGGGCACGGCCCTGACGACGGGCTTGCTGCGCTGGCCCCGCAGGTGAGGGGTGTCGATGCGCGCCACGCGCACATGAGAACTTCCACCGGTTCCAGGTGAGGCCGGATCTGAAGTGCGCAGTTATGCTGCCGCCGACCCAGGACCGGCACCGTGGCCAACGCTTCCTCCCCCCCACCTTCGGCCGAGCCGCCACGCGCGGTCGAGACCAAGGCTGCCGACAGTGCGCCGCAAGCGGCCTGGACGGTGCGCCTGCTGGGCGCCGTCGAGGCCACCGGGCCGGCCGGCCACATCGGCCGCTGGCCGACCCGCTCGGTGGCCCTGCTGCTGGCCCGCCTGGCTCTGGCGCCCGACCGTCTGCACCCCAGAGAAGAGTTGATCGAGCTGTTGTGGCCGGGTGTGGCACTGGACGTGGGACGCAACCGGTTGCGCCAGGCGCTGTCGACCCTGAAGGGCCTGCTGGAACCCGGCACCTCGGCCACGGTCATCAGCGCCGATCGCCAGGCGCTGAGGGCGGTGCCGGGGGCCCTGGCCTGCGACGCGCTGGAGTTCGAGCGCGCGCTGCGAGCCGGCGACTGGGGGCGAGCCGAGTTGCTGGTCCGCGGCGAACTGATGCCCGGCTTCTACGACGAGTGGGTGCAGGAGGAACGGGCCCGCCTGATCGCGCTGGCCGATCGGCTGCAGGCGATGCCGCGACTCTCGAACTCGGCGCCAACACCGGCCCCGCGAGCAGCCGGCGGGTCCGTTCCGGGCCGGCTGCCGGCCTACTGGACGCGGCTCTTCGGCACCGAGATCAATGCCACACGCCTGCGCGAACTGGCCCGGCACCAGCGCCTGGTCACCGTGCTCGGCAGCGGCGGCAGCGGCAAGACGCGGCTGGCGGTGGAAGCCGCGCGCGCGTTGCTGGAGTCGACCGCCTGGGCTCCCGGCGGCGGCCACTCACCGGCCTTCTCGCAGGCGCTGTTCGTCTCGCTCGTCGACTGCACCAGCGAGCAGCGCGCCGTCGACGCCCTGGCAAGCGCACTGCAGGCTTCGGGCAAGGACCCCCTGCAGGCCATCGCCCAGGTGCTGGCGGGCCAGCGCACTTTGCTGGTGCTGGACAACTGCGAGCAGCTCGTGGGGCATGCCAACGGCCTGGTGCAGCGCCTGTTGACGGACACGCCCACGCTGCATCTGCTGCTCACCTCGCGACTGCGACTGGGCATCCCCGGCGAGCAGGTCTTCGAACTGGCCGGTCTGCCGGTGCCGCCGGCCGGCTTGCAAGGCAGCGCCGGACCCAGCGACGACTGCCCCACCGGCAACGCCGCGGTGGCGCTGTTCATCGACCGCGCGCGGGCCGTAGCGCCTGACTTCACGGCCGGTCCGCCGCACGACGCCGCCATCGACGACCTGGTGCGGCTGCTGTCGGGCATGCCGCTGGCCATCGAACTGGCCGCGTCGCGCATGCGAGCCCTGACGCCGCGGGCCCTGGTGGGTCTGCTGTCCGAACGCGGCACCCCGATGCTGGACCTGCTGGCGCGCGACGCTGCCGCCGGCCGCGGGGCACAGCGCCACGCCTCGCTGCGCCAGGTCGTGGGGTGGAGCTGGCAGCAGCTCGGCCCGTCGCTGGTGCAGCTGATGCGGGCGCTGTCGGTGTTCGCCGAGCCTGCCGGGGTCGCGATGCTGGCGGCCGTCGCCGGGCTCGAACCGCGGCTGGCGCAAGAGCGCCTGGAACAACTGCGGGATCACTCGCTGGCGGTCGCCCGCAAGGACGACAGTGGCACGTCACGCTACGTGCTGCTGCAGCCGGTGCGGGAGTTCGTGATCGAGCAGGCCGACGAGGCTGACCTGGCGCTCATGCGCGAGCGGCTGCGCCTGTGGCTGATCGATTTCGCGCGGCGCTGCGCCGTGCGCGGCCATCAGGCCATCGCCGAGGTCGAAACGGAGCTGGCCCATGTGCAGGCCGCGATCCAGGCGGCCGCGGCCGACGGCCCGCAGGCCAGCCGCCAGGCCGTCGAACTGGCCGTGGCGCTGCGGCGCCATTGGGAGATCGATGCCCGCGCCGGAGCGCCAGCCGTGATCATGCAGGTGGTGCAGGCCGCCCTGCCCCTGGTCGACGATGCCGAGCTGCGCGCAGAAGCCTGCGTGCTCCTGTGCTACTCGCATGTGATGGCCGGCACGGTCCACGAGGCCCTGGTGCTGGCCGACCAGGCGATGGCGACGACACGGCCGCAGGTCCGCGCTCACGCCGTCATGCGCAAGGTGCAGGCGCAGATGTTCTCGGCCAGCGACCAGAGCGGCGTGGACCGGCCGCTGGCCGAGGCGCTGAAGCTGGCCGAAGACGCCGGGGATCTCGAAGCGCAGGCGCTGATCGTTCGCATGCAGTTCCTGGTGGCCGTCAACCGGGACGGCGACCGCGCCGGCGGGGAAGCCATGGCCACCCGGGTCCAGCAGTTGTGGGAACGACTGGGCCACCGCCGCAACGCCTACAGCGGCTTGATGGACCGCGCCTCGTGCTGGGTCCACCTCGGCAGGCTGGACGAGGCCGCCACGGCGCTGGCCGCCTGCGAGAACGTGGCGCGACAGGAACGTTACCCCACCGGCTACATCATGTCGTCGTGGCAGCTCGGCAGCGTGCTGCTGGCGCTGCGGCAGCACGCTGCCGCACTCGCCGCCTACCGGCGTTGCCTGCAAGGCGCCTGGGACCACAAGCGCCTGGCGTATGCCGCCGACGCGCTGGTGCTGCTGCCCGGCGGCCTGGCCTTCAGCGGCCAGCCCGAGCAGGCTGCCAGGTTGATGGGGTTCGCCGTGCCGCACTGGCAACGCCAGTTCGGCAGCTTCTACAACGATCTGGAACGCGACGTGCGGCGCACTCGCCGCTGGCTGCGGCAGCGGCTGGGGGCGGCGCCACTCGAGACCCTGCGGCTCGAAGGTGCCTGCATGACCTTGCCCGAGGCGGTGAACCTGGGCCTGTCGGCCTCGCCCCCCTGAGCCCGGAGCCCGGACGTCAGCGCCGGTGCCCGACCTCGAAGTCGTTGCGCCCGGACCGGTCGACGCCCTTGAGCAGCCACAGCGGCCGGTTGGCGAAGTTCACCGGCACGCCGGACTTGCCGTCCACCGGCCGCAGGTCGCGCTCGAATACCGAGGTGGCCGGCATGTAGCGCAGCGCCACGCCGGTGCGGCGCTGCGCGCTGCGGTTGGCCATGGCGCCGTGGATCATGTAGACATCGTGCAGCGACATCTGGCCGGGCTGCAGTTCGATGTCGACGGCGGTGCTCTCGTCGAAGGAGTCGGCGGCCAGTCGCTGGTTCAGCGTGAGATCGGTGCGGTCTTCGTGCAGGTGGTCGAAGGTGTGCTTGGCCGTGTGCGAGCCGGGGATCACGCGCAGGCAGCCGTTGGCCCGGGTGGACGGCTCCAGCGCGACCCACACCGTGCAGGTGGCCAGCGGTCGGATGGGCCAGTAGTGGCCGTCCTGGTGCCAGGGCGTCTCGAAGCCCTCGCCCGCGGGCTTGCAGAAGACATGGCATCCCCAGAGGATGACGTCGTCACCGATGACACCGGAGACCAGATCGACGATCTCGGGCTCGCGCGCCAGGTCGAGGAAGGCGCGCACGCCGCGGACGCCTTCGCCGTTGTGGCCGTCGCCGCCCTCGACGTGCGCCGACACCAGTTTTTCGGGTCGCACGCCGGGGTTGTTGTGCAGCAGCGTCTCGAGCGCGTCGACCATGCCGGCCACGCGGGAGGCGGGCAGGCGGTACTGCGGCACCACCCAGCCGTCGCGCTGGTAGTGCCGGATTTCGTCAGGGGTGAGTGTGGCCATCAGCCACTGTGGCACAGCAGCGCCGGATTGCCCAGGCCCGGCAGATCGGGGTTCACCCCTGCTTCGTGCTCAGACCTGCAGGGTCATGCCGGCCGCGCGAAGGCGCCGCAGCAGCCGCTCGCCCAGCGCGGTGGCGGGTGTGAGCACGCCGCCCTCGCCTTCGTCGTCCTCGATGTCCAGTGCCAGCGCCAGCGCCGCTTCGCAGACCATCTTGGTGGTGGCACGGTTGCCGGGGTCGCCGCGGTCGGCGACCCGGCCACGCAGCGTGTGTCCGGCGGCGCTGCGGGCGAAGAGTTCGCAGCGGAAATGACCTTGGTTCATCGCACGCTCGGACGGCCCTGCACCCGGCGCCGGCGCCAGCGCCTTCACCAGGCGGCGCCCCGGCGCGAAGGCCATCAGGCCTTGTCCCAAGCCGCCACCCACGCTGACGCCGGCCGCGGCCAGCGCCGCCAGCGGCCCGCGGCCCAGTCGCAGCGACTCCTGATAGTGAAACCCGGCGCCGTATGCCCGATCGCCCGCCGCCGACAGCAGGGCCGCGCTGCGCCGCACCACGCGCGTGTTCACCGGGGCCATGAAGAAGGGGCCGACCCAGGCGTCGAAATCGGCATCGTGACGCGGTGCATGGACATCGGCGTGCGCTGCGGCGTCGGCGGGCGCGCTGCCCGGCGGGTTCAGCAGGAAGGGGTCGCCGAAGGCCTTGTGGCCATGCTGCTCCATCGCGTTGAGCGCCGATGCCACCGTGCCGCCGTTGAAGCCGCCCCGCAGGGAAAAGCAGGCCTTGACATCGACACAGGGCTGCCCGTGGCGCAGCAGCATCTCGCGCGTCAGCATCCACGCGCCCAGGTCGGACGGCACCGAGTCGAAACCGCAGAAGGGCACGATGCGGGTGCCCTGGCGCTCGGCCTGCGCGTGGTGGCGGTCGATCAACTGCTTGACCCAGGATGTTTCACCGGTGATGTCGCAGTAGTGCGTCTGTGCATCGACACAGGCCGCCACCAGGCCGTTGCCATGCAGCGCGAAAGGGCCAGCGGTGGAGAGCACCACGCGCGTCTGAGCGGCCAGCGCATGCAGCGCGTGAGGGTCCTGCGACTCGGCCTCGATGACACCCACACGCGCCAGGTCGGCGCCCGCCTGCTGCAGCACGCTCCGCAGGCGGCCGGCGTGGCGGCCACCCACGGCCCAGCGCAATCGGGGCGGTGCGTGCTGCACGAAATAGGCCACCGTCTGCCGGCCGACAAAACCGGTCGCGCCGTACAGCACGACGTCGAAGCTGCGCCGCGGCGAAGGCGCGGGCGCCCGGCGAGGCATCGTCAGGCGACGGCGGCGAAGACGCCGAACCAACCCTGTGAATCGACCCAGCGCCGCACGTCGTGCCAGCCGGCGTCGCGCAGCAGGGCCTCGAAGCTCTCGGCCGTCCACTTGTAGCTGTTCTCGGTGTGGATGCGCGCACCGGCCGCGAAATCGCGCTCGCCGCCGGGCCAGCGCACGCTGAGCGCACGGCGCGCCTCCAGGTGCATCTCGATGCGTGACTCGGCGGCATCGAAGAAGGCCACGTGCCGCCAGTCCCGCAGATCGAAGTCGCTGCCCAGCAGCCGGTCGGCGTGGCGCAGCAGGTTCAGGTTGAAGGCCGCCGTGAGGCCCAGCGCGTCGTCGTAGGCGGCTTCCAGCAGTGCCGGCGGCTTCACCAGGTCGGCCCCGATCAGCAGCGCACCGCCTTGCGAGGCTTCGCGCGCCTGGCGCAGCAGGCGCAGCGCGTCTGCGGGGGCAAAATTGCCGATGCTGGAACCCGGGTAGAACACCACGGCCGGCGCCTGCACCAGGCCATCCGGCAGCGCCAGGCGCGTGGCGAAGTCCAGCCCCACACCGATCATCTCGATGGCCTCGAAGCGGCGATGCAGGGCGTCCAGCGCCGACCGCAGGAAGTCGGCCGAGATGTCGACGGCGAGGTAGCGCGCCGGTCCGATGGCGTCGAACAGGCCGGCCGCCTTGGCGCCGTCGCCGGCGCCCAGGTCGATCAAGGTGCCGCCCGGCGGCACGCGGCGGTGCAGGGCCTGCGCCATCTGCGTCGCATGGGCGGCGAAGATCGCCGCTTCGGTGCGCGTGGGGTAGTACTCGGGCAGCTCGGTGATGGCGCAGAACAGCGCCGAGCCCAGCCGGTCGTAGAGGAACTTCGGCGAGATCGACGGCCTGGCCGCCAGCAGTCCGGCAGCAAGTTCATCGGCAGGAGATCGCCCGGCGGGGGATGCGATCTGCATGAAGCGGGGAGCGGGGGCGAGGGGCATGGATGAGGGGGCCTTGGTGAACCATGATGCCGCAGGATGCCGACAGGCGTCCATCGAGAAAGCACGCGCGCGGGCCCGCACCACCGGGGTCTGGTGGCACGAGCGTGGCCCGGGCAAGCGGCTTGCCATGGGCCGGAGCGGGCTCCATTCCGGTCGGGACAGGAGCCCGACGCCTGCCTGAGGGACCTGCATTGAAGTCGTTTCAGCTTGCCGATCCTGACATCCCTCTGCTACAACCGGCTGCCCACACGCATGCAACCATGAGCACGACGATGCCTTGTGCCCGGAAGGCTCCCTCTGCGCCCGCCGTCCGATCAGGGCGTGGAGCGATGACTTGACCGCGGTCTCGCGCACGGACACGGACACGGCCGCGCCGCGCCTGCACACCGCGCGGAACCACTCGCTGGCGCAGCGCTATGCCGCCGTGCGCGCGCAGACGCTGGCCCTGGCCGCAGCGCTGAGCGAGGCCGACTGCCAGGTGCAGTCCATGCCCGACGCCAGCCCGGTGCGCTGGCACCTGGCGCATGTCACCTGGTTCTTCGAGACCTTCGTGCTGGAACGCTTCGAAGCCGGCTTCGCACCGCACCACGCCGACTTCCGCGTGCTGTTCAACAGCTACTACAACGGCGTGGGCGAGCAGCACCCGCGGCCGCAGCGCGGACTGGTCACGCGGCCGGGCCTGGCCGAGGTCCGGGCCTATCGTGTGGCGGTGGACGAGCGCATCGAGACCCTGCTGGCCACGCCGCTCGATGCCCAGGCCCTGCCCTTGATCGAGCTGGGCCTTCAGCACGAACAGCAGCACCAGGAGCTGATCCTCACGGACCTGCTGCACCTGTTTTCATGCAACCCGCTGGCGCCGCACTACCAGGCGCCTCGACCCTTGCCGACGGGGCCGGCCGTGCCCCTGCGCTTCCTGCCCTTCGAAGGCGGCGTGGTCGAGATCGGCCACGGCGGCGACGGTTTCGCCTTCGACAACGAAAGCCCCCGGCATCGCCACTACCTTCGCTCCTACGCGCTGGCCAACCGGGCGGTGACCCAGGGCGAGTGGGCCGACTTCGTCGCCGACGGCGGCTACCGTGAACCGCGCTGGTGGCTTTCGGCAGGCTGGGACTGGGTGCGCCAACAGCGAGTCGAGGCCCCGCTGTACTGGCGGCGCGATGGTGTCGCCTGGCGGTGTTTCACGCTGCAGGGCGCGCAGCCGCTGCATGCGGCAGCGCCGGTGGTGCACGTGAGCCTGTTCGAGGCCGACGCCTATGCCCGATGGGCGACGGCACAACAGCAAGGCGGCAGGCCCGCGCTGCGTCTTCCCACCGAGGCCGAATGGGAGCACGCGGCCGCCCGGCTGCCGGCCGACGCGCCGGCTCGCGGCAACTTCGTCGAGACCGGTGCGCTGCAGCCTCGGCCCGCCGTGGCCCAGCCGGGCCCGTGGCCGCTGCAGATGTTCGGCGACGTGTGGGAGTGGACCGCCAGCAGCTACTCGCCCTACCCCGGCTTCAGCGCCTGGGAAGGCGCGGTGGGCGAGTACAACGCGAAGTTCATGATCAACCAGACGGTGCTGCGCGGCGGCTCCTGCGCCACGCCGCGCTCGCACATCCGCGCCAGCTACCGCAACTTCTTCCCCACCGACACGCGCTGGCAGTTCAGCGGGCTGCGCCTGGCGCACGACGTGGATTGAGGCCGAGCGACGACAATCACGACCATGACTGCGCCTACCCCGATCACCTCCTCCCGCGTGCTCGTCCTGCTGGCTGCCCTGGCCCTGGGCGGCTGCACGATGATGCCCAACCTCGACGCATCGAGCTACCCACGCAAGCCGCTCAATGCGGCGCCGGTCGGCCAGGTGCGTGCCGTGATGCTGGAGGGCGTCGACGTCGTCGCCTACCAGACCATGGGCATGCAGGCCTATGGGCAGGCGAAGTTCCAGTCGACCTACCAGGGCGTGACGCATCGCTTCACCAGCGCCGCGCACAAGGCGCTGTTCGACGCCGAGCCGCACAAGTACCTGCCGGCCTACGGCGGGCTGTGCGCCAGTGGCATGGTGTACGGCATACCGCGCCTGGGCGACCCCGGCGCCTGGCGGCTCATCGACGGCCGGCTCTATCTGTTCGAGGACCGCGCCGCGCGCGAGGCCTTCGAGCTCGACGTCGCGCGCCACCGGCCCCTGGCCGATCGTTACTGGCAGGACGAGGCGGCCGGCCGCAACGCCTATGCGCAGTGGCTGCTGCGCAAGACGCTGCGTGTGCCGCACTACCAGAGCGACGAGCAGCTGGCGGCTCGCGTCGAAGCGGCGAAGTCGTCCAGGGCTTCGACGCGCTGACGCGGCCTGGTCATGGACTGACTTCTCGAGGACCGCAGAAGCACAGTCGGTCTCGAGCGATCCATCCGCCTGCGGACCCTCCTCAGGCCAGCACGCCCAGCCCCACCACCTCGAAGGCGAAGAAGCCCAGGATCAGGTGCGACACCGAGACCCCGGCCAGCCCGTGCTGCCGGCTGTAGAGCCAGCCCCAGAACAGGCCGGCGACGAAGGCCGTGACCGACAGCCCGATCGACACGTAGAGGTGGGCGGCCGAGAAGATCACGTTGGAGCCGACGATGGCCATCACCGTGCGCCAGCGGCCGGTGAGGAAGTGCGCCAGCGAACCCTGCAGGCCGCCCCGGTAGATGAGCTCCTGGAAGGGCACGAACACCAGGTAGGCCAGCGTGAGCCAGGGGTTGAAGGTGTAGGTCGCCTGGCCCGTCGCAGCGCTGCCGAACATCTGCAGCAGCGGCTGGCCCTGCATGGCCGGCACGTGGTTGACCAGCCACCACTTCAGGGCCACGGTGCCCAGCAGCATCGGCAGCGTCCACAGCACGGCCTCGAGCACGTCGCGCCCGGCATTTTCGAGCGTCAGCCCGAAGAAGCGCGCCGGGTAGCGCGTGCTGCGCATGAAGTAGAGCAGGAAGCTGGTGCAGACGAGCACGAAGGGCACGGTGATGAACTCGCTGCGGCCCAGTGCCTGCTTGACCTCGACCGCCGTGCCCAGCACCCAGGTGTAGAGCGTGTAGGCGATGATGAGCAGGAAGGTGAACTGGCCCAGCGCCTGCCGCGTGCGAGACTCGTCCAGCGAGCGCTGCAGGCTTTCGACGGCGGTGTTCGTCGAACTGCGCAGCAGGTCCACCACCTGCCGCGCCGTGCCCAGCAGCGCGATGGCGAAGGAAGGCCGCTGGTGCGCCAGCGCCAGCATGTCGGCGATGGGCACGGCCAGCAGTTCGACATCGACCACGGCACGCACGGTGGCCGAACGCGGGGCCGGGTCGATCACCGCCAGTTCGCCGATGGACGCGCCCGGGCCGAGCCGATTGACCTCGTGCTGCTCGCCGCGCACGCTGCGCTTGAGCACCTGCGCATGGCCGCTGACGATCACCATCAGGTCGAGCGCGGCATCGCCTTCGGCGACGATGTCGCTGCCTGCCGTGACGCGCAGGCGGCGCAGCGCGCGGGGGCGGGCCGCCAGGGCCGCCAGGTCATCGGGCTCGAAACGCGAGAAGACCGGCGAGCCACTCAGCACGGCGAGGGCTTCGCCGGCGGCAGCCGAACCGGGCACGAGGACGACGGCATCGGACCCGGCCCGGTGCGCGGGCGCTGCATCCTGCGGTTTCATCGCAACCAAGGGTGGAGGCACATGACGGGCCATCTTACGTCGCACCCCCGGCAGGGCCTTTGCCCCGCCCGCCCGCGAAACCCCTAGTCGCCAGGTCGCCGGCCGGCAACCGGCGGCACGGCAGCAGGCCGAACCGCGCGCCACACGGACAACGCGTCGACTGTGGCCTGGACGTCATGCACACGCAGCACCAGCGCCCCGGCGTCCACCGCCGCCAGCGCGGCGGCGATGCTGGCGGCCAAGCGCTCGGGCGCTGCACGACCGCCGGTCAGCGCGCCCAGCATGCTCTTGCGCGACAGCCCCACCAGCAGCGGGTGACCCAGCGCGAGCAACTGGCGCTGCTCGCGCAGCAGCTGGCAGTTGTGGTCCAGCGTCTTGCCGAATCCGTAGCCGGGGTCGAGCACGACGCGCTCGGCGGCGATGCCGGCCTGGCGCAGGCGTGCCGCCATCGCAGCCAACGCCTGTCCCACCTCGCGCGTGACATCGTCGTAGACGGCCATCGACTGCATGGTGGCCGGCTCGCCGGGCATGTGCATCAGGCACACGCCGGCAGTGGCGTGTGCAGCCAGCACGGCCAGCGCCTGCGGGTCGCGCAGCGCGCGAACGTCATTGACGATGTCGGCGCCGGCATCGAGCACGGCTCGCATCACCTCCGGCTTGCTGGTGTCGACGGACAACGGCACGTTCAGCGACACCGCGCCTCGCACCACCGGCAGCACGCGGCGCAGTTCCTCGTCCACCGGCACCGAGGGCGCGCCGGGCCGTGTCGACTCGCCGCCGATGTCGAGGATGTCGGCCCCCTCCTTCATCAGCGCCTCGCAGCGCTGCAGTGCGGCACCGGTGTCCAGCGACTGTCCGCCGTCGGAGAAGGAATCCGGCGTGACGTTGACGATGCCCATCACGCGCACACGGTCCAGCGACAGCCGGAAGCGGGCGGTCTGCCAGTGGCCGGCGTCAGCCGTGCGGCCCGTGGCCCAGGGGTCGTTTGTTACCATGGTCTCACTGTAGCCGGCCCGTCGCCCGAGTCGTGGCGGACCCCCTTCGTGTAGCCCGCCTGCCATGGACCTGCGCCCCCCCGTCATCGCCTTCATCGGGCTCGGCGCCAACCTCGGAGACGCCGTGGCCACCGTGCGCGAAGCCGCCGAGTCCATCGCACGGCTGCCGCACACCACGCTGCTGGCGCTGTCCAGCCTGTACCGCTCCAGCCCCATCGATGCGGGCGGTCCCGACTTCGTCAATGCGGTGGCCCGGGTCAGCACCCAACTCGGCGCGCATGAACTGCTGCAGGCGATGCAGGCGCTGGAAGCCGAGCACGGCCGCCAGCGCCCCTACCGCAACGCGCCGCGCACGCTGGACCTGGACCTGCTCTGCTACGGCGATCTGCAGAGCAGCGATGCTGTTCTGACCTTGCCTCACCCGCGCGCGCACCTGCGCCGCTTCGTGCTCGCCCCCATGATCGAACTGGCGCCCGACGGCCTGCTGCCGGGCCGAGGGCCTCTGGCCGCCCTGCTGCCCGGCGTGGCCGACCAGAAGGTGATGCGCCTGCCTGCAGGCTGATGACGCCGTGCCCCGGCCACCGGCGGCTCAGGGCCATCCCGTCAGGCGCAGCGCCACCAGGCCGTTGCGCGGCGCACCGGTTTCGTAGAAGCGTCCGTTGGCGTCATTGACGATCAGGCTGGCGGCATGGACCCGATCGAAGAGGTTGTCCACGCGCACCAGCAGCTCGGCCTTCCAGCCCGCGCCCAGCGCCAGGTCACGACTCCAGCGCAATGCGGCCAGGCCGTAGCCGGGCGCGAACTCGGTGTTGGTGTCATTGGCCGCGGTACGCGCCACCGCACGCCATGCGACGGCGAACTCGCCCAGGCCCGCGCTCTTCCAGGCCAGTTCCGCCCAGGCACTGCCGCTCTGCGTGCCGGCGATGCGGTTGCCCGCTGCCACCGGCGTGCTCGGCACGGTGCAGGGAATTCCGGAACAGGTCAGGAAGGCATTGCCGTACCGGGCATTCAGCGTGCTCACCGCGAGCTGGCCGCGCAGGCCGGCAGCGGGCTGCCAGCCCATTGCCAGTTCGATGCCGCGCCGTGTGGTGTCGGCCACGTTCTGGAAGCTGGAGCGGCCGCCGGCGTTGGTGAGCGTGGCGATCTCGTCGCTGACGCGGGCCTGGAAGGCCACCACGTCGACCGCCAGATCGGCGCGCCGCCACTTCAGCCCGATCTCGCCCTGGCGGCTGCGCTGCGGCTTCAGTGCCGTGTTGAAGCCGCCCGTGCCGTCGCCGCGGTAGGCCAGTTCGCCCAGCGACGGCGCCTCGAAGCCGCGCGCGACGCTGGCGTGCAGCTGCAGGCTTTCGGCCCGGCTGCGCAGCAGCGTCCAGCGCAGGCCCGCCACCGGGTTGCTGTAGTCGTAGTCGACGCGGCCCGAATCATCGCCATTGGACAGGTAGGCGTCTTCGGAGCGCATCGCCACACGGCCCGTGCGCACGCCAAGGCTCAGCATCAACGGCTCGACGGGTGACCACTCGGCCTGCGCGTAGACATCGCGCGAGTCGGCATGGTTGTCTTCCTGCCTGCGCAAGGAGCCGGTGACGCCCACGACCTGGCTGGCGCCGGTGCCGGTGAAGTTCGCGTAGCCGCGGCGGTCATCGTGCTGGCGATCGAGCGCCAGGCCCGTCAACAGGTCCACCGGCCCGAGAGACCAGCGCAGGCGCGCGTCGACGCCGCTGTAGCTGCGGTCGAAGTCGATCACGCCGCCGCCGTGGCGCGCATTGGCCTGCGTGCCCGGGGCGATGGCCAGCCATTGCGTCACCGAACGATCGCCGGTGTAGGCCGCGACCTGGCTCTCGCGCAGCGCGCCGCTGACGAAGAGATGGCGCCACGAGACGCCGGCCTGCAGCTGCGTCGCTTCCTTGCGCACGTTGAACTGCGTGGCCACCGGGGCGACACCGTAGGGATCGGTCTCGAACTGTGCGCGGCTCAGGCCCAGTGGGTCCAGGGCGGGCTGGTCGAAGTGATTGACGACAACCCGCACGCGGTCGGTGGCGTTCTGCCAACCCAGCGTGAGATGGGCGACCTTGCGCTCGGCTTCGCTCTGCGGCCGGAAGCCGTCGATCGCCATCGCCGAGGCGCCGAGGCGCATGCCGAAGCCCTCGCCCAGAGGCGCGGTGACGCTGGCACGCAGCTGGCGGAGGCCGAAGCTGCCGACATCGATGCCGGCACCCATCTCGGCCTTGTCGAGCGGCGCGCCGACGAGCGAGATGACGCCGCCGGAACTGTTGCCGTACAGCACCGAGAAGGGGCCTCGAAGCACTTCGACACGCTGCGCCCCCATCAGGTCGAAGTGCGAGACCTGGCCCTGGCCGTCGGGACCGCTGGCCGGGATGCCGTCGGCATACAGCCGCAGGCCGCGCACGCCGAAATTGGCGCGCGCGCCGAAGCCGCGCGAACTGATCTGCAGGTCCTGCGCGTAGTTCGAGCGGTTGTTGATGACCAGCCCCGGCACGCGCACCAGTGACTCGCTGAGGTTGATCTGGGGGCCGGCGCTGCGCAGATCGTCGGCGTCGACGACGCCGATGGCAAAAGGCGCCTCTTCGACGCGCCGCTGCACCACCGAGCCGGTGACGACCACCTGTTCGGCCACGGCAGCTTGCGCGCGGGCCTCCGCAGGCCACAGGGCCAGCCAGCTCAGGACGGCCAGCGGGACAGCGAGTGATGCCAGCAGTGGCAACGCCCCAGCGGGGGCGGGCGACGCTTGCAGCGCTCGTTCCGCTCGGTTCGGTTCAGCCGCCTGGGCCACCTGGACGACCCGTCGGGTGTTGTTGAGGTCTCGGAACATCGTCTCCACGCACTGATGGTGTTGTTCTGCGCGGGCGATCGTAGGCGAAATCGCCGACCGCTTCGCGAACGCGACCATCGAGGGAGACGGCACCCGGGACCCGGTTGCGCACTGACGCTGCTGCGGCGACAGGAACGATTCCGGGCCATGGCCGATAGAGAAAGTGGCCGCTGAGGGGCCGGGCCGAAACGAACACGGGCCCTGTGGGGCCCGTATGTAACGAACACGGGCCCTGGGGGCCCGTATGTAACGAACACGGGCCCTGGGGCCCGTGTGAAACGATCACGGGCCCCAGGGGCCCGTGTGCTGTATGTGTGGCGGAGTGGACGGGACTCGAACCCGCGACCCCCGGCGTGACAGGCCGGTATCGGCGAAGGGCAGCGAACGGCGGCGGACACGGTTTCCTTA
>LNFM01006378.1_pt1 | contig 19448 bp, 14 predicted proteins | sample 596031 | NCBI WGS metagenome assembly LNFM01 (sample SAMN04254537, study PRJNA301005) | activated carbon metagenome | isolation source: dual media filters at the Ann Arbor, Michigan drinking water treatment plant | place: USA: Ann Arbor | reverse complement strand
GAGAGGCGGGCGCGTCGTGCGTGCGCTTCTGGGGAGAGGTGAAGCGCTCTTCGTGGATGTGATCGCGCGCGACGCCGCGGGCGAGCAGCGTCGCGCGAACCGCGTCCATCATCGGCTCGGGGCCGCACAGAAAGCACTGCGCGTCCGAGGGAACCTCGAGCGCCTCGCACACCGTCGCGCACGTCTCCTGGTCGAGCCGACCGGTGACCTCGGCGTACGGGTCTCTTTGCTCGAGCACGGGGACGTGTCGAAAGCGGTCGCCGTGCTCACGGGCGACGTCGTCGAGCGCCTCGCGAAAGATCACGGTGTCCTTCGCGCGATTGGCGTACACGAGCGTGACGCGCGTCCAGGGGTTGTTCGCGAGCGCGTCGCGCAGGATCGAATAGATGGGCGTGATCCCGCTGCCGCCCGCGAAGAGCCAGAGCTGCTCGGGCGCCGACGAGCCTGCGGCGGCGAGCGTAAACGCCCCGGACGGGCCCTGGAGCTCGAGCGAATCGCCCTCGGCCACGGCGTCGTTCAAGTGGTTGGACACGAGGCCGCCCGAGACGCGCTTGACCGTGATGGTGAAGCGCGGGAGCTCGCTCACGAGGCTCGAGATCGAGTAGGCGCGGCGGTGGGTCTCGCCGTCTACGTGCGAGACGACCGTGACGAACTGCCCCGGCGCGAAGGAGAAGCTCGCGCCGCTCGGGTCTTCGAGCACGAAGCTCGTGGCGTCCTGGGTCTCGCGGCGCACGGCCGCGACGCGGACCGTGCGGGGCTGAAGTGCGCGCGCGGCGTCATTGGCGCCCCGGGCGATCGCAACGACGGGAGCGGGCGGCGCGGACGGGCTGCTCGAAGCGGCGACGGGCTCGCGCTCGACGACGATCGGGGGTTTTTCTCCGCGAACGCCGCGGGTCATCGAGCGGACGTCGCGGCGGATCGCGTCGTACCGGTCCGCGAGCGACGCCGGGAGCAGCGCCGAGACGAGCGAGATCTCGTCGAGCGCCGGAGGCGGCAGGATGGGCTCTGCCGGCGATGAATACGGATGCGTCTTTTCAACGGTAAACGACCGCACCATCTGCCGCACGTCGTGGCGAACAGCGTCGATCCTCGAGTGCAAAGCGCGCGGGGTGACGCGGGCGACCGCCGCGGCGACGAGGTCGATGGCGGTGGGTGGGGACGAGGGACTGCCGTCGCTCATTTGGGGATGTGCGCTTTGTACGAGAGAACGCGTTTTGTGTCAAGCGACACTTTACACAACACATGGTGAGCGGGGAATCAGGTTAGAGTTCCATCATGTTTACGGGAATCGCGATCGAGCTCTCGACTTCGTGCGCCCGGTGCAAGGCCGCGCTTCCCATCAACGGCGCGAGCGAGTCGCTGCTGTGCGACGCGTGTCGGACGGTCACGCCGACGCCGGTCGAGTTCTGGAAGACGGTCCTCTCGGACGCGCTCAACAAAGCCATCGCGCTGAAGCCCGAAGAGGGCCGCACGAGCACGATGTTCACGAGGCTCGGAAAGTTCGAGCTGCTCTACGGGCGCCTCGACGCGCGCTGCACCAACAAGGACTGCAAGACGCCCTTGCCCCCTGCGGCGATCGCCAACGGACTGCCGTCGGGCTCGATTTCGTGTGCGCGCTGCCAGACCTCGATGGCGCTGCGCCCTGCGCCGTCGTGGATGCGCGACGTGCACCCCAACGCCGCCGTGCTCGTGGGCGAAGCGATGGCCGCCGCGGCGCCCAGCGAGGCCCCCGCGTCGGTGCGCTTTCACTGCTATCACTGCGGCGGCGCGGTGCCGCTCGACGCCAAGGAGCGCACGGTGCGCTGCGGGTACTGCAAGCAGAGCCTGCTCGTTCCGGACGAGATCTGGGTGCGCGTCAACCCCGTGCGCAAGGTCGAGCGCTGGTGGGTGCTGCTCGACATCGACGTCGCGAGCACCGCCGGCGCGCTGCCGGCGGACGTGAGCACGCTCTGCGCGATCGCTGTCGAACCGAGCGGCAACCTCGCGCTCGCGTGGCACGACGACGACGACGGGGACGCTGGGCATCCGTGTCGCGTCGCCGTCGCTCGGCGCGACGGACTGCTCGCGTGGCTGCAGTCTGGCGTCGAGTTCTCGGAGTACTGCCGGCTCATCGCGTCACCGATGGACGGGTCGCTGTGGATCGTCGACAAGACCGATGGATTCGCGCGGCAGCTCGACGCAAAGAGCGGGCAGCCTCTGCGAACGCTGTCTCCGCGGCAGCACGACTTCGACGCGACGGAGTTCGACGACGTCGCGTTCGATTGGGACGGCTCGATTCTGCTCTTTCGAAGCGATGACACGGCCAGCTACGCGCTGCGCCGGTTCGCGATGGACGGCTCACGCGTCCCGACGTGGCCGGGACAGAAGATCTTCAGCGACGAGTCCGACGCGCCGCTGCCCGAGTGGAACACGCTGCGATCGAAGCCGGTGCGCCTCCCTTCGGGCGCCAGGATCGTCGTGGGCTGGGACGGCGCGATCTGGGCGTACGATTCGCGCGCGTCGCACGTCGCGAAGTTCACCCGCGAAGGAGCGCTCCTCGGCGTGATCGCGCTCACGCCACGCGTGCTGCGCTCGATCGAAGGGGCGTTCGCCCGCAGGGATGGCACGCTCGTCCTTCTCGGAGACGCGGCGCAGGCGCTCGGCGACTCGCATTGGCCGCACGTCGCGACGCTCGGGCACGACGGAGTGCTGCGCCTCGCGCTCGGCCCCAACCTCTCGCCCGACGCGCTCTCGGTAGGCCAGCCCGCCTCGCACCTCGCAGGGCTGCCAGACGGGGTGTTCTTCGTCGCAGGGGGCGATACAGACGCGCTGCGCGGCTTCGACGCAGAGGGACGTCGGACGTTTACCAGCGCGGCGACGCGCACGCTCGAGACGGGCCACATCGCCGAGACCCTCGCCAAAGCCCGCAGAGGAAAGCGCCTCGCCGCCGACCGCACCTGAACCAATACCGCGACGGTCGTCGTGGTGTGTTGATTTCGCGGCGTTGGTTTGCACTGGATTTCAACAGCCCTTCCACGAGCTGATCCGCTCGGGCATCTTCGATGCTCATCGCGGGCGCGGCGCGGCGTGTGCGATCCTACGCGCGAGTCCATGGACCAACGCTCGAAGCTGCCGGTCGCGCTCTTGATCGCGCTCTTGATTGTGTGTGCGATCACCGCGTGGGCGCCGCCCGCGGGGCGCAAGAACTGGGCGCTCGAGGTGGTCCCCGGGCTCTTGCTCGTCGCGTGGATGGCGGCGACGCACAAGCGCTGGAGGCTCTCGAACCTCGTCTACGTCGGCACCTTCTTGCACATGCTCGTCTTGATTTATGGTGGCTACTACACGTACGCGAACACGCCGCTCGGCAACTGGGCGAAGGAGGCCTTTCACCTCTCGCGCAACCACTACGATCGGATCGGGCACTTCGCGCTCGGGTTCTTTCCGGCGCTGTTTACGCGGGAGGTGTTGCTCAAGAAGACGCCGCTCGTGCCGGGCGGGTGGCTCGCGTTTCTGGTGTGGTCGGTGGTGTTCATGGTGGGCGCGTTCTGGGAGCTCATCGAGTGGTGGACCACGCTCGTCGTCGCGGGCGACGTCGGACAGGCGTTTCTCGGCTCGCAGGGCGACGTGTGGGACGCTCAGTGGGACATGTTTCTCGTGGGCGTCGGCGGCGCGGTCGCGCTCGCGACGCTGAGCAAAGCGCACCAGCGATCGATGGAAGAGGCCGCTCGGGCTTGACCGCGATCGAACCCCTTTCGAAGCGCGAAGCGCTACGCGCACTACTCGCAGCGCGACGTCGACCCAAAGTCCCGCTCCGATTGGACGCACATCGATGACACCGCTCACCGCAGCGCGGGCGCAGATGGAGGTCTCGCTCGCATTTCACATGATCTTCGCCGCCCTCGGCATCGGCATGCCCCTGCTCATGGTGCTCGCCGAAGCGCTCTGGCTGCGCACCAAGCGCGACGAGTACCGCGCGCTCGCGCGGACGTGGGCGAAGGCGACTGCGCTGCTCTTCGCGGTGGGGGCGGTCTCGGGCACGGCGCTCTCGTTCGAGCTCGGGTTGCTGTGGCCGGGCTTCATGCGCTTCGCGGGAGCGGTCATCGGACCGGCGTTCGCGATGGAGGGCTACGCGTTCTTCATCGAGGCTATTTTTGTGGGCCTGTATTTGTACGGCTGGGACCGCCTGAGCCCGAAGGCGCACTTTCTCTGCGGGATTCCCGTCGCGCTCTCGGGGCTGTTGTCGGGCGCGTTCGTCGTCGCGGTGGACGCGTGGATGCAGACGCCCGTCCTGTACACGATCGTCGATGGCCGCGCGGCGCCCGTGACGGGATGGGCGGTGTTTCTCGCGCCGTCGTGGCCCACGATGGCTGTTCACTCGTCCCTCTCTTGCTATGCCGCCACGGGCTTCGCAGTCGCCGGCGTGTACGCCCTGGGAATCCTCCGAGGAAACGACGATCGCTACCACCGCGCGGGGCTTCGAATCGCGCTCGCCGTGGCGTCCGTCGCGATCCTCGCGCAGATGCCGAGCGGTCACAGCTCGGCGCAGCACGTCGCCGCCGAGCAGCCCGTGAAGCTCGCGGCGATGGAGGCGCTCTATCACACCGAGCGCGGCGCGCCGCTGTTGATCGGCGGCATTCCTGACCGCGCCAACGAGCGCGTTCGATTCGCGATCGAGCTGCCGAAGATGCTCTCGTTGATGAGCTTCAACGACCGTGACGCCGCCGTCCGCGGCCTGCGCGAGTGGCCCGCGGACGAGCGCCCCAACGAGCTCGTCGTGCACCTCGCGTTTCAGCTCATGGTCGCCGCAGGAACAGCGCTCTTGGCGCTGGCAGCGCTCTGGCTCGCGCAGCGGCTGAGGGCGCGCAAGTCCAAGGCCGACGAGCCCCGATGGCTGCTCTGGGGCGCGCTCGTCGCGTCGCCGCTCGGCATGCTCGCGCTCGAAGCGGGCTGGTTCGTCACCGAAGTCGGGCGCCAGCCGTGGGTCGTGCGAGGGCTGCTTCGAACGCGAGACGCAGTGACGCCCGCGGGCGGCGTCGCGCTGTCGTTCTTCACGTTTTCGCTCTTGTACGTCGGGCTCGGCGCGGCGCTCGTCGCGCTCCTTCGCGGCATCGCTCGTCATCGACGCGAGAGCCTCGCGCGCGGGCCGTCGACGGCCGAGGTGCACGCGTGAGCCTCGCGGAGATGGCCGCGGGGCTCGCGGTGCTCGGCCTCGTCGCGTATGCGATCTTCGGCGGAGCGGACTTCGGCGGTGGCATCTGGGACCTGCTCGCCTCGGGGCCTCGCAAGGACGCGCAGCGCAAGGCGATCGCTCGCGCGATGGGACCGGTGTGGGAGGCCAACCACGTGTGGCTCATCTTCGCGGTGGTGGTCGTGTTTGCTTGTTTTCCACCGGCGTTTTCAGCGGTGAGCGTCGCGCTGTTCGCGCCGATGCACTTCGCCGTCATCGGCGTCGTGCTGCGCGGGGCCGCCTTCGTCTTTCGATCCTACGGCGAGCCCCAACACGCGCGCCGATGGGGAGCGATCTTCGGCGCGTCCTCTGCGGCCACGCCGGTCCTGCTCGGCGCCGCAGCCGCGTCGCTGTCTTCGGGGCAGATCCGCGTCAGCGGCAGCACCGTGGTCGCGCCGACGAGCGCGTGGCTCGGCCCGCTCCCGCTCACCTTTGGCGCGTTCGCCCTCGCCCTCTGCGCGTATCAAGCCGCGGTGTTCTTGTGCTCCGAGACCAAGGGTGAGCTCCGCGAAGACTTTCGCCGCCGCGCCCTCTGGTCCGGAACGGCCGTCGTCGCCACGAGCGTCGCGCTTCCGATCGCGCTGTGGCTGGGCCGCTCGCCGCTCGTCGCGGGGCTCGCGCGCGGGACCGTCGCGCCGGTCTTGATTTGTGGTGTCATTGCTGCGCTCACGAGCGGCTGGGCGCTTCGGGCTCGTCGCTTCGCGCTCGCGCGGATCGCCAGCGCGGCGCAGGTGGCGGCGCTCGTCGTCGGCTGGGCGCTCGCGATGCGGCCGTACCTCGTCTATCCCGACCTCACGATCGCCTCGAGCGCCGCGCCGGACACGACGCTGCGGTTCGTGCTGGTCACCGCGCCGTTCGGGATGGCGCTGTTGATTCCGTCGTTGATCCTGCTGTATCGCGTGTTCGACAACCGACCGATCGAAGAGCGCTCGGAGTGAGTGCGGGGCGCGCTTCAGCGAACCACTGGGTTCAGCCTCGCGCGAAGCACGGCCGCGCGAAGCTCGGGGCATTCGAAGCGATCGGCATGCGCCGCGATTGTCTCGAGGTGAAGCCCCGACTTGTATCGGAGCGCTCGAAGCGCCTCGACGTTCTTCTCCGTGCAGAGGACGTTCGCGGCGCTGCCGGGAGGCTGCTCCAACGCGCGTCTCACCAGGGCGGCGAGCGTGCGCCGCTCGATGAGCCACAGCGACTTGTGCTTGTCCAGCGCGAGAGCGGCGTCACCCTTCGCCGAGTCGATGTCGCGCTGGAGCTGCGCTCGCGATCGCTCGATGTACTCGGCCGCCGTCCGCAGGTCGCGCGCCGCGACCTCGCGATAGATCTCGCGGATCACCGACGAGTATTCGGCGATAAAATAGCGGTGAACCAGCGAGGCGATCGTCATCGAGTTCTTTGCGCGGAGGCGCTCCCACGCCTCGAAGACGAGCGGCTGAATCGCGTCGGCGACGACCTCGAGCGCGGACTCTTCGTTGAGATCCCAGGCGCTCACCAACGGCTCGAGCGAGTGCAGGCTGTTTCGGTGAGTCAAACGAGCGAACAGCTCGAAGAGCACCGCAGGCTTGTCTCCCCCCAACCTCGGAACGACGTCGTGCTTCTTCGCGATGGCGCGCACGTTCTTCTCATCGAGGGGCTCTTCGAGCAGCTCATCTGGCAGATAAGGTTCTCGCTCGTTCATCACGCGCGCGATCGCGAGCGCGGCCTCTGGCAGGATGTTGAGCTCGCGAGGAAGGTCGTAGAGAAACCCGGTCACAGCAACGGGGAGGGTAGCTCCGACGGCCTCAGCCGCACTCGCTCGAACGGGTGAGCGCTGTCGCGCCGATCGCACCGCCGGCTCCGACGCGCGAGGCGCGACCGAAGAGCATCGAGAGCGCCGGCGGAAGCGCGAGCCAGAAGCCCGACGCAGGCATCCACGCGATGCCCAGCGCGACCATCGCCAACAGCGCCGCGCCGAGCCCACGCAATGGCGCCTCGCGCTGCTCGAGCTGATCGATCGCGAGCGCGGCCACGGCGAGCGCCGCGCCGAACAGCACGAACCACGCGACGGCGCCGCGCATCGGGTCCTCGCCGACTGCGTCGATCATCCGATCGCGCAGCATCGCCAGCAACGTCGAGCGAAACACAACCAGCGCAAAGAGCGTGTGTACGGCGGACACCGCGAGCAGCCAGCGACCACGCCAGCGCCTCACGACGCACCGCCCGCGCTGAGCAGCGCGAAGCACGCCGAGAGCACCGCGCACAGCGGCGTGAAGAGCGCGTCGTCCCACCGCGCGAAGGGCGTCCCGTGCACGCGCTTGAAGAGCCCTGCGGTGCGAAAATCGCCGAGCGTCCGCAGCGCGAACACGACCGCTCCGAGGGCGCACAGGCCGACCGCCCACCGCGAGCCGTCGGTCCCTGCGCGCCACGCGAGCGCGGATCCCGCCGCGAGCCCCAGCGCCACCAGGAGCGTCAGCCACCGCGGCGGCGAAAACGCCCTGCGCCCATCGACCGAGGGAATCGCGACGTCGATCCCCCACCGCAATCCGAGCGCCCAGCCGACGTGCAACAGCGCGACCGAGCCCAACGCCACGGAGGCCACGACCGACGCGATCCGGGCGCCCTGCGCGACGCTGGGGCCGACGAGCGCAGCGACCGCCCCCGCGAAGAAGAGCGCCCAGGCGAAGTGCCTCCCCCGAGAGCCCCAGAGCGCGAGCGCCGCCGAGAGCGCCATCACCGCGCCGATGATCAGCTCGTCGGTGCGGTCTGCGCGCAGCGCGAGCGCGGCGAGCCCGACCCACAGCAAGCTCGTCAGGTGCCAGGCGAACCGCAGCGTTCGCCGCGCGAATCCGCGGCCCACCGGCATCGCCGGCATCTGTGCGAACAACGGGCGAAGCAAGTGCCGCTCGCCCAGCGACGAGTGCAGCGCGGCGAGCGCGACCAGCGACGCCGCGACGATCCATTGGCTCATGAGAAAACCTCCATACGCTTGCGTATGGAGCTATAGGAGAGGCAACGTCCGAGTTCAATACGGCACCGTATGGAAAAACGACGCACCTCGAAATCGTCCTCCAAACCCGGGGCGCAGCCCAAGACGCTCGGCGCAGAGGCGTGGCTCTCGGAGGCGTGGCGCGCGCTGAGCGAGCTCGGCGTCGAGGGCGTGCGCGTCGAGCCGCTCGCGGCGCGGCTGGGCGTGACCAAGGGCAGCTTCTATTGGCACTTCGAGGATCGCGCGGCGCTGCTGGGCGCGCTGCTCGATGACTGGGAGCAGCGGGCGACGGCGGCGGTGATCCGCGCCGTGGACGAGCGCTGCGAGTCTCCGCGCGAGCGCTTGTTCGCGCTGATTCGCATGACCACGGGCGCTCCCGAGGCGCCAGACGTCGAGCACGCGGTGCGCGCGTGGGGCGCCCTCGACCCAGCGGTTCGAAAGCGCCTGCACCGCGTGGACGCGAGACGAGAGGCGTACGTCCAAGCGCTGCTCGTCGCGGTGGGCGTGGACGAGGCGCGCGCTGCGATGCGAGCGCGGGCGCTCTACCTCGCGCTCATCGGCGAGTACACGCGCGTCGCGCACGGCGGAGCGCCGACGGACCGCGCGACGTGGGACGAGCTCGTGCAACGGATGATCGAGCGCTGAGCGAAGTCGTCGCGCTCGCGCAGCGCTTCTCGATCGACGAAGACACGGTCATCACGCGCGAGCTCGCGTACGAGCTGGCGGACGCCGTGAATGCGCTCGACCGCTGAGCACGACGGTCGAGCGGAGCGCTCACCCGATGCGCCGTCGACGCTCATCACTCGATGGACGGGACGGTTAGAGCACTGGCGGCAAGAGCGTGGCGTTGATCGCTGGCGCGCTCGGAGCGTCGCCCACGAGACGAAACGCACCAGCGCCGGAGCGAACCTCGATGTCGACGTCCTGTCCGGCGATGCTCCCGCGGCAGCGCAACACCATGATTTCGACAGGGACGCTCGCGGCAGAGAGGGTCTCCGATGGCATGTCGCTCGTCGCGTCGGGCGGGGCGTGCCCGTGGACCTCGAGAAACAAGTTGCCCGGATCCAGGCTTCCGACGCGCGTTCCGGTGAACGCCCAGAGCGCGTCGAGGATGTTGTCGTCTCGCTCGCGCATCGAGAAGGCGCCGCCGGTGTGGGCGATGGTTCCGGTGTATCGCACGATGAAATTGAGCTGATCGGTCACCGTGCTCCCTCCGAGCCGCGCAAAGCCGTCCACGTCGGTGACTCCGAACCGGTTGGCCCCAGAGGTGTCGCGCCACGTAAGCAGCCGAGCGCCGGCGACCACGTCGTAGCCCGTCGGTCGCTCGGTGCTTCGCCCGCGAGCGAAATCCCAGATCGTTGCTCGCGTCGGCGCGCTGAACGTCCCCGCGTTGCAGAACGCGTTGTCCATCGGGCCACCGCTGGCGAACACGCGAACCTCCGCGGTGAGCCCGGTCGTGGGCGCGGCGACCGCGCCTTCGGTGTACAGCTCCGCGGCCCCGCCCTCGTCGGTCAAGCGAAGCCTGCGAGGCGTTCCTGCGAGCACCTCCACGGTCCAACGCTGGCGAAGACCCATGATCGGGCTGCGCTCGAAGTCTGGCGGGTTCATCACGATCGTCTCGATCGAGCGCCCATCGGGCTGGATGTTGAACGACCGCAGCGTGCGAAACCGCGCAGGCCCGAAGGGGTTGCGCACCTCCCCCAGCAGGCCCGACCCCGCGCGAAACCGAAGCTCGTACAGTCGACTCACGCGGCGCGCGCCCTCGTCACGGGTCTGCATGCCGCTCCAGACGCTGTCGCCGAGAGCGGCTTGCAGCACTCTGCGAGGGTCGGGTCCGGTGTCGACAGGAGGCGCGTCGACCATGGGCACATCGACGCTCGAGCTTGCGTCGACTGCGACGCCCGTGTCGATCCCGACGACGTCCATCGTGCCGATGGGGACATCTCCGGGCGCGCCCTCGTCGCGCGCGGGGGAGTCCACGGGCACGTCTCTCGCGGGCCCGGTGACGTCCAAGTCCATGATGGGCATGTCCGCACACGCGCCCACGAGGGCGCTCGCTCCGAGCGCTGCGACGCTGCGCGCTGCGCGGTCGAGAGTCCTGCGCCGTCTGCGACCCGCGGTCCTGGCGGCGAGCGTCGCGCACAGGGCGAGGACCGACGCGACGACGAGCGAGCGAGGCGAGCGAGGGTGACCGCCGTCTCGAGCGCCTACGCGACAACCGCAGCCGCCAGGGTCGACAACCATCCCAGCGTCCCGCGGGGCTTGTGCGTCGAGCATTCCGCCCGAGTCCACGACGGGTGGCATCGTCGGGACGTCCTGCGTGCTCGCGGCGTCCATGAGCGAAACTCCAGCGTCGGACACGATCGCGGGCGGCGTCGGAAGCCCTGGAACCGTGAGTCGTCGGCACTGGGGCGGCGACGCGCCAAACTGCGCTGGAAACGCTCGCGAGAGGGACCCTCGCCGCGCGGGTCCCGTCGTGAGGGAGGGCAGCGTCGTGTGCACGCAGCGCTCGCGTGACGCTGTCGAAGCGAACATCCCGAGCGAGCCGTCGTGGCACTCAACCGGGCTGTCCAACGGCATGTTGGCGAGGTAGTCCTGCGTGGTGCGCACCGAGAGAAACGCGCGGACGTCCATGCCGAGCGGAAAGATGTCGGGACGGAGGTAGTCGCACACGCCTGCCTGCGTCCAAGAGGGCGTGTACGATGCGTCGAAGCTCGCCGGGCCGTCCTCGATGGGGTTGGCTCCGGGCAAGAGCAGCTCGTGCCGGGCCATCCACGCGGCCGAGAGGTTGAACGAGCTCGCGAAGGCGCCGCTCTCGAAGAACCTCGTGAGCGCGTGGCCGCCGAGCCCCATCGGCGCGCTGGCGTTGAGTCGCCCGAGGAACTCCGCGCGGGCCGCGGGCAAGATCATTCGGTACGCGCCGAGAAACTCTTCGAGGTACGCGCGCACTCGGTCCGTGAGGTACTGCTGGATGGCGCTGCGGACCTGGAGCAGCACGGGCTCGAAGACGATCCGCATGAGGTCGGGGATCGACACGTTCACTCCGAGGGCGCGGAGCGAGTCCGAGAGCTCGGTGTACCACTCGGGCGCGACCGCGCGGCCGATGGCCTCGAAGTCGACCGTGGTGATGTCACGAGCCCACGTCGTCATCGGACTCAGGAGCTGCGCGACTCGCGCCGGATCGACGCCGAACTCGCTGTTGGCGCCGGTGAGCGGCGTGTTGAACTCGGTCGAGACGTTTTGAATCGTCTGGACGAGGGCCGGAAGAAATCGCGCGAGCTCTTCTCCGAGACGGTCGCTGACCCGGTCGAACGCCGACGGCAGCACGCGTCCTCCTGCGTCCATGCGCGGCAACAACAGCCGCACGAACGTGTGGTAGCGGGCGTAGAGCGTCGCGCACGTCGCCGTGCACGCCGTTCGATCGTCGCGCGTGCCGAGCCTGCCGTCGGCTCCTGCGGTGACCCGGAGCTGCGCGCCGCGGGAGGACATGGGGTTTTGCAGGTCCGCGATCTCGCTCTCGACGAAGCGGCGCAGCGCTGCGCGCTGGGCGTCGAGCTCTTTCAGATAGATGGGCGCGAGGATCACATGGTCGACGGGAGCGAACCCCGAGGCGGCCAGCAGCGTTGGCAGCGACGCGGTCGGCATCGCGCGGCGGAGGGCGTCGTAGCGAGCGCGGGCGCTTCTGGCCATCCGGGTCCAGACGGGGCTGCGGTCGTCGAAGTACGCGCGCAGCACGAACGCTTGTGGAATCGTGTGCTGCATTTCACCGGCGGAGAACGCGCGGGCCGAGGTCACGAACGCCCCGTCCTGGATCATGCTCTCGAACGCGATGTGCCTCGCGGCGTTCGAGTAAGAGCTCGCTCGGCTGGACGTCAATGGGTTGAGCGTAAAGGTCTCGCCCGCGAAGTGATTCACCAGATGGTGCGCGATCGCGTCGGTCGCACCGTGGACGAAGCAGCCCAGAGCGTAGGCCCGCTCGGCCTCGGTGAACGCCTCGCGGTACAACAGCTCGCATTGACCAAACGGGTCCTGCTCGACGCCGTGCGTCCCGTCGGTGAGTCCAGGAAACACCACGTTGTCGGGCCCGACGGCACCCGCGCGAAAGGCCAGCGGCTGGTTTCGAATCGCCTCGGCGTCCTCGCGGGGCAACGTGACGCGTCGCGTGGACATTTGCAGGGCGATCCCCTCTCCTCCGTCACTGACGAGCGCCTCGCGGATCCGATTCGCGATCACGATGTGCAACCGCGTCGTGTACGCGTGCGCCTCGGACGCAAAGAGGACCCACGCGGTCACGGCGGCGAGAGTGCTGCAGAGGCGAGACCACACAGAGCGGCTCCCACAGCGCGATCGGACACTGCTGGTCATAGCCGAGGGTCGCGAGCGACCATGACCGCTGTCAAAGGACACAGAGAACCCCTGCGATGCTGGCGAGCGCGATGCGTCGACTGCTCTGCGCGACGATGTCGGTCATCGAAGCCCTTCGCGAGCGAGTCGCGCGTCGGTGACGCCGTTGAAGGACACCGAGCCCAATCCGCGCGATGCGCACACCCCGACGTCAGGGAGTGAGCTCGAACGCGCCGATGTCGTAGCCCGCTGCGGCTCCGAAGCGATGGGGTCGCGCGAGCCGTCGCAGGTCGGTGTTGGGAGGCATGCCAATGAACGTTCCCTGGTCCACGCACGGCGAGGCTCGGACCGGAACGCTCGCCGCATCGAGCATCGGGTCGCCGACGAGGTTGTTCGCCGCCATCGTGACCGTGAGCGAGTTGATGTCGATCGCGTTGGGCCGAGCCAGCGTCACCTCGTCGAGATACGCGACGCCGCCGCCGCTCGCAAAGAAGAGGTTCGCTTCGAGCACGCGCGGATCGGCCTCTGGGACCTGCTCGACGAACGCCGCGCGGGTAGCGCACCCAGCGGTGACCTGAAAGAGGTTGTTGCGATATCGACCGCTCGGCCTCGTCGGAAGCCCGGCCGGCATCGACACCAGCAGGACGCCGGACTGCGGACACGCGCCAGTCGCGCCGCGGTTGATGAACGTGTTGGAGTGCACGTCGAGCTCGCGCCCGTCGTTCGCGATCGCGACTCGCGCTGCCGCGCTGATCCCCACCCCTCCCGTGATCGAGCACGCTGCGGGCGGCGTCGCGTTGACGAGGTTGTTCTCGACGCGGGAGCCCGCGTTCTCGAAATCCGCGCCGATCGTGCCGTTGCTCCCGCATCCGCCGACAATTCGATTGCGCGCCACCATCGTCGTGGCGTTCGCGACACGAAGTCCTGTGACCTGCGTGCCCCGCCCCCCTTCAATCGAGAAGTTGCCTTCGACGCGCGCGCACGCGCCCGGGCCCTCGCAGAGAACGCCGATCGCGGCAGGCGGGAACTGCGCGGCCGGCATCGGATTGGTGCCCGAAATCAAGGCGTTGTCTTGGATCACGCACAGGGTCCCTGCCTCGCACCCGACGCCCACGACGCGCGCGTTCGAGCCTTCTTCGCCGCCGATGATCGAGAGGTTGTTCGAGATCTGCGCGGCACAGGTGCTTCCATTGACCTTCACTCCATACGTCGTGGACGCCGCCTGGCCGCCAGCCGACGAGATGCGGTTGAGGGCGGCGATCGGTTGCCCGACGCAGTTGTTGAAGTTCAGCCCGATGTTGCGCGGAGAGGGGCCGGAGCTGTGAATCTGGCTGCGCGCGACGAGGAGTGAAGTGGCTTCGCCGAGCACCTCGACGCCGACGTTCGACATGGTGCCAAAGCCGCTGCAGATGTCGCTCTGCTCGATCACGCTCCCGGTCGCTCGCGAGAGGCGAAGGCCGACGGAATTTGCACCCGTGTTCGATCGACCGCGGATGCCTCGGCCAGCGGTGGGACTGCAGCTCGACAAACATCGGCCGCTCGCGTCCAGCATGTCGCAGCTCCCAGAGAGCAACAGGCGGGCGTTGTCGACCGTGACGCCGATGGACGTCGGCGCCGCGCCGGACGCTGCGAAATTGTTGATCATTCGAAAGGTAAACGGCGCAGCGGCCGAGTTTGCGTTCACCCCGAAGCTCGAATCCGTCGCTTGTCCGCCAGTCATCGTGCAATCGACGAGCGACGCCGCGCCGTGGACCCGCACCGCAACGCTGCTGGACACCGACGACGGCCCGAAGACCGTCATCCGTTCGAGCAACGTCGGAATCGTGATGGTCGCAGGAAACAACACCGTCGCATCGCGGGTCGCCGACGCCGGGCTCCGGATGACAGTGACGCAAGAAGGCGACGGCAGACCCGTGGTCGGAAGCAGACCGCCGATCACGTGGACGCCTTCGACCATGTCGATGGTCTCGGCGAACGTCGCAGTAGCACTTCCGCTCACGCACGAGGTGGGACCCACGACGCATACGCTGCGGCGAGGCGACGCCGCAGCAGCCGTTCGAATCGCAGATTGGATGGAGCGTATGGGATCTGCGAGGGTGCCCGCGCCGACGTCGCGTCCTTGTTGCGCCACGTATACGCAGTTGCACCCGTCGTTGACCGCGCCGTCGCAGTCGTCATCCGCCGTGTTGCTGCATGCCTCTTGGACGGGCAGCGCTGGCACGCACGACTGCACGGCTCCGCTCACGCATCGGTTGACCGTGCGCTGACACTCACCGACGCCACAGCTAATCGAGCCCAGTCCCTCGTCTACGTTCCCCTCGCAGTTGTCATCGAGCCCATTGCAGATCTCGGGCGCAGGGCGGATCTCGCCGACGCAGGCCGCTGTCCCGTCCGGCGCGCAGAACTGAACGCCTTGCCGGCATCGTCCGACGCCAGCGCTGCCCGCCCCGCCCATGTAGCAAGGGCGCTCCGTGCACACGGCGGCGTCCGCGGGATTCGTGTCGGGACCGGTGTCGGTCCCCGCGTCGACCCCAGCGCCATCGGTGACGAGCACATCGTCCGACGTCACGACGTCGGAGCCACCGTCGATCACAGAACCGTCGACGAAAGCGCTGTCGATGCCAGAGCCGTCCGGCCCAGCGTCGTCGCGCGTGGTCGACGCCTCGGGGACCGGCCGCCAGTAGGTCGGCTCGAGAGACAGCGAACAGCTCGTCGCGAGAACGAACACGGACGACAACAGCGAGGCTCGCACGTTCATAAGCAAGGACCTCCATCGGTCAGAAAAGCGCTCGATTACGATACCATTTGCGGCGCGCGAGGGCGCGCGTTCGGCGCAAATCGCGGACCGCGGGGCGCGGTGAAGATTCAACCGCGAGGATCGATCGCGCGCTGCCAGAACCCGGCGTCGTGCCACTGATCGAACTTCGTGCCCACCTCGCGAAACACGCCGACCGGCTCGAAGCCCAGCGACTCGTGCAGCCGCACGCTGCCCTCGTTGGGCAGGGTGATTCCCGCGATCGCCCTGTGAAAACCCTTGCTACCGAGCCCTTCGAGCAGCGACTCCATCAGCGCGCGGCCCACCCCCCGGCGGTGCTGTCCGCTTCGCACATACACCGTCGTCTCGGCGGTGTATCGATAGGCGACCCTCGCGCGAAACGTCCCCGCGTACGCGTAACCGACGAGCCGCTCGGCGCCCGCGCTCACGTCCGTCGCGACGATCCACAGGTGCCTCACCCTCGCCGCGCGCAGCCGCTCGAGCATCTCGGCCTCCGTTGGAACTTCGTACTCGAAGCTCACGGAGGTCTCGCGCACATAGTGACCGTAGATCTCGAGAATGCCGCCGACGTCCTCGTCGCGCGCCGCACGAATATCGAACCCTCGCTCGCTCATCGATCGCTTCGGAGCATACCTTCGTCGGCGCCCTCGATCGCCGCGATCATGGATCGCGCAGACCGGCGTCGCTCGCTCCGGCGTCGGCGACTCCGCCGTCGCCCTCGCCGCACGCGAGCGCGATCACGGATCGATCTCTCGCCGAGCCGCGCGGCAGGCACACCCCTTCGCACCGAGAATCGACGGAGCAATCCCAGCCAGCCGGGCAGTCCTCGTCGAGCTGACAGCGCTGCGAGCAACGCTGCGCGAAGCACCCTCGCGTGCGCACGACGCAGCGGGCGCAGCGCGGAGCGTCGAGCACTCCGTCCGCAGCCGGCGGAGCAACGAGGCCGCAACTGGCACCGAAGCCTGGCTCGGGTTGCGGTCGCTCGAGCGGTTGGCAGCGGCCTCCGCGGCAGCTGAGGTTGAGGTCGGCGACGTCCGCCGCGGGGTGACAATCCGCGTTGTCCTGGCAGGGCGTGAACACCGTCGGAAGGGCGTCTGCGCAGAGCAGACGCGCGTAGGCCGCGGTTCGTGTCGGGTCGCTCTGCGACAGGTCACACTGGGCGTAGCGCGAGGGCATCGGACGAGCGCCGCAGCCGCTCCTGCAGCCGCCCAGACGAGTCGATGTCGCTGCGCACACGTCCTCGCGGCGAACGCGCTCGAGCTCGCTCTGGTCGCACGCGTGGTAGAGCCCGGCCGTGCGTCGAAACACAGCGTCGTTGCGACACGAGAGCCCGCCGGCGCACGAGAGCGACAGGCCGCTGGGGCACGGGACTTCGCGGCCGCATGTTCCGCACATCGAGGCGGTCGCGTCGGAGGCGTCGGAGGTGAGCGCGCCGTCCGAGCGAGCGACGTCCGGCGAGCACGCAGCGACCGCAGCGGCCACGAGGAGGGCAGAGAGCGACTCGAGCCAGGTCGTTGGGCGACGAAGCGAAGGGACACGGACGCGGCTCACGGGGATGGGCGGTTCGATGCAAACGGAGGCGTTTCGTCGCGCTTCGATCGTGTTCGAGGCGGTACGCTCGCGAAGATGGACCCCGTCGCGCCGCGCTTTCTCGTCGCCGCCAGAGCGCTCGCGTCGCTCGCGCCCGCTCTCAGCGGCTGCAGGCCCACGGACCCTGCCCCGATCGAACAACGGCAGTCCTCCGCAGGCGCGTCCGTCGACAACTGCCTGCAAAGCAACGGGAGCGGCTACGCAACGGACGCGAGCGCCTGTCCCTCGACGAAGCCCTCGACGGGCGCGGCGTGCGCGCAGACCGCGGAGCCCTGCGTGTACGAGCAGTACTCGTCGCGCGTGTGCGTCGGACACCCGCGACACGGCGATACCCAGTGCGAGTGTCGCCCCCAGGACGGAGGCGCGCTCGCGTGGAGCTGCTGGATGGTCGAGCTCGTGGGTCCTCTACCACCTCCAGACTTCGATGCGTGACAGTGCCAGCCCGCACCGCTGCTCCCGCGAGGGTGTTCGCTCACAAGACGCCCTTCACCGCGGCGCGGTCGAGAAACTCATCGACTCGCGCGAAGGTCTCTTTGTTGCCGTCCTGCGCGTAGCTCGAGAGCTTCTTCGCGTACCCGGGGATGCGCTCGATGAAGCGATGGATCACCGCGGGGTCGGTGAGGGACTCGGCCATCATCCCGAAGCCCTCGTGCTCGAGGTAACGCGCGTTCATCAGCTGCTCGAACTGAAGGGCTAGCGGCACCGAGAGCATGGGTTTGCGCAGGTAGACGGCCTCGCCCATCGTCGTGAAGCCGCCGCCCGCGATCACCCCGAGCGCGCTCGCCATGTCGTCGATGAAGCCGGCCTCGCTGAAGGCGCGATACACGAGCGAGCCCTCGCGTTGGTCTTCGGTGATGTTGCGACGCGCGCCATAGATCCTGCACTCGAGGCCGGTCTTCTCGAGCGTTGCGATCAGCTCCTGATAGCCCTCGCCCGTCTGGTACACGAGCAGGTGCTTGCCCTCGCGGATGTTGGCCGCGAGCACTTCGGGCCGAAGAATCGGCGGAACGAGCGTCGTGTCCGGCTTGCGCACCGGCGGGCGAAAGAACGTCGTGATCAGGTACTGATCGCAGAAGGGGAGCTTGCCCTTCACGAAGGTCTTGGTGAGCTGAAACTCGGCGTCGTGCCCCTCGATCACCGACGGTGGGTGCGTGCAGCGGTTGATGATCTGCATGTTGTCGATCGAGAGCACCGGGAGCCCGTGGCTCTTGCCGTACAGGTACGTCCAGCTCTCGAAGTCCGAGATCACCACCTGGGGGCTGAACTCCTCGACGAGGTCGAAGTACGCCTTGATGTTCTGCGGAACGCCCGTCATCCCCCCGAGCACGTTGGACCAGAGCGTCTTGCCGCGACGCACCCGGTTCTCTTCGTAGATCATGTGGAGGCCGTGGATGCGGTTGACGTTGGGAAACCGCTTGGACAGAAAGTCCACCGCGCGCCCCGAGGCCATCACGTGCACGTCGTGGCCCTGTCCCACCAGATGATCGAGGATCACCCGCGACCGCATCGCGTGGCCCATGCCCTCGCCGACCACTCCGTACAGGATCTTCATGACCAGGGAGGGTACGATGCTGGGCCCGTGCACAGAAACGCATTGTGGAGCGAGCTGCTTGCCCTCGAGACCGTCCGCGAATCCGCGACGTTGCGGCTGCTCGCGAAGCACGGCGTCGAGCTGCGGTTGGCGTGCTTCGCAGAGAAGACTCCGATGGACGCGCTCGCGCTGACGGTGCAGCGGGCGGAGGAGCACGGGGTTCCGGTGGCCCTGTGGCCGATGCTGTCCAACGACGAGGGGCGCTGGGCCAGCGCGCACAACGGCGAGGCGTTCGCTCGCAACGCGCGGAGGCTGGTCGCGGAGCTTCGCGCGCGAGGCTGCGTCGTGCGCGCGATGATGGTGGACATCGAGCCGCCCATCGACGTGATGACGCGCTGGCTCGCGAGGGCGAAGGCGCGCGTTCCACGCAGGACCGACGGCGCGCCGACGCCGAGCGTCCCCGAGATCGAACAGCGGATCGAAGGCGATCGAGCGCTCGCGGCGCTCTTCGACGAGCTGGCCGCGGAGGGGGTGCGCGTGGGGGCGGCGGTCGTCCCGACGGATGTGCTCGGCAGAGCAGTGTCGCGAGGGCTCGACTGGCTGCTCGGATTGCCCAACGACGACGTCGCGTACGAGCCCGCGAGCGCGATGCTGTACAGCTCGATGATGGAGGGCTACTCGCGCGGGTGGATCTCTCGAAACCTTGCAAAATCCCTGCTCGAACGCGGCGCACGAAGAGCGGTCTCTCGCTTCGGTCCCCGCGCCGAGGTCTCGCTCGGCGTCGTCGGAACCGGCGCGCTCGGCGACGAGCCCACCTACCGCGACGTCTCCGAGCTCCGAGAAGACGTCGCCATCGCCCGTCGCGCGGGGGTCTCGAGGCTCGCGCTCTTCGATCTGCGCGGCGTGCTCGAGCGCAAATCGCCAGACGAATGGCTCGCGGCCCTCGAGCGGTAGTCTACCCCCTCGCCTCGAGCCCGCGCACGTAGCGCTCGATCAGCCCCTGATCGACGCGGGGACACTCGACCCCTCGCTCGGCGAGCCA
>LNFM01006377.1_pt1 | contig 19450 bp, 19 predicted proteins | sample 596031 | NCBI WGS metagenome assembly LNFM01 (sample SAMN04254537, study PRJNA301005) | activated carbon metagenome | isolation source: dual media filters at the Ann Arbor, Michigan drinking water treatment plant | place: USA: Ann Arbor | reverse complement strand
CCCAGCCGAACGTCCGTGCTGTGGATGCGCTGCCCTCGCCCAGCCGCAGTACCGCCGGGCGCGACCAGGGCGCCGCCGACCGCGGAAGGAGAGGGGCACGCGTCGGAGGTCACCGCCATCAGTCCCGTCCGCAGACTGATGCCGAGCTCGATGACGAAGTAGATGCCGGTCAGCCAGCCGGAAATCGCCAACCCGCGACGGTCGCCGCGGGTCGGTATGGATCCCGCATGCGCCTTGGTGAAAGGTCGCTGCTGGTCGGTCTGCCTGCGCCGCGCTCCGCTGGATTCGCTCCATGCGGGTGGCGACCTTTGAAGCACCGCCTCAGTCCCCTTACCGCGTTGTAATCCGCGCGTCAGCATCGCGTGGAGGACGATTTTCTAACCTTCGCATCCTGTTAACTGATGGGAGCGGCGATGCAAATCGGCACTTTGAAGGAAATCGCAGGCGCGACGGTGATCGCGCTCATGTTGGCGGCGGCGGGCAGTCAGCCGGCATTTGCCGCGACGGACGGCTCACGCGCTGGGTTCTACGGCGCGCCGCCGCAGGCCGCAGCCGCGGGGCGGGTCATTGAGATGAAGCGTGACGTGCGGTGGATCAACGTCACACAGAACGAGACCGTGGCGATCCAGCGCGGCGACCAGGTCTTTAACTGGACGTTTTCAACCTGGACCACCAACAGCTTCGACTTGGCACAGATCGCGCCTGCCGGGTTCATCGAGCCCGGAACAGTGCGGGTGTACGTCGCACAAGACCCGCGCTATGCGGGCTCGTGACTCTCGTCCGCTGATTACCGGCTGCATGGATTGGACAACTGATTGACGAAGTCGTCGCCGGCTGTCGGCGGCTGGACTGCCATGCGGAATGACGATGGTGGAAGAAGGGCTGCCGCGGGTGGTGGCCCATTAATCGATGGAGGAACCTGATGAAGCTGCGCCAGACCCTTGCCATGGCGGTCGTTGCCGCCGGCGTTGCCCTGTCTCCGGCCGCGTGGGCCGACAAGGACGTGACCGAAATTCCCTTGAAGGACGGCAGCACGCTGCTGATCTTCAAGGACGGGAAAATGAGCATGCGTGACTCGCGCGGCCGCGCGCACAGCATGAAGGAAGGCGTAATCATGGAAACCAAGGACGGCAAGGTCATCGTCATGCGCGGCAACGAGATCTGGCGCAAGACCTCAGCCGAGACGCTTCGCGAGGAGCTCTACCGCGGCGGTTGACCGGGTCTTGGACGCAGGCGGCCGGCTGGGCGTCGGCCGCGCTGCAGAGACCTCTCTGCGCCGATGTCATCGCGCGACGGCGCCGCGTTCAAGCCGACCTTCCAGTGCGGGCAACCACACCGGTGCACGGAGACCTCGATGCGCCACCCTACGTCAGAGGCACTGTTGATCGCCATGCTCGGCGGCATGACCTTGGTCGTATCGGCTGCTCAGCCTGCAGCCGAAGCCTCCACGGCACGAGCGGGCTTCTATGGCCTGTCGGCGCCGCCGGCCTCGTTCTACCGTGTGATCAGGCTTGGCGACGAGCAGCGCTGGATCAACGTCACGCAGAACGAAACGGTGCGTATCGAGCGCGGGGACCGGGCCTTCAACTGGACTTTCTCCACCTGGAGCACGAACAGCTTTGACTTGGCGCGCATCGCGCCCGCCGGCTTCGTCCCGCCCGACACAATCCAGGTGTACCTGCAACCCGATCCACGCTACGAGAATTGACTTAAGGAACGTCTGAACAATGCGCCCACAACACTGCTTCAGCGTTGTTGAGGTGATTGAGGTTCGCTTCGTTCATCGATGACCGCTCGCTCAGACGCTTCCGGATCGTCGTTCTTTGCGCGGCATGCCTCGCAGGCGGCGCACTGCGCGGCCTCACGCCACTATCGCCAGCAGCTTCCGTCGCGCCAGCCACAAGTTCGCCAACGCGAACAGCGTCTGCAACTGCGCGGTGTTCTTCGCCAGTCCCCGGTAGCGCACCTTGCGGTGGCCGAACTGCAACTTGACCACCCGGAACGGATGCTCGACCTTGGCCCGCACGCTGGCCTTTACCCGCTCGGCGTAGTCGAGCAGGCGACCGATGCGTGGCAGCTTCTTCCAGCGCCTGCGCTCGCCCGGACGCATGGCGACGTGCCAAGTCGCCTGCGTAGCATCGGGGCGCTTCTCGGCACCCCGATAGCCGGCATCCGCAAAGACATCCGTCTCATCGCCGTGCAGCAGCGCATTGCCGACCTTCACGTCGTTGACGTTGGCTGCAGTCCCGATCACGGTGTGCACCAGCCCGGAGCTGAGGTCAGCGCCAATGTGCGCCTTCATGCCGAAGTGCCACTGGTTGCCCTTCTTGGTCTGATGCATCTCCGGGTCGCGGGTGCCGGTGCTGTTCTTGGTGGAACTGGGCGCGGCGATCAGGGTGGCGTCGACCACGCTGCCGCTCTTGAGCAGCAGGCCCTTGGCGGTCAGGGTGGCGTTGACGGCGGCCAGGATCTGCTCGGCCAGGCCGTGCTGCTCGAGCAGGTGCCGGAACCGCAGGATGGTGCTCTCGTCGGGCAGGCGCGCCACGCCGGTGGGCAGCTGGGCAAACTCGCGGAACAGGGGCACGTCAAACAGCGCTTCTTCCATCGCCGGGTCGGACAGCGCGAACCACTGCTGCAGGAAGTGAATGCGCAGCATGCTGGCCAAGGCGAACGGCGGGCGGCCGACGCTGCTCTTCTTCGTGTAGTGCGGCTCGATCAGGCCGATCAGCGAAGACCAGGGAACGACGCGCTCCATCTCGTCGAGGAACTGGCGCTTGCGCGTGCGCTTGGCAGTCAGCTCAAGTCCCAGGTCGGCTTGCTTCATAAATCTTCCCCGCGGCGTTTCGGTGTGCGTCGATCAACGCTCAAAGCATGCCGCGCGTGGACGGGTTTTGCAGAGGTTCCTTAACGCAGCCACGCCTCCTTGGGCGGTTGCGGCCACAAGCCGCCGCACTTGCTGTCGGCCTTGAAGTAAGCGGTCTGGCCGGGCCGCGCATCGCGCAGCGCCGCCAGCGGCACGACCGCGTGGGCGCGCGTACCGCCAAGGTAAAACCCGACGCGCGCCGAGGGCACGGCCCCGCAGTCGCTCGTCTTGCCCGCCTCGTCGGCATCCACCAGGTCGACGACACGCCCGACGCGCCACAGGCTCTCCTTCGGCGGCAGAGCACAGCTGACCAAGGGCAGCGTGATCAGGGCAACTGCGAGCAGATGCTTGCCGAGCCACCAGGTCCAGGCGGCCACCGCCGGCACGGAGCGCAGCGTGCGTGCAGCAGGTGAACCGGCAAGACGGACAGCGGATGTCATGGGATCGGCGGGCCTCGCGGCAAGGAAACGTTGGGGGCGCCCGACCGCTGTGGCGACTGTGTCGCCCGGATGGCCAGGGGACCTCGGGGCGCACGCCCGAGTGCACGACACGATAGGGCCTGCTCGCCTACGCACGACTGACGGCGAGGTTACGATTCAGTCAGGCTGAGCGCCGGGAAAGCGCAGCCGGAAGCACACCCGCCCGCTCGCGCTCTCGGCCTGCACGTCGCCGCCGTGCAGCCGCATGATCGAGGCGACGATCGACAGACCCAGCCCGGCACCATCGGCCGAGCGTTTGGCCGCGTGGGCGGCGGCGGCGTTCGATCCCCGCGCGAAACGCGAGAAGAGGCGGCTGAGTTCCTCGGGCGACATCGGCTCGGCGGGGTTGCTCACCTCCACCGTCACCGCGCCGCGCCGCTCGGCGCGAATCTCGACGTGGATGGCCGTGCCGTGCGGCGCATAGCGGACCGCGTTCGACAGCAGGTTGGTCAACGCGCGGCGCACCATGCCGCGGTCGCCTTCGATGCCGGCAGCGCCGCGCACCACAATGCGCTGCCCGTGTTCGGCGACCGCCGGCTCGAAGAACTCAGCCACGTTGGCCGCTTCAGCGCCGAGGTCAACCGGTTCGCGCCGGATGGCCAGCATGCCCCGGTCGGCCCGCGCCAGGAACAGCATGTCGGACACCATGCGCTGCAACTGTTCCAGTTCCTGCAAATTGGAGTGCAGCGCCTCCTGGTATTCGGGGGCCGTGCGCTCGCGCGACAGCGACACTTGCGTCTGCAGCATCAGGTTGTTCAGCGGTGTGCGCAGCTCGTGCGCGATGTCGGCCGAGAATTCCTCAAGGGCGCGGAAGGAAGCCTGCAAGCGCTCGAGCATCCGGTTGATCGATCCCACCAGCCCGCGCAGCTCTTCGGGGGCGTCTTCGAGCCGCAGCGGCTCGCCCAGCCGGTCGGCGGTCACACGCTCGGCCTCGCGGGCGATGTTCTGCAACGGCGCCAGGCCGCGCCGGACGATGAACCAGCCGATCAGCGCGCTCGCCATGACGCCGAGCACGCCCGCCACCAGCAGGCTGCCGAGCAACCGCTCCATCAGGTGCTGCGCCGGACTCACGTGCACCCCGATATAGGCGACGAACGTGCGCTCGTCGGCGGTCACGAAGTCGATACGTCGCAGCCACCAGATGTCGTGATCGAGCTGGTAGCGGCCGTAGCGCGGCAGGTGCGGTATGTTGTCATTGCCGTGCGCGTCGACCAGCGCAACGATTTCCTCCATCGGCCGCACCAGCCAGCGACGACCCTCGCGCAGACCCACCTGCAGGTGCGGATGGCCGACGGTGATGTTGCCGATGCGCGCTGCTGACGCCTCGATCCGTTCAGCGCTGCCCAGCTCGCGCAGCGCGAACAGTGCGGCCTCGGTCTTGCCGTCGATCTCCTCGCGGTCGCGTGCTTCCAGCTGCGTGCGCAGCAGCAGCGTCAGGCCGATGCCGAGCGCCACCAGCAACAGCGACGTGCCGACCGCGAACAGCAGCACCAGCCGCGCGGCGAGCGACAGGCGGGAGGGTCGCGGCAACCGCTCGCGCAGGCTGCGCGCCGCGCTTGCGCCCCCCGCAGCCGGGCTCCTCGTCAAGGGCGATCCTCGAGCACGTAACCGAACCCGCGCACCGTGTGAATCAGCTTCTTGTCGAAGGGATCGTCGACCTTGGACCGCAGCCGCCGAATGGCGACTTCCACGACATTGGTGTCGCTGTCGAAGTTCATGTCCCACACCTGCTCGGCAATCAGCGTACGCGACATTACTTCGCCGGTGCGGCGCATCAGCAGCAGCAGCAGCGCGTACTCCTTGGCGGTCAGGTCGATCCGCTGGTCGCCGCGCTCCACCCGTCGGCGCAGTAGGTGCACCTCAAGGTCGGCGATGCGCACGATGTCAGGCTCCTGCTGCTTGCCGCGCCGCTGCAGCGCACGGATGCGCGCTAGCAGTTCGGAGAACGCGAACGGCTTGATCAGGTAGTCGTCGGCGCCGAGCTCAAGGCCACGCACGCGGTCCTCCACCCGGTCGCGCGCCGTCAGGAACAGCACGGGTGTCTTGTTGTCGATCCGGATCCGCTTGATCACCTCCCAGCCGTCCATCTGCGGCAAGCCGATATCCAGCACGATCACGTCGTAGCTCGCGTTGCTGGCCATGTGCAGCGCATCCGGCCCGGTCTGCACCCAGTCCACCACCCAGCCGTTCTCGGTCAGGCCTTTCAGCAGGTATTCGCCAGCCTGCTGCTCATCTTCGGCCAGGAGCAAGCGCATGGTCGGTCAGCCTCCCGTTGGTCTTGTGTCCGCACACTGTAGAAAACAGCAGGCGGCAGGGACGTGACCCAGACATTACGGACTTGTAATCCGATCGTCATGCGATCGACGCGTCGTGGTTCCTAATGTGCCGTCACGCAAACGATTCTCCCCCTGTGCAGACGAACCGTGAATCCCTTCCAGTCCCTCCGTTTGCTCTTTCCGGTCGTGCTCCTTGCGCCGCTGCCGTTGGTTGCTCAACCCGCGCCGACCGCAGCCGGATCGCCGGCGGCCGCCGCAGCGCTACCGCCATCGCCAATGACCGACTTCCGGCGTTGGTCGCCGGAGGCAGGTGGCCCGGGCTGGCGAGAGGCGAACGACACCATGGGCGTGCTGCGCGGACATGTCGGTCATGTCGCCCAGCCCGGGCCGACGGGCCAAGGGGCGCTCCCAGCGGCTGGCGCGGGGCCACGCACCCCCCCGACCGGGGCAGCCCCGGTCGAGCGGCCGGCGGCCTCGGCGCCTGCGTCTGCACAACCGGCCCCGCACAGCGGCGCGCACGGCTCGCACGGAGGTGCCAAGTGATGCGCGGCGGGTTGCGAACCGCTGGCGCGGGCTTGGCGGTCAGTGTGCTGGCCGGATGTGCAACGGTCTCTGTGGACCGGGCGATGGACGACGCGCAGGGCGTCGCGCGCGAACGTGCCGGCGTTGAAGCGCGGCGCATCAGCAGCGACGAGCAGCGTCAACAGGTGGCGGCCGAAGTCGATCGTCTGCTGGCGCAGCCGCTGACGGCCGACCTCGCCGTGCGCATCGCGATGGCGAACAGCCCCGGCTTTCAGGCCATGCTGCACGAGAACGCGGCCACCATGGCCGCGGCGGTCCAGAGCGGTCGCCTGATCAATCCGGTCTTCACCTTCGATCGGCTGGTGCGCGGTGACGACATCGACATTGGCCGTCTGCTGTCGTTTCAGATCGTCGACCTGCTCACCTGGCCGTTGCGCACGCAAATGGCGAACCTGCGCATCGAGCAGGACAAGATCAAAGCGGCAGGCGACATCATCGAGCGCGCCGCCGATGCGCGCAAGGCGTGGATCGAGGCGGTGGCGGCACAGCAGACCTTGGCGTACTACCGCGATGTACTGACCGCTGCTGAGGCCAGTGCTGAGTTGGCGCGACGAATGCAGGGCGTGGGCAACTGGAGTCGCCTGCAGCGCGCACGTGAGCAGGCGTTTTACGCCGATGCGGCAGTTCAACTGGCGCGCGCGCAGCAAGCGAACCTGACAGCGCACGAAGCGCTGGTCCGCCTGCTGGGTCTCGATCGGGCACAAGCGGCGCGCCTGCAACTGCCATCGCGGCTGCCGGACCTGCCCGCTACGGTGCGCGAGCCGATCGCGATCACGCAGGCCCTCCTCGAACAGCGCCTGGACGTGCAGGCGGCGCAGCGCGCGCTTGAACACACGGCCAAGCTGGGCGGGCTCACTCAGGTGCGCAGCGTCGTGAGCCGCCTGGAAGTCGGCGTCGTGCGAAACAGCGAGACCGGTGCGCCGATACAGCGCGGCTACGAGATCGAGGTGCCACTACCGGTGTTCGACCCGGGCGATGCATTGCGCGCGGAGATGCGTTCGACCTATCAGGCGACGGTCTTTCGCACACGCCAGGTCCTGCTGGATGCGCAGTCGCAGACCGCTGAGGCGTATGGCGCCTACCGCACCGCCTTTGATGTTGCGCGCCACTATCGTGAAGAGATCGTGCCGCTGCGCAAGAACATCGCCGAGGAGAACTTGCTTCGCTACAACGGCATGCTGATCGGGGTGTTCGAGTTGCTGGCCGACGCGCGAGAGCAGGTGGGCTCCGTCATTCAGGCGATCGAGGCGCAGCGTGAGTTCTGGATCGCCGACGCCATGCTGCAGACGACGCTCATCGGCCGTCCGGAAGCCCTGCCACGCATGTTCGAGCCGGCCGCGCGCAATCCGCTCGGCGGCGGCGGCGCCCCGCACTAACGACCACGTCTCTGAGCGATCCGACATGACCTCACGTCGTCACTTCCTTCAATCGGCTGCCGTTGGCGTCCTGGGCGCCGCCGCGGTCAGCCGCGCGGGTGCAGCCTCGCTGCCCGAGGCCGCGACCCAGGCCAGCGCAGCGACGCAGCTGCCGCGGCCGCCCGCGAGCGGCCGCCCGTACAACCCGGTGGTCACGCTGAACGGATGGAGCCTGCCGTTCCGCATGAACAACGGGGTCAAGGAGTTCCATCTGGTCGCCGAGCCGGTCGTGCGCGAGATGGCCCCCGGAATGAAGGCACATCTGTGGGGCTACAACGGCCAGTCGCCCGGACCGACACTGGAGGCGGTCGAAGGCGATCGCGTGCGCATCTTCGTGACGAACAAGCTGCCGGAGGCGACCTCGATCCACTGGCATGGCTTCCTGCTGCCGGCCGGCATGGATGGCGTCAGCGGCCTGAACCAGCCGCCGATCAAGCCCGGCAAGACCTTCGTCTATGAGTTCGACATGAAGAAGTCGGGCACCTTCATGTATCACCCGCATGCCGACGAGATGACGCAGATGGCGATGGGGATGATGGGCTTCTTCGTCGTGCATCCGCGCAACCCGAACTTCATGAAGGTCGACCGCGACTTCGTGTTCCTGCTGAACGCGTTCGACATCGAACCCGGCAGCGCGACGCCCAAGATCGCCACCATGCTCGACTTCAATTTGTGGTGCTGGAACAGCCGCATCTTCCCCGGCATCGATCCGTTCGTGGTGCGCAAGAACGACCGGGTGCGGATCCGGTTCGGCAATCTCACCATGACCAACCACCCGATCCACATGCACGGCTATGACTTCGAGGTCACCTGCACCGACGGCGGCTGGGTGCCGAAGTCGGCCAGGTGGCCGGAGGTATCGATCGACGTGGCGGTGGGGCAGATGCGCGCCTTCGAGTTTGATGCGATCTACCCGGGCGACTGGGCGATCCACTGCCACAAGTCTCATCACACGATGAATGCGATGGGACATGACGTGCCGACCATGATCGGCGTCGATCACCGCGGGGTGGTGGAGAAGATCCAGAAGCTGGTGCCCGACTACATGGTGATGGGCGAACGCGGCATGTACGACATGAAAGAGATGGAGATGCCGATCCCCGACAACACGGTGCCGATGATGACCGGCACCGGTCCCTTCGGGCCGATCGGCATGGGCGGCATGTTCACGGTGCTCAAGGTGCACGACGACGTGAAGCCCGGCGACTACCGCGACCCGGGTTGGTACAAGCACCCGCCAGGCACGGTGGCCTACGAGTACCAGGGCGTGCTGCCGGAACCGGCGCGCGCCGCGCAACCTTCCGCCACGGGGACAACCCTGAAGGCGCGCAAGCCGGGTGGCGCAAGCGGCCATGGTGGCCACTGACCCCCTGGTCCCAACGACCCCACAGTCCCGGATCACCCTTCCCCTGGAGCTCCACATGAAGATCGCAACCGCCATTGTGTCGCTCACCCTTGTTCTGGCCGCCTCATCGGCCGGGGCGCACGGCACCGACTCTCACGAGAGCCGCAGTCCGAACCTGGATCCTGTGACGACGCCGTTCGGCAAGACAGGGGATCCGAAGAAGGTCACTCGCACGGTGCAGGTCGATATGGCCGACACGATGCGCTTCTCGCCGGCTGCGCTCACCGTACGTCAGGGCGACACCATCCGCTTCGTCGTGCGCAACCAGGGCAAGGTGTTGCACGAGATGGTGATCGGCACCGATGAGGAGTTGAAGTCGCATGCCGACATGATGCGCAAGCATCCGACGATGGAGCACGACGCGCCGTACATGGCGCACGTGGCGACCGGCAAGCGCGGCGAGATGGTGTGGCAGTTCACCGAGGTGGGCGAATTCAAGTTCGCCTGCCTGATCCCCGGCCACTTCGAGGCCGGCATGGTCGGCACGATCAAGGTGTTACCGCGCTAGCGCCGGGCAATGGCGATGACCGACAGTCCCGACTACCGGCCGCCACTGCGACTGCACGCGCTCACCGGCTGGTACGACCGGCTCGCGGAGTGGACCGCCGCGGCGAGCTTCCTGCAGGAAGAGCTTGCCGCGCACGCGGCGCCCATGCGGCCGCAGTTGGTGCTCGATGTCGGCAGCGGGACCGGCAATTTGTCGGCGGCGCTGGCTGCCGCTCTGCCGCGGGCGCGCATCGTCGCAGTCGACCCCGATGCACGCGCGCTCAAGCTGGCGCGCGAGAAGTACGCCGGCGCGCTGCCGCAGGTGCAGTGGCTGGCCGGGTATGCGCAGCGCCTGCCGGCGTCCTTGCAGGAGGTGGAGCTCACCGCCTCCTGCCTCGTGTTCCACCACCTCGATCCGACGGTCAAGCGCGCTGCGCTGAAAGAGATGCATCGCGTGCTGCGGCCGGGCGGCCTGGCATTGATCGCCGACTTCGACCGGCCCACGACCGCGCTCAAGCGCCTGCTGTTCAACAGCGTCCGGCTGCTCGATGGCGCGGTCAATACGGCCGCGCATGCCGACGGCACGTTCACCGACGTGCTGCGCGCCTCGCCCTTCGCGCGGGTGGAGCGGGTGGCGACCTACGAGGTGCCGATCGGCACGGTGGGGATGTGGGAACTGGTGCGCCACTGATTTGCCACGCATTGCACCTTTGGAATGGAAGTGACGATGAACACGCAACGAAGAGATCTGATGCGCGCCGCGGCCGCGGCCGTTTCCGCAGCACTGGCGCCGCGACTGGCGGCGGCCGACGCGCCCACCGTCGAAGTCTGGAAGAGCCCGACCTGCGGCTGCTGCGGCAAGTGGATCGACCACCTGAAGGCGAACGGCTTCGTGGTCGTCGCGCACGACGTCGGCAACCTGGCCGGCTGGCGCGAGCGGCAAGGCATGCCTTCCAAGTACGCGAGCTGCCACACGGCGCGCGTCGGCGGCTACACGCTCGAGGGCCACGTGCCCGCCGCCGACATCAGCCGCCTGCTCGGCGAGCGGCCGCAGGCGGTGGGCCTGGCCGTGCCCGGCATGCCGACCGGCTCGCCCGGCATGGAGGTCGAAGACATCCGCGACGCCTACGACGTGCTGCTCGTGCTGAAGGACGGCGGCGCGCGTCGCTTCAGCCGCTATCCGGCGGCCGGCGGCGGCCGGTCGTAAGTCGCGCGCTGCAACCCTCCGACGAAAGGACGACCGATGAAGACTCCCTTGCTTGCGGTCGCCGCTGCCGCGGCGACGCTGCTGGCGGCCGCGCCGCTGAGCGCCGCAGATCCGCGTGTGGCGCACTCGTCGCATGGCGACCTGTCGCAGGAAATCGACCGCAGCGGGCCGGTCGCCGACCTGAGCAGCGGCGAGGTCCGCAAGATCGATCGTGATCAACGCAAGATCACGTTGCGCCACGGCGAGATCAAGAACCTGGAGATGCCACCGATGACGATGGTGTTCCAGGTAGCGGATCCGGCGTGGCTCGATCAGTTCAAGGTCGGCGACAAGGTGGCATTTCGTGCTGCAAGTATCAACGGCGCGATCACGCTCACCGAGTTGAAGCCGGCGCCGTGAGTGTGCCGCCATGGTCCGCCGACCGCCTTCGCGCGACATGCGTCGCGAGCAGCGGATTGCCGTGGCCGGCCTGGTGGTCATGCTGGCCATCGCCGGCTCGATTGTCGGGCTGGCGTGGAAACAGTTGCCCTCGGTGCCGTCGCTGCACGACCCGGAGCGCGTCCTGCGCGGCGCCCGAATCTACGCGCAGTACTGCGCGCAGTGTCACGGCGCTCGCCTTGAAGGGCAGCCCGACTGGCGCACTCGCCGAGCGGACGGCGGCTGGCCGGCGCCGCCGCACGACGACAGCGGGCACACGTGGCACCACGCCAATCGGACGCTGTTCAACATCGTTCGCGCGGGTAGCCCGGCGGCGGCTGGAATGCCGGGCGGAATGCCGGCCTTCGGCGAGGTGCTGACCGACGATCAGATCTGGGCCGTACTGGCCTTCATTCAGAGCCAGTGGTCCGAGCGCACACGCCGTGCGCAGCAGGAAATCGACCGCAGCGCCGCCGGTAGACGACCTTGAACACGTATGCGACGCGCAGGCGTGCCGGCCGGGTCACGGGGCGCCGATGAGAACCGAGCGGTAGACCCAGGGAGGGTGTGATGAAGTTGTCGTGGCGGGCCCCGCGTCCGCCGCAAGAAGAGTCGCCGACCGCCGCGCCGGCGCTGCCGGCGTTCGTGTGGACGCTTGCCATCCGCGGCTCGATGGCGGCGCTGCTGGCGGTGGCGCTGTTCCACGAGAGCTGCGCACTGGCGGCGGCGGCGATCCTGGCCGTCGGCAGCTTCTACGACACGATGGATCGGTGCGCCGGCGCGCTCGATTCGTTCCGCATCGCCTCACGCTGCCTGCTGGTGGTGGTGGCCGCCCTGCTGCTGCTCGCCTGGTCACTGGCGTGCTGGCCGTTCGATCTGATGCCGGTGGTCAGTCCGCACCTGGCGGCCGCGGCCCACCGGCCGATCACGCCGCTGGGCGTGCTGTTGGTGGCGTCGACCGCGGTGCTGATGGCCGGGCGCTCGCTGTCGCCCGTCGGCGTCTCGGGCGCCTGCGCTCGTGCCCGCCATCGCAACCGCGTTCACGGCAGCGACCGCGCTGCTTCTTCTTCTCCTGGCGGTCCGGCTGAGCCGGTTCGCCAACTGCGTGCTGAACAATGAACTCGATCCCCATTCCTGACCGCACTCCGACCGGCACCCCGACCGGCACCCCGGTCGCGCGATCCGCCGGTCGCTGGCGCGCCCTGCTGGCGCTCGTGTTGTACGCCTCCGCGTCCGGGCTCATGGCGCAGACCGCGCCGCTCGGTGCCGATGTCGAGTCCTTGCTCGCCCACGCACGACAGGTCAACCCGGAGTACGCGTCGATGCGTGCCGAATCGGTGGCCGCGCAAGAGCGCGTCTACCCGGCCGGCGCGCTGGCTGATCCGATGTTCACTACCGAGTTGCGCGACATCACCAACGGCGGCGAAAGCAGCGCCTCGGTGCTGCCGGGCCGCGTGGGCAGCACCCGCTACATCGTCACCCAGTCGCTGCCCTGGTGGGGCAAGCGCGAGCTGAGGCGCGACGTGGCGAGCGCCGGTGCGGTCGAGGCGCAGGCGCGAGCCTCGCTCGCGTGGACCGAGATCGCGATGCGGATCAAGACCGCGCATGCACAGCGCTACCAGGTGTACGAGAGCATCCGGTTGACCGAGGAGGTGGCCGAACTGCTCAGCCGGCTGGAGGCGGTGTCGCGCTCGCGCTATTCGAACGGGCTGGCGCCGCAGGCCGACGTGATCCGTGCGCAGACCGAGCGCACCATGGTGCAGAGCGAACTGCTGGCGATGCGGGCCGAGTCGCGCACCGCGGCTGCGCAGATGAACGCGCTGCTGGCGCGCGCGCCGGATGCCCCGCTCGCGCAGCCGCAGCGGCTGCCGGCACTGCCCTCGGACGAGCGGCTGCGGTACGCGAACCTGACCGAGCGGCTGCGCGAGGCCAGCCCGGAGTTGGCGGTCGAGGCGGCACGCCGCACCGGCGCCGAACGCTACCGCGACCTCACCTACCGCAACCGCTATCCCGACTTGTCGGTCAGCGTGGCGCCGATCCAGATGCGCAACCGGATCGCCGACTGGGAGCTGATGTTCGAGGTGAACATCCCGCTGCAGCAGAAGAGTCGCCGGCACCAGGAGCGCGAGGCCGAGGCGATGGTCGAGGCGGCCGGCGCACGGATCAGCGCGGCCGAGCAACGGCTGCGCGGCGAACTCGGTGCGCGGCTGGCGGCGCTGCAGGCGGCGCGCGACACGGAGGCGCTGGTCGTCAGCGGCCTGCAGCCGCAGGCGCGGGCCACGCTGGATGCGGCGCTGGCTGCCTACGAAACGGGGCGCGTGGACTTCGCCACGCTGCTCGAAGCCCAGCGGCAACTGCGGCAGGCACGCCTGGCGGCGATTCGGGCGCAGGCCGATGCCCGCATGCGGCTGGCGGAAATCGAACGGTTGATTGGAGAGCAGCTATGAGCAGTTTTCAGCGCACAGCGGTCGGGCTGGCACTGGCCGCCGTACTGGCGGCCGGACTCGGCGGTGGCTTTTGGTTGGGCCGCGGCAGCCAGGGCCCGGGGCACGGCGCGGCCGCGGCCGCCGCCGCGACGCCCGCCAAGGGCGAACGCCGGATCCTGTACTACCGCAATCCGATGGGGCTGCCGGACAAGTCGGATACCCCGAAGAAGGACCCGATGGGGATGGACTACATCCCCGTGTACGAGGGCGAGGAACCGGCACCGGCCGGCAGCGAGGGCGCCAACGTCGTGAAGATCAGCGCCGACCGCGTGCAGAAGCTGGGCGTGCGCGTGGCGGCCGCGGAGGCGCGCGTGATCGATCGCGTGGTACGCGCGGTCGGCCGGGTCGAGGTCGATGAGCGGCGCATCACCACCATCTCGCCGAAGTTCGAGGGCTGGATCGAGCGGTTGCACGTGAATACCACCGGGCAGAGCGTTGCGCCCGGCCAGCCGCTGTTCGAGGTGTACAGCCCGGAACTGGTGTCGGCGCAGCGCGAGTACGCGATCGCGATGCAGGGCGTGGCGAACGTCAAGGGCGGCAGCGACGACGTGCAGGCAAGCATGCGGCGCCTGGCGGAGTCGACGCTCGCGCGGCTGAAGAACTGGGACATCTCGGAGGAGCAGGTGCGCGAACTGGCGGGCGGCCAGGCGGCGCGCCGCACGCTGACCTTCAGGGCGCCGGCCGGCGGCGTGGTGACCGACAAGAAGGCGGTACAGGGCATGCGATTCATGCCGGGCGAGATGCTCTACCAGATTGCCGATCTGTCGTCGGTCTGGGTGCTGGCCGATGTGTCCGAGCAGGACCTCGCCGCGATGCGGCCCGGCACGCGCGCGCAACTGCGGGTGGCGGCGTATCCGTCCCGCAGCTTCGACGCCCGCGTGACCTTCGTCTACCCGACGCTGAACGCCGAGACGCGCACGGTGCCGGTGCGGCTCGAACTGCCCAACCCTGGCGGCCTGTTGAAGCCGGCGATGTTCGGCCAGGTGGAGTTCGCGATGGCCACCCGTGAGTCGGGCGTGACCGTGCCGACCTCGGCGGTGATCGACAGCGGCACGCGCCAGATCGTGCTGGTGCAACAGGAGGTCGGCCGGTTCGAGCCGCGCGAGGTGAAGCTTGGGCAGGCGGGCCGCAACTACGTCGAGGTGCTCGACGGCGTGCGCGCCGGCGAGTCGGTGGTGGTATCAGCAAACTTCCTGATCGACGCCGAAAGCAATCTGAAGGCTGCCCTGGGCGGGCTGGGTCATTCAGCGCACGGCGCGGCGCCGGCCGGCAGCACGCCCGCTGCCGAGGCCGGCAAGCCGCCAGCGGTGTCGCACCGGGCCGACGGCACGGTCGAGGCGGTCGATGCTGGCAGGAAGCAGGTGACGCTGGCGCACGGCCCAGTGGCGACGCTCAAATGGCCCGCGATGACGATGGCGTTCGCGGTAGCCAACAGCGGGCTGCTCGACGGCGTGAGCGCCGGGCAGCCGGTAGCGTTCGAGTTCGTCGAGCGCCAGTCCGGCGAGTGGCTGATCGTGAAGCTCGAGCGGCGCGGGGCACCGGTGAAGGGCGATGCCGCGACCAAGGCAGGCGGTGCCGCCGGCGGCCACAGCGGCCACTGAGCGGAGATCACCATGCTTTCGAAGATCATCGACTGGTCGGCCCGCAACGTCTTCTTCGTCCTGCTCGGCACGCTCGCCGTGGTCATCGGCGGTGTGCTGGCGGTGCTGCGCACGCCGCTGGACGCGCTGCCCGACCTGTCGGACGTTCAGGTCATCGTCTACACCGAGGTGCCGGGCCGCTCGCCGCAGGTCGTTGAGGACCAGGTCACCTATCCGCTCACGACCTCGATGCTGGCGGTGCCCAAGTCAAAGGTCGTGCGCGGCTTCTCGTTCTTCGGCGCGTCATTCGTCTACATCATCTTCGAGGACGGCACCGACGTGTACTGGGCGCGCTCGCGCGTCATCGAGTACCTGAACTTCGCCGCGGGGCGCCTGCCGGCAGGCATCACGCCGCAGATCGGCCCCGACGCCACTGGCGTCGGTTGGGTCTACCAGTACGCGGTGGTCGGCGCCAACCACACGCTGGCCGAACTGCGCACGCTGCAGGACTGGTACATCCGCTACCAGTTGACCAAGGCGCAGGGCGTGGCCGAGGTGGCCTCAGTCGGCGGCTTCGTTCAGCAGTACCAGGTGACGGTCGATCCGGTGCGGCTGCGCGCCTATGGCGTGAGCCTGATGGACGTGGCCAATGTGATCCGCGACTCGAACCGCGACGTCGGCGGCCGGGTGGTGGAACTGGCCGAACGCGAGTACATGGTGCGCGGCCAGGGCTACCTGCGCGGCAAGGAAGATCTGGAGATGCTGGTAGTCAAGGCCGCACGCGGCACGCCGGTGCTGATCCGCGACATCGCGCGCGTTGAAATGGCGCCCGACGAGCGGCGCGGCCTGACCGAGCTGAACGGCGAAGGCGAGGTGGTCTCCGGCATCGCGATAGCGCGCTACGGCCAGAACGCGCTCGAGGTGATCCACAACCTGAAGGCGCGCGTGGCCGAGATCTCGGCCGGCCTGCCCGAGGGCGTGTCGGTGCAGACGGTGTACGACCGGTCGGATCTCATCCACCGCGCCATCAAGACGCTGCGCAACACGCTGATCGAGGAGGCGATCATCGTCGCGGTGGTGTGCATCGTGTTCCTGCTGCATGTCAGGAGCGCGCTGGTGGCGATCCTGATGCTGCCGGTGGGGGTGCTGATCGCCTTCATCGCGATGCGCCTGCTCGGCATGAACTCCAACATCATGAGCCTGGGCGGCATCGCGATCGCGATCGGCGCGATGATCGATGCCGCCATCGTGATGATCGAGAACGCGCACAAGCACCTGGAGCGGCTCGGTGAGAAGGCGTCCGATCTCGAAGCGCGGGCGGCGGCGATGATCGCGGCCTGCAAGGAGGTCGGCCCGGCGCTGTTCTTCTCGCTGTTGATCATCACCGTCAGCTTCCTGCCCGTCTTCACGCTGGAGGCGCAGGAGGGGCGGCTGTTCGCGCCGCTGGCCTGGACCAAGACCTTCGCGATGGCCGGCGCCTCGCTGCTGTCGGTCACGCTGGTGCCGGTCCTGATGATGCTGTTCATCCGTGGCCGCATCCTGCCCGAGTCGAAGAACCCGGTGAACCGTTTCCTGATCTGGATCTACCGGCCCGTGATCGCCGGCGTGATGCGGTGGAAGGTGGCGACCATCGTTGCGGCCGTGTTCGCGCTGGCGCTGACCTGGTTCCCGGCCTCGCGGATTGGCTCGGAGTTCATGCCGACGCTGAACGAGGGCACGCTGCTGTACATGCCGGCGTCGCTGCCGGCGATGTCGGTGACCAAGGCAGCCGAGCTGCTTCAGACGCAGAACAAGATCATCAAGAGCTTCCCCGAGGTGGAGTCGGTGTTCGGCAAGGCCGGCCGTGCCAACACCGCCACCGACCCGGCACCGCTGGAGATGTTCGAGACGGTGATCAACCTGAAGCCCGAGAGCGAGTGGCGCAAGGGTCTGACGATCGACGCGCTGATCGCCGAACTGGACCAGGCGCTGCAGTTCCCGGGCGTGGCCAACGCCTGGACCATGCCGATCAAGGCGCGCATCGACATGCTGTCCACCGGCATCCGCACGCCGATCGGCATCAAGGTGTTCGGCAAGGACCTGGCCGAGATGGAGCGCGTGGCGCGTCAGGTCGAGCAAGTGGTGCGCGCGGTGCCCGGCACCACGAGCGCGTTCGCCGAGCGGCTGACCGGCGGCCTATACATCAACATCATCCCAGACCGGTTCGCGCTGGCCCGCTACGGACTGAGCGTGGGAGCGCTGCAAGACGTGGTGGCCGGGGCGCTGGGCGGCGAGATGGTCACCACCACGGTCGAAGGCCGCGAGCGCTTTGCCGTGATCGTGCGCTATCCGCGCGAACTGCGCGCGAGCGTTGACCAGATCGCGCGCGAGGTGCTGGTAACAACGCCGGGGATGAGCGGAACACCGGGCGCGATGATCCCGCTTGGGCAGCTGGCGCGGGTGGAAGTGGCGCAAGGCGCACCGGCCATCCGTACCGAGAACGCGCTGCTGTCGGCCTACATCTACGTCGACATCCGCGACCGCGACATCGGCGGCTACGTGCGCGATGCCCAGCGCGCGGTGCGCGAGCAGGTGACCTTCCCGCCCGGATACTACGTGACCTGGAGCGGGCAGTTCGAAGCAATGGAACGCGCGATCGAGCGAATGAAACTGGTGGTCCCGCTGACGCTGGCGGTAATCTTCCTGCTGCTGTACATGAACTTCAGGCGCGTCACCGAGACGCTGATCGTGATGCTGTCGGTGCCGTTCGCGCTGGTGGGCGGGGTGTGGCTGATGTGGCTGCTCGGCTACAACATGAGCGTGGCGGTGGCCGTCGGCTTCATTGCACTGGCCGGCGTGGCCGCCGAGACCGGGGTAGTCATGCTGATCTACCTCGACCATGCCTGGCGCGACATCCAGGCACGCCGTGCCGCCGAAGGCGGTGAACCGAGTGTCGCGGACCTGTACGAGGCGATCATGCATGGCGCCGTCGAGCGGGTACGGCCGAAGATGATGACGGTGGTAGCGATCATGGCCGGCCTGCTGCCGATCATGTGGGGCACGGGTACCGGCTCGGAGGTGATGAGGCGCATCGCCACCCCCATGGTGGGCGGAATGGTCTCGTCGACCGTGCTGACGCTGGTCGTGATCCCGGCCATCTACGGGCTCATCATGCAGCGGCGGCTGACGAGGCAGAAACGCCGTCCAGTTCCGACCGGACAGGCGCTGCCGACCGCGCAACCGGCCTGAATGATGAAGTCGCAGGCGCATCGAATCAGATCACCGCCGGCGGCGCGGGCGGCTCGGTGCCGGCGCGGTCTCCAGTGAGCGAGGTTGCGCGCGAGCAAGCGACGCAGGGCACGGTCATCCGCGGCTCACCTGCCTGTCATGTCGGTGGCCGTACCGTGCAGTTGGGGGGCGAGCGCGGGAAACCGCGCGCGCCGTCCCAGCCCGACGGCAATCCGCGGGCTGAACAAACCCGAGGAGGACCTGCATGAAACTCATCTCGACGCTCGCCGCAGCCGCCGCGCTGACACTGTTGGCTGCCTGCAGCACCACGCCGTTGATCAGCGACGTGCCGGCGGCGGTCGGTGTTGCCAAGACCGCCGCCGATCACCAGCGCCTGGCCGAGTACTTCGACGCCAAGGCCAGTGCCTATGACGCAGAGGCGGCGGAACACGGCCGCCTCGCGCTCCAGTACCAGCAGCGTGTCCGCCCCGACAGCGCTGCCTTCCAGAGTGGTGCTGGACGCTTGCCTTCGGAGATCGATCCGCGCACGTTCGCGCTGCGTTCGCAGGCGGGACCGGCGATGGCCGCGCACTGCCGCGACCTGCAAACACAGTTTGCGGGCGCCGCCGGCTCGGCGCGCGCACTGGCGAAGGCCCATCGCGAGCTGGCGACGTCGGCGCCGCCATCAGCCCGTTGAGCAGCGATGCGGGCATGCGTCGCGTCCGCGCTCATCGCGCGAATGGCGTGGCCGCGCTGCGAAAGCGCACGGCGGCTTTGCGGGCAGTCATCCGTGCAGCGACCGGCGAGGCGCAACACGACGCGGGCGGCAACGTCATCTCGCGATCCGGCCCGCATCGGCCGCCGAGCCGCCGCCGCTGGACGTCGACGAGCATGAGCTGATCAACGGCCCGCGATGGCGAACCGCAGCACGCAGTTTTTCGACGCGCAGTTCGCGCGCCAGATCGAGCGCGCCGACTACGCGCTCAATCCGTTCGAGCGGCGGGCGCTCGGCTTCGTGGGCAAGCGGATGCTCGACCTCGGCTGCGG
>LNFM01008292.1_pt1 | contig 19451 bp, 16 predicted proteins | sample 596031 | NCBI WGS metagenome assembly LNFM01 (sample SAMN04254537, study PRJNA301005) | activated carbon metagenome | isolation source: dual media filters at the Ann Arbor, Michigan drinking water treatment plant | place: USA: Ann Arbor | reverse complement strand
TCCCGATCACATCTCGAAGCATGTGCTGGCGAAAGGGCTGGACGCGGGGACCGCCTTTGAGATCCTGTCGATCGACATCGCCGATATCGACGTCGGCGAGAACATCGGCGCCAAACTGCAGATCGATCAGGCCGACGCCGACAAGCAGATCGCGCAGGCCAGAGCCGAGCAACGGCGCGCCATGGCCGTGGCGCTGGAACAGGAAATGCGCGCGAAGGTGGTAGAAGCTGAGGCCGAAGTGCCGAAGGCCATGGCCGAGGCCTTTCGTCAGGGAAATCTGGGGATCATGGATTATTACCGTATGAAGAACGTGCAAGCGGACACCTCCATGCGCGACGCGATCGCGGGGACGGGCGAAGAGCCGTCCGGTGGATCCAAGAAGGAGGAGCGCCCGTGAGTCTCGATCAGCTGTTCATCGCGCTCTTGATCGTCCTGGTGGTCTTCATCAATGTCGTCCTGCCGATGATCAGGCGCGCGGCGCAAGACGCGCAACAAGACGAGGGAGCCGAAGATGCGGAGCCGGTCGTGCCGGCCGCATCGGCGCGGAGATGGGTCAGGCCGGTCGAGAAGATCCGGATCCGGCCGTCTCAAGACCGGCATCATCGTCCCTTGCCGGCGCCGGTGGCCGCGCCGCGGCGCGGTATGCAACCGGTGATGCTTCGCGAGGCGCGCCGCGGCATCGTGCTCATGGCGGTGCTCGGTCCCTGCGGGGGGGGTGCGCAGCAAGATCGTCCGAGTTGGATCGAATGAAGCTCCCCGCAGCAAGCTGCGGGGTATCTTGCGAAATTCTCTGAAGCCGTTACCTGCCCCCCTTCGCCAAGCTACGGAGGGTTCTCCTCGCCTTCATCCCCGTAGCAAGCTACGGGGTATTCGGCGAAGGAGAATAAACCGTGGAGGATCCCATGAGAATCTTATGGGGCACGAAGCCGCCTTGTCGCGTTGGATGGAGCCTGTTGATCACGCTCTGCTTGTTCGCGTGGAGCGGCTGCGCGCAGCCGACCGTGATCGATATGGCCTCCTTCGATCCGGCGCAGGATCAGATGGCCATCGCCGGTTATTATCGAGACCAGGCGACGGTCCTAAAAGAGAAGGCCGCACTGATCGCCGAGAGCGCCGCTCGGTATGAGCGTCTCTTCGGCCCTCAATCGGATTGGGTCTCCGGAGCCTGGCAACTCTCCCAGTACTACGTGGCGGCGGCTCAAGAGCTGGAGCGCCGGGCCGACGCTCATACGGAGGTGGCTCGAACGGGCCGGCAGCCGCGCCGGTGACCGGCAAGTTATAGCACCAAGGATGCAACAAAAGGAGGACCCATGGACCGCCCAACGCTTTTACGCGCGATCGTGCTGATGATTCCGGCTCTGTTGATGCTGAACGGGTGCGGGAGGACCGTCGATCCCGGGAAGCGAGGGCTCCGCTGGCGCCCGTTAACGGAGGGGCTGACGAAGGAGCCGCTCCGGGACGGGTTCTATTGGCGCGCGCCGTGGAATGACGTCTTCGAGTACGACATCCGCTATCAGAGTTTTACCGAAAAGATCGATGTCTTGACGGCCGACGATCTCTCGGTCACGGTGCAGGCAGCGATCACGATGCGGCCGATTGCAGAGGAAGTGTACTTCCTCGCTCAGGAGGTGGGGCACAACTGGTATCAGCAGTTGGTGCGACCTCAATTTTTGTCGGCGGTGCGCGGGGTTGTGGCGCAATACACGATGGTCACGTTGCCGGAGCGGAGTAGTGAAATCGGCAACAAGATCGAAGCGGTCATGGGCGAGTCGCTCAAAGGGCGGCATCTCGATGTCTACAGCGTGGCATTGGCTGAAATCGAATTTTCCAAGATGGTGTTGAAGGCCATCGAGCAGAAGCAAGCGAAGGAACAGGAAAAGGAGCAAAAGGAATTTGAGCTGGTCATCGCGCAACGTGACGCCGAGATTGCCAGGATCCACGCCAGAGGGGAGGGGGATGCGTTGCGAATTCGCGCCGAGGGGGAAGGGGAGAGCCTGCGCATCCGCGCTATCGGTCAATCCCAGGCGCAGGAGATCATCACGAAAACGCTCACGCCGGACTACCTCACATTCAAATTGTACGAGAATCCCAACACCAAGACGATCATTATGCCGGATAAGCTCAACGTGCCGATCATTGTGAGTCCCGGCCCGGATCGACCACGATGAGCGCGGGGGGCGGGCTGACATCTGTCCACCATCCGTCCACCATCGCTTGAAGGAGGGACAGCATTTCTATAGAGTGGCCGTCGTGATAACGGCTCCAGACCAGCGCGATGATAGGGGCGGAGGTGCGGCGGTTCTGCGCCTTCTCCGGCGGAGATGGCTGTTGATCAGTGTGGGCGTGACGGTGGCGCTGGGTGCGGTCCATCTCGTCATCCTCATCAAGGGGTGTGATCGGGAACGCGATGACTCCGCCGGCCGGCAATCGGCGCCTGCGGCCGGACCCCGGACCGTGGTTACGCTCACACCGGACATGGTGGTTCACGCAGGCATCCACGCCGTTCCGGTCGGCCGCGGCGAATTTCGGCTCTACCGGGATTTTCCCGCCACGGTCCAACCGAATGAGAACGAGCTGGCGGAGGTCACGACGTTGGTCCGCGGGCGGGTGGTGGAGGTCTCTGTGGACGTCGGCGCAGACGTCAAAAAGAACCAACTCCTGGCGTTGCTCCATAGTACGGACCTCGGCATGGCTCAAGCGGGGTATCTGAAAGCCGGCGCAAGGCTGCACGAAGCAGAATTGGCGTACGAGCGGGCCCGGGATCTACACCAGCATCGGGCGGTGAGTGTGGCTGAGGTGCAGCGGCGCGAGGCGGAGATGAAGACCGTTCGCGCGGAAGTCCGAGAAGCGACGCACCGGCTGGAGCTGTTGGGCGTGCCGGCGGAAGAGATCCGGCGCCTGGACCGGGAGCAGACCGTTCGCTCCGATGTGCCGATCCGCGCGCCGATCGCCGGCCGGGTGATCATGCGCAACCTCACGCGAGGCGAAGTCGTGGAGACGGCGCAGAAAATCTTTTCGGTAGCCGATCTGTCGGACGTCTGGGTCCTCGGCAAGGTGCCGGAAAAAGACGTGCAGTTCATCCATCGCGAGCAGTCCGTCGAGGTGCGGGCCACGGCGTATCCGGGCCAGGTCTTTCCCGGCACGATCACCAATGTCAGTGACGTGTTGGATCCCGCGACGCGCACCATGCGATTGCGCGTCACGGTCCCCAATCCGAAGAAGCGGCTGAAGCCGGAGATGTTCGCCGCGGTGCGGGTCTATGCGGAGCCCGAACCGGAGGCTATGATGGCGCCGGTCGCGGCGGTGCAACGGAGCCGTGAGTCCTCCTATGTGTTCGTGCAACTGGACGGCGGAAGGTTCGAGAAGCGCCCGGTCGTCCTCGGTCCGGAAACCGACCAGGTCGTCTCGGTGCTGAGCGGCCTGCGCGAGGGCGAGCGGATCGTCACCGCCGGCACCTTCGTGCTCAAGTCCGAATTCGAAAAATCTCACATCGAGCCCGCGCCATGATCGACGCCTTGATCGCCTTGTCGCTCCGACGATGGCCGCTCATCCTGATCCTGGCCGGTCTCCTGGCCGCGGCCGGTCTGGTGGCGTTCCGGGAGTTGCCGATCGACGCGTTCCCGGATGTGACCAATATCCAGGTGCAGATCTTGGCCGAGGGGCCGGGCCTGTCTCCGATCGAGGTGGAGCGGTTGACCGGCTTGCCCGACCTCACCGAAATCCGCTCGCTGTCGAAATTCGCCCTCTCCCAGATCACGGTGGTGTTCAAAGATCATGTGGACCTCTTGCGCGCCCGCCAGCTCGTCATCGAGCGCCTGCTCGAAGCGAAAGCGATCTTGCCGCCGGGCGTCGAGCCGGTCATGGCGCCGGTGACGACCGGCCTCGGCGAAATCTATCAGTACTACTTGGACAGTCCGTCGGTGCACGCGGAGGATTCCAAATCGCTCGAGGCGTCATTGACGGACCAACGGGTCCTGCAGGATTGGGTGCTTCGTCCGCTTCTCAGGACGGTGCCCGGCGTCATCGACGTGAATGCGCTGGGCGGGTTCGTGAAGCAGTATCAGGTGATTATCGAGCCGGCCAAGCTGCGGACGTACGACTTGACGCTGGACCAGGTGTTCGAGGCGGTCGCGCAGAACAATGCCAACGCCGGCGGCAATGTCGTGGATCGGCACGGCGAACGGGCGATCGTGCGTGGACTGGGGTTGCTGCGGAGCGTCACGGATATCGAGGATATCGTGGTGAAGGAGGCCGGCGGCACGCCCGTGTATGTGCGCAACCTGGGCGAAGTGCGTATCGGCCACGCGATCCGCCACGGCGCCGCGGTTCTCAACGGCGAGCGGGAAGTCGTGGCCGGCATCGTCCTCATGCTCCGCGGGGCCAATGCGCGACAGGTCGTGGAGTCTGTCAAGGCCAAGGTGGAACAGATCCATCGCGCCGGCATCCTGCCGGGAGGGCTGAAACTCATCCCCTTCTACGACCGGTCCGAATTGGTGACGGCGGCCCTGGACACGGTCCGCCAGGCCCTGCTGGCGGGGATTCTCCTGGTGGGTCTGATCCTGTTCGCCTCGATCGGGAACGTGCGGAGCGCGCTCATTGTGACGGCGACGCTGATCCTCACGCCGCTGTTCACGTTTCGGATCATGCAGGACCTCGGCCTCTCGGCCAATCTCATGTCGCTGGGCGGGTTGGCGATCGCCATCGGCATGGTCGTCGACGGTTCGATCGTGGTCGTGGAGAACGTGTACCGCCATCTCTCCGAACCGGGTTCCTCCTCGACGACGCGCTGGGATCTGGTGCTGCGGGCCTCGAAGGAGGTGGCGCGTCCGATCGCCTTCGCGATCCTGATCGTCATTGTGGTGTTTCTGCCGATCGCGACGCTGGAGGGCATGGAGGGCAAGCTGTTCGCGCCCCTGGCCTACACGGTCATGATCGCCCTGCTGGTGTCGCTGGCGTTGTCTCTGACGGTCACGCCGGTCCTCTGCGCCCTGGGACTCACCGGCGGGGATCAACGGGAGACGCTCCTGGTCCGGTGGGCGAAAGCGGCCTATGAGCCGCTGCTCCGATGGACGCTCGCCCATCGGCGGCTGGCGATAGCCGGCGCCCTCCTCCTGCTGGGTGTGGCGCTGGTGCTTGTGCCGTACCTGGGTCGAGAGTTCGTGCCGGTACTGGATGAAGGCGCGCTGACGCCGCTGATCATCCGGCTGCCCAGGGTGTCGCTCCCAGAATCCATCGAACTGGAGAAACGCGCTTTGCTGGCCCTGCGGGAATTTCCGGAAGTCCGTCTCGCGGTCGGCAAGATCGGCCGGTCGGAGATCGGCAATGAGCCGCAAGAGCTCAATGAAAGCGATCCGGTCGTCCTGCTGCATCCGCGGGACACCTGGACGACGGCCCGGACCAAGGCCGATCTGGTCGAGGCGATGCGCCGGCGGCTCAGCGAACTCCCCGGCATGTCATTCTTGATGAGCCAGCCCATCCAGCAGCGGGTGGACGAGTTGATTTCGGGGGTCAGGACGGAGTTCGCCATCAAGCTGTTCGGAGACGATCTGGATGTCTTGAAGGAAAAGGCGGATCAGATCGCCGCCATCATGAGAACGGTCGAAGGGGTGAAGGATCTGAGAGTGGAGCAGATCGCGGGGCAACCGTATTTGACTGTGGATATTGATCGGCGCAAGATCGCGCGCTATGGGATCAACGTGGCAGACATTCGCGCGATCATTGAAACCGCAATCGGCGGCAAATCCGCAACGACGGTCTATGAAAACGAGCGCCGGTTCGAGCTCATCCTACGGTATCCCGAGGAGCACCGGAGCACGGTGCGCCAGATCGGCGAGATTTTGGTCCACTCGGCCGTCGGAGCGCCGATTCCGCTCAGCGAGTTGGCGCAGGTGGAGATGCGCGAGGGCCCGGCGCGGATCAGCCGCGAACAGGTGCGCCGCCGGATCTTCGTCGGCTTCAACGTGGTGGGCCGAGATGCCGGCAGCATCGTCGAAGAGGGACAGCGCAAGCTCGCGGAGCGCCTCCAGTTGCCTTCCGGGTACACCATTACTTGGGGCGGCGCATTCGAACAGATGGAACGCGCGATGGCGCGCCTGCAGATCGTCATGCCGATCACGATCGGCATAATCGGACTGCTGCTGGTGATTACCTTCAACTCTGTGCGCTCGGCGTCGCTGATCGTGGCGAATCTCCCCTTCGCGCTCGTCGGCGGCGTGTTCGGGTTGTGGCTGACGGGGCAATACCTGAGCGTCCCGGCCTCGATCGGGTTCATCGCGCTGTTCGGCGCCGCGGTCCAGAATGGGATCGTTCTGGTCTCGACGATCAACGGGCTCAGGCAGGCAGGGCTCGCCAGCGAGGACGCGATCCGGCAGGGCTGTCTCCAGCGCCTGCGTCCGATCATGATGACGACGCTGACGACGCTGTTGGGGTTGGCGCCCGTGGCGCTGGCGCAGGGCATCGGGGCGGAGGTCCAGCGGCCGCTGGCGGTCGTCGTGATCGGCGGCCTGGTAAGCTCAACGCTGCTCACCCTGCTGGTGCTGCCCGCCCTCTATCAATGGTTCGAGAAGAGCGACAGGAAACCGGTAACCGGCAGAGGAGGAAGCGATGAACACATCCGATGATCTTTCTGGCACGATCCCGGAAGCTATCTTCGCGGTCGCGCGCCGCGCGCCTGAGCGGGTCGCGATGCAGATCAAGCAGGAGCAGGGGTATCGGCAATGCACGTACCAGCAGCTCGTTGAACAGGCCGAAGAGCTTGCGGCGGCCTTGATGCGTCACGACCTCCGCCGGGGAGACCGCGTGGCGATCGTGTCGGAGAACCGTCCGGAATGGATCATCGCGTATCTCGGGATTGTGGCTGCGGGGGGCACGGCGGTTCCTCTCGACATCCAACTGAACAGCGGAGATCTCGCCAGGCTCCTGGAACGGTCCGGCGCCCGACTGGCCTTTGTCAGCGCAACAACCTGGCCGTTGCTCAAGAACGTCGGGCTGCCGGTGACCGCCGTCACGTTCGATCCTCTTCACGATTCAGATTGCCACGTGCTTAATGAATGGGTGCGAACTGGTCGGGCCGGAAGTGTAGAAAGACCGCAGCTCTCGCCCGAGAACGTCGCCTCCCTCCTGTATACCTCGGGCACGACCGGCGAACCGAAGGGTGTCTGCCTGACCCATCGCAACCTTCTCTCCAATGCCACGGCCCTGGCCCAGTCGGGATTGGCCGGCGCCGACGATCGGTTCCTGGCTATTCTGCCGCTCCATCACGCCTACCCTTTCATGGTCACGGGCCTGGTGCCGCTGCTGCTCGGCGCCCAGATCACCTTCCTGCCGACCCTCAAAGGCCCGGAGTTGATGCGGTGTCTCCGGGAAGCCAAGATCACGTTTCTGGTCGGAGTCCCACAGGTCTTCGCGATGATTATGCGCAGGATCCTCGAAGGCATCAACCAGCGCCCGCTGCCGCTTCGCTTGTTGGCCCGGCTGTTGCTGGGCTTCTCGGGCGCGGTACGACGGCATACGACGATCAATGTCGGCCGGGTCCTGTTTGCCGCGGTGCATCGTCAGTTGGGACCGTCGTTGCGCGCGCTCGTGAGCGGCGGGGCGCGGCTTGATCCCGACGTCGCCCAATTTCTCTTCCGCCTCGGCTTCACGTTGCTGGAGGGCTATGGCCTCACGGAAACGGCGCCTGTGGTGACCTTCACTCCGTCGGCGAAATCGAAAATGGGCTCCGTCGGTGTGCCGATTCCCGGCGTGGAGGTGCGCATTGTCCATCCCGACGCCGCCGGCGTCGGGGAGGTGACCGTCAGAGGCCCAAACGTGATGCAAGGGTACGACGCGAATCCGCAGGCCACGGCCGACGCGATCCGCGACGGCTGGTTCTACACGGGCGATCTCGGGTACCTGGATCGGGACGGCCATCTGTTCCTGACCGGACGCGCCAAGGAACTGATTGTGACGGCGGGTGGCAAAAACATCGTGCCGGAGGAGCTTGAGGCCCAGTACCAGCGCAGTCCGGCGATCGGCGAGATCTGCATCGTGGGGAGAGCCCGGGCCGGCGAGGGTGGCGAAGGCCTGCATGCTGTCGTCGTGCCGAACTTCGATTACATCAAAGCGCTCAAGATCGTGGATATCCGCCAATTGGTGAAAGACGAGTTGACGAGGATCGGCCTGACCGTGCCCTCGTACAAACGGATCAGCGGGCTGACCATTGTGACGACTCCACTGCCGCGCACGCGGCTGGAAAAACTTCAGCGCTACCGGGTGGCCGCGATGGTCAACGCCGGCGGCGAAGCGGCGGCACTCGCGCAACCGATGTCCGCCGCAGACCAGGCGCTCATGGAGACGGAAGTGGCGCGCGCCGTCGTCCGTGCGCTCCGGTCCTTCGTGGAGAAGGAGCGCCGCATTGTGCCGGGTGATCACTTGGATCTCGATCTGGGGTTCGATTCGCTACGGCGCGTGGAACTGCTCTCAGCGCTCGAACAGTCCTTCGGTCGCCTGCCGGATTCGCTGGCCCATGAAGTCATGACGGTCCGCGAGTTGATCGAACGGGTGAGTCCCCTCATGCGCGACGAGGCCGGTGCAGGGCGAGGCCTCCAATCCTGGAGCGACCTCCTGAAGGCCGAGCCGCCGGCCGACCTCAGCGCCATGCTGTTGAAACCACCGGCCTGGTCCCATCGGTTGTTCGCGGCCGGCGCGCGAACGGTGCTGCGGCTGGTGTTTCAGATGGGGTTTCGTCTCCGCGTCACGGGCCTGGACCATCTGCCGCTAAACGGGCCGTTTCTGTTGGCGGCCAATCACACGAGTTACCTCGATCCCTTCGTCATCGTAGCGGCGGCTCCTGCGATGGTGTCCAGGCGACTCTATTCGATCGGGTTGCAGACATATTTTCGCGGCGCCCTCATGCAATGGGTTGCTCGCCTGGCCCGTGTGATCCCGGTGGGTATGGAGGCCTCTCTCATCACGGCGCTCCAATCTGCCGCTCTTGTCTTGCGACAGGGCTGGAGCCTGCTGGTCTTTCCTGAGGGACAGCGCTCCGTCGATGGAACCCTGAAGCCCTTTCGTCCCGGCATCGGCATTCTCGCCTGTGAGCTCGGGGTTCCGGTGATTCCGATCTGGATCGACGGAACCTTTCGGGCTTGGCCGGTCGGGGCCTGGTGGCCTCGTCGCTATCCGATTTCGCTCGTCGTTGGCCGGCCCCTCATCGTCACCCCGGAGTTGATCGATGAATGGCGGCGTCAGGGACGCGATCCCCATCAGGCAGCGACCCGGGCGATTCGCGACGCCATCGTGGGGCTGGCGCCTGAAACGAATGCATGCGCTATGACCAGTAAAGAGCAAGGGTAGGCCGGGTGGGATTGCGTCTCATCCTGGGAGGGTTGGTGGTTCTGGGGGCGTGGATGTTGTCTCAGAGTGCGGCGGCCATCGAGTCTGGCCAACCGGTTGTGGTCGCTCCAGATGTCCGCGTGTGGCTCGAAGCGAGTGTTCGGACATTGGCTGAGACCATCGGACCGCGGAGCTATCGCGATGAGGCGAACCTCTTAGCCGCGGCCGACTTCGTGACGCGGTCGTTTGAAGCAGCCGGGTATACGGTCACGTTCCAGCCGTACGAAGTCAAGGGCCGGACCTATCGCAACATCATTGCGGAACGACGAGGGACGGAGGAGCCGGACCGTATCCTGATCATCGGCGCCCATTACGATACGGTGGAAGGGACGCCCGGCGCCGATGATAACGCCAGCGGCGTCGCGGTGCTGTTGGAATTGGCTCGGCTTCACGCAGAGACGCGCTTCCGGAAAACGGTGCGCTTTGTGGCATTTACCTTAGAAGAGCCGCCGTTTTTTCGGAGCCGGCAGATGGGCAGCCGCGTCTACGCCCGCAGTCTAAAAGAGCGCGGAGAACAGATTGAGGGGATGCTCTGTCTGGAAATGGTCGGGTACTATTCGCAAGCCGAAGGGAGCCAGTCGTTTCCGTTCTTCTGGCTCCGCTGGCGCTATCCGACTACGGGCAACTTCATCACGGTCGTCAGCAACTCCGCATCAGAACCGTTGCAGGCCCGCGTTCGTGACGCCCTGAAGGCGCACGCGGCCTTGCCGGTTGAGACGTTTACCGGACCTTGGTGGATTCCCGGGGTGGATCTCTCGGATCATGGGTCTTTCTGGAAGGAAGGGTATCCGGCGGTCATGCTGACGGATACGGCGTTCTACCGGAACCCGCACTATCACCGAGGCACGGATCGGCCCGAGACCTTGGATTATGGATCAATGGCTGAGCTGACCCGAGGCCTCTTCCAGACGTTGTCGGCGTTGGATTGGGTCTCAGGCGCCGGCCGGTAGCTCACGGCGAGCGGCTCAACGCGCCCTGTTGTCGGCCATGCACCGCTGACGACCGGCTCGTTGCCCTTCGCGACCAGCTACGGTCCATGCAGCGTGGACTTCTCGCACAGGTGCCGGGTAAAAAAGCGAAGCACCCTGGCCTCGTAGCGAGGGCCTTCGAGGGCGTGGGCGTGGCCATGATCGGCGCCGGGCACGATCCAGACTTCCGTGAGGGTGGGATCCGTGTTGGCCGCAAGCCGGTGCGCATGTTCCACGGGGATCTGTGAATCGGCTTCTCCATGAATCAGCAGTAATGGAGTGCGCAGCGTACGGACGGCTTCTACGGGGGCGGCGTCACCTACGTTCACGCCCAACAACAGTTTGGCGTAGATCTTGGTGAGCGCGACAGGCGGCCATTTGAGAGGCCCAGGCAGGAAGAAAAACTGGCTGCCGATCAGATCCTCAAGCGTCGCGTAGGCGCTATCGGCCACGATGGCTGTGATCCCTGGGTGGCGCGCGAGCAGAAACGCCGCCGCGCTCATCGAGAATCCCAGGGCGCCGACGCGTTCCGGATCGACATCGTTCCGTTGCTCGAGATACGAGACTGCCGCGGCGACGTCCTGCGTCTCCAGCAAGCCAGCCGTGGTATAGGCGCCATCGCTGTCCCCGAAGTAGCGGAAGTCGAGGAGCAGGAGATGGAATCGGGCATGGAGGAACAGCGCATGGCGGAGAATGTTCGCCTTGTCGAATGGATAGCCATGTCCCACGATGATAGTGCCGCATGCTTCCGGCGGTGCACTCGATGGTTCAGGAGCCGAACGGCCACGGTCGGAGGACGCCGGAATGAGCCAGCCGCGCAGCGTGAGTCCGTCAGCGGTCTGGAACGCCACAGATTCATAGCGCAGTCCGTAGCGGGCAGGATGATCATCGGTCTGAAACGTGGGCGGTCGGACGCCGATCAGGAAATTGAGAAACGGGACCAGGATCGCAGTTCCCAGTACCCACCAGAGCGCCGTCACGGTTATGGACTCCTCACATGCAAGCCTGTATCGTACTCCGTGAAGTGTGAGGGTGGTGACGCTGAGCAGTCACGAGCGCAAGGATAGGAAGACTGTGAGAGAATCGCGTGGCATGAGCTACGTCTCATGCGAGAACATCATGCCTCATCGAGCATGACACTGCAAGCCATGGAATGCTGGCCAGTGTGAATCTGGCGCACCACAGAGAGTCCCGCATGCGCCTGTGGGAGGCGCGCGAAGATGGAGCATCGGCTCACCGGCTCTGTGTTCGTCAATCAATAGGATGACGAGGATCGACTATGAAACAGACTGAACAGCAACAGCGACGAGTGTTTGAGCTGCCCCCTGGGTCGGAGCAGCATCTCGTTTGGTACGGCTTTCTTAAGCGGCTGCCGACCACGATCTTTTGGCTGTCACTGGGATACGTGGTGGCCTTTTCTGCGCTCAGCATTCTCCTCGGAATGATTCATGCGGCTCCCAGCGGCATGTGGCTGGGACTGTATGTGCTGGGAGGTATGCTGTTTGTGGTTGCCCTGTATCTGGTGTTCGCGGGTTGGCTTAGGAGACACATGGGGTGATCGATGGCGGAAGTGTCTGACTGAATGAGGGCGCCAGTGTGAGATCATTGGACTCTTGAGACGGCAGCGGGGCGGGCGTCTGTCGCATCAATGCTTGGCAGTACGAAAGTGAGCCGGCGGCAGACGATGGAGGAAGAAATCGGCAGATGGTGCTGCTTGTTGCAGTCGAGGCTTCTGAGTAAGTGAGCTACGTTCTCATCCAGCAGTCCCTCAATTAGTTGCAGGATCTCCGTAAGGTTTCCGGCACCTATCGAGAATCCGTCGTTCGAGAGGCCTTTAAGGGCCTCTTGAAGGGCAGGGCTCGCCAACACGTCTGATCGTTGTACCCGAATACGAAATATCCACTCCGGCTAAAGATCGGCGATACGTCGATGGCGCTTGCTTCATGCGCTACGGATGCCATTTGGGTACTGGGAGACCCCTATCTCATGGTTGGCCTGGTGGCGATTCCGATTGTGCTCGCGGTGCGCTGGCTCAGCGTCTTTGTCCAAGTCAAAGCTTTCAGCTTCGTTCGGGAGTTCAGCGTTCGCACGATCACGATTTTGACCTGGGACGGACTCCGCGGCGGCATCTCGGTGGCGCTGGCGCTCTCGCTGCCGGTTGGTCCGATGCGCGATGCCGTGGTGGTTTTCTCTATCCTCGTGCAGGGCCTCACGATCAATCGAGTGCTGGGATACGGCGTGAGCAGGAAGAGCGAGGCCGCACATTCGTAACGCAACACGCTGAGCCCTTTTGGCTCGGGAGCTTGGAGCATATCTCCTGATCTCAGAAACCTCATGTCCGGAATCTTAAAGACGCAATGGCCTGGATCATCTTTCTCTTGAGTGCGGTCACCATCGTGGCTGCAGGAACGAAGCTCTCCCATTGCGGCGACCGGATCGCCGAGTCATGAGGAACTCGTCGGGACACTGGTGTAACCGCCCCCTGTTCTCTGCCCTTCCCCTCCAGTGGGAAGACCGGAGATGGGAAGATGCGAATGGCTGCCTCCACCAGAAGGGCGCTGGATAGACTTATAGGACAACTGGCTGTGACGAGGAGATGAGCGGAGTCCGTCAAGCAGGGAGATGACACGATGAACATTGTGATGGCGTTGGATCGGTCTCGGCATGCTCGCGCAGCGATTCAGTTGCTCCAGCAGCTGCGCTGGCCGGCCGGATCAACACTCACCCTCCTTCATATGCTGGAGGTTGTCACGATTTCGGGCGGCTGGCAGCCGCACGATGGCTCCGAGCCCTGCGACTACCGGCAGCGGAGGTCACCATTCTGCACGTTGTTGGGCCGCCGGAGGATTGTACCCCCCAGTTACTGACCCTGAAAGCACCGAGATTCCGTGAGTCGGCTCAGGCAGTGATTCGTATGACGCAGGAGCGCGGGAGGCAGGTGCTAAAGCTGGCGCGGAAGGCTGTGGCGCATCGGGGCTTGACCATCCATCCTGTGCTGGCCGAAGGCCATGCAGCGGAGGAAATCATCCAAGCCGCAACACGAAGCCACGCCGATCTGGTAATCCTCGGATCGAGGGGCATGACGGGCTTAAAGGGGGCGTTTCTCGGCAGCGTGTCGCGGCGAGTGGCACGGCATGCTCCCTGTTCGGTCCTGGTCGTCAAGACGCGGTGATCGGTGCGGCACCCTTCGGCAACTTTGGCGTCCTGATCATGACCCCGGACCGGCCCTCTAAAGGTGGCATCGTGTTGGCGGCTCCGCTCTGGAGCGCGCCGATCGCTCACCGCGAAGATCAGCGTACTGTTGGTTGTACGCGGCATTATCAGCCGGTCAGGCACGCTGCATACACAAGAACAGGCTTCCTGCAGAGTAGGCCTGGCAGAGCCGTCATGATCATAGCGGAGCGATTGGCTTGGGCCGGCGGCTTGGATAGCTGGCACCCAAGCTGCGGTCGCCTCAGGTGGTCGTAGACCCAGAGAATTGTAGGCCTGAACCTAGTGGTTTCACGAGGTTGTCTCTTCTCCGTTGTTCACGTATCGTGCGAAGGAAGCTGGAGGAGTGAGAAGCATCATTGCAGTTATGACAGGTCCAACCCTCTGAATTTCTGATCGTCATGGCCTTCTGGGGCCAACGAAGGGATAGTCAGGATGGTATCCGGCCATCATAGGGCGGGGGTATCAATCTCGAGCACACATGCAGTCAGGCTGGCCACTAACACAATTTATCTTGCCCTCGAAAGACGTTGTGTCGGCGGCACAGCTACACCTATTGATCGTGCAGGACGATGATTCCCTCTGGCTCTGTGAGACGTTGCACTCGTTCGGTTTCTCGGTGCAGACCGTTCGCCACGGAGGAACCGCGCTGGACTGCCTGGCTCAGTTGAAGGGGATTGCCGGGGTGCTGTTGGATGTGCGTGCGCGAACCGCTGACGACAGGCCTCTGATCTCTGAGCTGCGTCACCGCTATCCGCAGCTGCCACTCATGACCATAGCGACCCGCCAGGACATTGACCTTCTCAGAGCGTCGATCGGGCTGGGCGCACACGAGTACCTCGTCACCCCCACCCATGAGGACATGCTGAAAATCAAATGTGCCAAGGTGTTCATTCATCCGGTCAGGGCCGATGCCGTCCACCCCATGGATGCTCAGATCGACCGGGCCGGTCCGGCCACCACAGGTTGAGCGGTTTCAGGAGCGCCAGATACCAACTCCCATCCTGAACGCTGTTTGACAGGTGGGGGATGCGTGTGGAGTCGGCACGCACCTCCTTCTTGCCTTGACGGGCCACTCGGTGGGCTGGCCTATCGGCATCATCGTGTGTTCCGGCACCTCTATCGGATCGAAGAGACCCTGGAGAAGGCAGTCGCGGCGGAACTGCTGCCCCGAGAACTCTGTGGTTTGGGCTTCGGGTTTCTCGCATGCGCCAATGCAGCAGGCGCCATGGCTCCGAGCCTGTATGTCGGCTATTGGCTGGAGGCCTAACATGCCGTTTGGGCTTTTGGCATCGCGGCATCGATGGGGTTAACAGGAGGGCTATGGATGGTCGTGATGTGGATGTGGAAAAGGCGCGGCCCAGAGCAAATGGCAGGGGGCAGATCATAATGGACGAGCCGGTCTCACAAAATCAGCCGCTCATCCAGCCGATAGTAGAGCCCTTCCAACGGTTCCTCCACGCCCAGTCTACCGGCGGGGTGCTGCTGTTGGCCGCCACGGTCACGGCGATGGTCTGGGCCAATTCGCCCTGGGCCGAGTCCTATGCGGCGTTTTGGAACACCCCCGTCAGTTTGGTCGTGGGGTCTCATGCCTTGAGAGAAACGTTGCTCGAGTGGATCAATGACGGGCTAATGGCGATGTTCTTTTTCGTCATCGGACTGGAAATCAAGCGGGAAATCTTGGTCGGAGAGTTGGCGTCGTTCCGGCAAGCCCTCCTCCCGCTGACGGCGGCGTTCGGCGGGGCGGTGCTTCCGGCAATGCTCTACTGGATCCTGAATACGCCCGGACCGGGCGCTCCTGGATGGGGCATTCCGATGGCGACCGATATTGCCTTTGCGCTCGGGATTCTGGCCTTACTCGGCAGTCGAGTCCCGTTGGCCTTGAAAGTCTTCTTGACCGCACTGGCCATCGCTGACGATCTCATGGCGGTACTGGTCATTGCACTGTTTTACACGTCAACGATTTCCTGGCTGAGCCTCGGGATCGGTGCGGTCTTTCTGGCGCTGCTGATCGCTGCGAACCTTGCGGGCGTGCGGCATCCCCTGGTGTACTCGATTCTGGGGATCGGCGGCTTGTGGCTGGCGTTCCTCTTGTCGGGGGTGCATGCCACCATCGCGGGCGTGATTGCTGCGATGACGATTCCCGCCAGGACCCGACTGACCGGACATGAATTTCTTTCGAGAGGCAAGGTGCTGCTTGAAGGGTTTGAGCAGGCGATGTTTCCTGAGAAACCCCAATTGGCCAACCGTGAGCGGCAGCAAATCGCCCGGCATATGAAAACCGCGGTGCAGCAGGTGGAGACCCCACTGCAGCAATTGGAGGAGGTGCTCCACCCATGGGTGACGGTCGTGGTGATGCCGGTCTTCGCACTGGCCAATGCCGGGATTAAGCTTGATGGGGACATCGGCGCGCTGCTGATGAATCCGGTCGCGCTAGGGATCATCCTCGGATTGCTCGTGGGAAAACCTGTCGGCATCGTGTTCTCGTCCTGGCTCGTGATACGAGGAGGCCTCGCCGTCTTACCCTCCGGCGTGTCTTGGACTCATCTCTGGGCTGTGGGGTGTCTTGGGGGGATTGGATTTACCATGTCGCTTTTCATCACAGCCTTGGCTTTCACCCACGGGCCGTCGTTGATGTCGGCGAAGGTGGGCATCCTGGCAGCCTCGACAACGGCGGGGACCATTGGCTGGCTGTTCCTGAAACGTATTCGACCGAACTAAGCCGGTCCACACGAGTCCCCGACGGTCTGGTATGTAACTCGAAACGATCTGCATGAAGAAAAAATCGTCAGGCGGCCAGTGGTGCGGCCCTGGATCTACGCGCCGTGCGTATATAGAACTTTCTCAACGGAGAGGTTCACCTTACTATCCTGTGCGTTCCTGTGTCGTCCCTCAGGGTACGCGTCCCCTGCTTTGAGGGGTTTGGTCAGAGATTTGCTCACCGACGTGACAGCACTCGCATTCAGGGAAGGTTGTCTTGGTGGCTGATCCAGATAATTGCTGTGACAAGGTCCAGTCGCTGGTGGTTCTTGGAACTGCCGTGGTGCCTGGTCAAGCTCTTGAGTAGTGTCGTTGTGGGAGGGTATCAGGTTCGTCCATTGGCGTAGAAGTATTTCTTGGCCAGCTCGGCGGTGAGGATGTATCCGGCGAGGATGGCAGCGAGGAGGAAGAGAAATGAGAGCGGCATCGGTGTCAATCCCAGCGGCGCCGCTATGGGGAGTACGGGGAGCAACAGCGTGATCGCAGCCACGGCGAGGGTGGCGAGGGTGAGGGCGCGTCCCGGTGTGCTGGAGAAAAACGGCCGTCTGGTTCGAATGACCAGCACAATGGCCGAAGCGGAAATGACGGATTCGATGAACCAGCCGGTCCGGAACTGTTCCGGGGAGGCGTCGAGAATCCACAGCAGCGCGCCGAATGTCAGGTAGTCGAATACCGAGCTGACGAGTCCGAATGTCAGCATGAATTTGCGGATAAAGGCGATATCCCAGCGTCTCGGCCGGTCGATCAGTTCAGGATCGACGCTGTCGGTGGCGATCGTCATTTCGGGAATATCGGTGAGCAGGTTCGTGAGGAGGATTTGTTTGGGCAGCAGCGGGAGAAACGGCAGAAACAGCGAGGCGCCGGCCATGCTGAACATGTTGCCGAAGTTCGCGCTGGTGGCCATGAAAACGTATTTCAGCGTGTTCGCAAAGGTGGTCCGTCCCTCGCGGACGCCCTGGATAAGTACGGACAGGTTCTTTTCGAGCAGCACAATGTCTGCCGCGTCCTTGGCTACATCCACAGCGCTCTCCACCGAGATCCCGACGTCTGCCGAATGGAGCGCAGGGGCATCGTTGATCCCGTCCCCGATATAGCCCACCACGTTGCCGGATCGTTTCAAGGCCAGGATGATGCGATCTTTCTGATTGGGCTCCACTTCCGCAAACACATCAATGTCATTCACGCGCTGGCTCAGTGCTTCGTCGGTCATGAGGCGAAGATCCGGTCCGGTCAAGAGCCGCTGGTGGTCCATCCCGACTTGTTGACTGACATGGGCGGCCACGAGATGGTGATCGCCCGTGATGATTTTGAGTGACACGCCTAGTTGCCGTAAGGACGCGATGGTTTGTGCCATATCGGGTTTCACCGGATCGGCGAAGACTAACAGCCCAAGAAACGTCATCTCCGCTTCCTGTTCCTTGTCGATGCGGGCGGTCTCACCCATATCGCGAATCGCCAGCCCCAGCGTTCGGAGGCCCTGCCGGTTCATATCCTGAAATTGCTGTCGAATCTGCTCGATGCGGCTCTCCATGGCGACTGCCGACCCGTCCGGCAATTCCGCGCGGGTGCAGACCGCCAGCATCGGTTCCACGGCTCCCTTGGTAATCAGGAGGTGCGTGGTGGGCGAGGCCACCAGAATTGAGAGACGCTTGCGCAGGAAATCGTAGGGGACTTCGTCCAGTTTCCGGTATGCCGAGAGGTCGCGGACGCACTGTGTCCGAATCGCTTCATCGAGCGGGTTGATAAAGCCGGTCTCAAATGTGGCGTTGAGGGCCCCGTGGAATAGGACGCGTTCACTGGCAGCACCGTCCAGATTCAAGGCCGCATGAAAGCGCATGGTGCCTTCAGTGAGGGTGCCGGTCTTGTCGGAACAGAGCACGTTCATGGCGCCGAAGTTTTCAATCGAGTGGAGGCGCTTTACGATCACTTTCTGCTGGGCCATGCGTTTCGCCCCGTGCGAGAGGTTGACGCTGATGATCGCCGGGAGCAACTGCGGCGTGAGCCCGACCGCCAGCGCCATGGAAAAGAGAAAGGAATCGAGCACCGGCCGGTGGAGATAGACGTTGATGGCGAAGATAGTGAAGACGAGTAGGAGCGTCACTTCGAGCAGCAAGTAGCCGAAGCGTCGGACGCCCCGTTCAAAATCCGTTTCCGGCGGGCGGAGCATCACATGGCCGGCGATGCGGCCAAACTCTGTGTCCTTGCCGATCTGCACGATGACGGCTGTCGCATGTCCGCTTACGACATGCGTGCCCATGAACAGGCTGTTGGTCCGCTGGTTCAGCGAGGCCGTGGCAGACACGACTGAATCCGATTTCTCAGCGGGATAGGTTTCGCCCGTTAGGGTGGCTTCATCGACGAAGAGGTCTTTGGATTCCAGGACGATTCCGTCACCGGGAATGCTCGAGCCGGCCGACAGGTTGATCACGTCGCCGGGGACGATTTCTTCGCGCGGTACTTCGACAATCCGACCGTCCCTCAAGACTTCGGTCTTCACGCGAACGAGGGCAAGGAGCGAGGCGACGGCTTTGGCGGCGCCGTGCTCCTGCCAGAATCCTAGGAAGGCGCTGACCAGGATAATCGTGAGAATGATGAGCGCGTCGGTGCGATCGGCAAGAAACAAGGACATGGTGGCGGCAAACAACAGAATGAGAATGATCGGGCTGCGAAATTGCGCGAGCAGGACGTACAAGGGACGGATATCCTGGCGCGGCTTCAGCCTTGCCGCCGCATGTTGCGTTTGGCGCTGCAGTGCCTCGTCGGTATGGAGCCCTTCCGACCTAGTTTGCAGACGGTTGAGCAGCTCTTCCGCCGGAATGCTCCAGAACGGTGGGAGTGGCTCATTCATGCCGCTGCCTCAGGGTTACTCATAATGGAGGGCTTCGATAGGATTCAGCTTGGAGGCCTTGTTGGCCGGGTAGAGGCCGAAGAAGATGCCGACGACCAGGGAAAAGACAAACGCGGCGGCCACGGCCGGCATGGAAATAATCGTCGGCCAGCCGATCAGTTTGGTCAGGAGCAGCGAGATGCCGATGCCGGCCCCAACGCCGAGGATGCCCCCGATGGTGGTCATGATGATGGCTTCGATCAGGAATTGCAGCAGGATGTGAATCCGCTTCGCGCCGACGGCCATGCGCA
>LNFM01006374.1_pt1 | contig 19454 bp, 17 predicted proteins | sample 596031 | NCBI WGS metagenome assembly LNFM01 (sample SAMN04254537, study PRJNA301005) | activated carbon metagenome | isolation source: dual media filters at the Ann Arbor, Michigan drinking water treatment plant | place: USA: Ann Arbor | reverse complement strand
CGGCGTGTGCCAGGCCTGCACCGAGATCGACGCCGACCGCTACCTCGACTACATCGAGATGGACGCCGCCAGCAACGGCGGCAAGGACGAGATCCGCGACCTGATCGAACGCGCCGCCTACAAGCCGGGCATCGGCCGCTTCAAGGTCTTCATGATCGACGAGGCGCACCAGCTGTCCAAGGATGCCTTCAACGCCCTGCTCAAGACGCTGGAAGAGCCGCCCGAGTACCTGAAGTTCGTGCTGGCCACCACCGACCCCGAGAAGGTGCTGCCCACGGTGCTGAGCCGCTGCCTGCAGTTCAACCTGCGGCCGATGGCGCCGGCCACGGTGCGCGACCACCTGCAGCGCGTGCTGGCGGCCGAAGGCGTGGCCCACGACGAGGGCGCCTTGCGCCTGCTGGCGCGCGCCGCACGCGGCTCGATGCGCGATGGCCTGTCGCTCACCGACCAGGCCATCGCCTACGGCGGCGGCCGCCTGGCCGAAGCCGGCGTGCGTGCCATGCTGGGCAGCGTCGACCGCGGCCATGCGCAGGCGCTGGTGCAGGCGCTGGCGGCGCGCGACGGCCCGGCCGTGCTGGCGGCGGTGGACGGGCTGCGCGGCCTGGGCCTGTCGGCGGCGGCCACGCTGGAAGAGATCGCGCTGCTGCTGCAGCAGATGGCGGTGGAGCAGGCCGTTCCCGGCGCGCTGGACGAGCAGGACCCCGACACCGAGTCGGCGCGCGCGCTGGCGCCGCTGCTGCCGGCCGATGAGACCCAGCTGCTCTACAGCATGGCCCTGCACGGCCGCGCCGAGCTGGGCCTGATGAGCGACGAGTACGCGGCCCTGACCATGGTGCTGCTGCGCTTCCTGGCCTTTGCGCCGGCCGACGGCACGGCACCGCCGCGGCAGGCCGAAGCGCCGCGCGAGCCGCGTGCCGCGCCGCTGCGCGCACCCGCGCCGCCGGCTATCACCTTGCCGGCTGTGCCCTTGCCCACGCAGGCGCTGCGGCCTGCCGCACCGGCACTGCAGACCGCACCGGAAGCCCCGGCGCCGCAGACGGTTCAACCGCCGACCACCACCGCAGCCGCACCGCTGGACCCTGTCGAGCGCGCAGCCTCCGACCCGGCCCTGGGCGACCGCTGGAACACGCTGGTCAAGCAGCTCAGCGAACAAGGCCAGCTGGCGGCGCTGCTGCGCGAACTGGCCGTACAGGCCGGTCTGCGCGCCATCGACACCCGCGAGCAGCCGCCCCGCTGGCACCTGGTGGTCGAACGCGAGCCGCTGCGCAACCCGGCCCTGGCCGACAAGCTGGCCGCCGTGCTGAGCACCGAGCTGGGCCAGCCACTGCAGATCGTGCTCGAGGCCGGCGTGCCCGAGGATTCCCCCGCCAGGCGCGACGCCGCCGAGCGCCAGCGCCGCCAGGCCGCGGCCGAGGCCACCATCCACGGTGACCCGGTGGTACGCGAGCTGCTGGCCCAGTTCAAGAGCGCGCGCATCGTGCCGGGCTCGATCAAACCCCTTTGATGAGAGGACACACACCATGATGAAGGGCCAACTCGCCGGCTTGATGAAGCAAGCCCAGGCGATGCAGGACAACATGAAGAAGGCGCAGGACGAGCTGGCGCTGGTCGAAGTCGAGGGCCAGTCGGGCGCTGGCCTGGTGAAGGTGACCATGACCTGCAAGCACGACGTCAAGCGCGTGACCATAGACCCCAGCCTGCTGGCCGACGACAAGGACATGCTGGAAGACCTGGTGGCCGCGGCCTTCAACGACGCGGTGCGCCGCGCCGAGACGGTCAGCACCGAGAAGATGGGCAAGCTCACCGCCGGCCTGCCCATGCCGCCGGGCATGAAGTTCCCCTTCTGAAGCCTTGGCCGACAACGCCCTCGATGGCCTGATCGACGCGCTGCGCCGGCTGCCCGGCGTGGGCATCAAGTCGGCGCAGCGCATGGCCTTCCACCTGCTGCAGCACGACCGCGAAGGCGCGCGCCGCCTGGCCGGGGCGCTGACCAGTGCGGTGCAGCGCATGCACGCCTGCGCGCGCTGCCACACCTTCACCGAGGCCGAGGTCTGCGCCACCTGCCTGGACCCGGCGCGCGACGCGCGCCTGCTGTGCGTGGTGGAAACCCCGGCCGACCAGGCGGCGCTGGAACGCAGCGGCAGCTACCGCGGCCTGTACTTCGTGCTGATGGGGCGCCTGAGTCCGCTGGACGGCGTGGGGCCGGCGGAGATCGGCGCCGACGATCTTCTGGCTCGTGCCGCCGACGGCCGCGTGGAAGAGGTCATCCTGGCCACCAGCTTCAGCGCCGAAGGCGAGGTCACGGCGCACGCGCTGGCCAATGCCCTGCGCGCGCGCGGCCTGCGCGTCACGCGCCTGGCGCGCGGCGTGCCGGCGGGCAGCGAGCTGGAATACGTGGACCTGAGCACCATCGCGCACGCGATGGGCGACAGGCGCTGATCAGTCGGCGGACCGCCGCGCGATAAGGGTCAGTCGACGACCGCTGCGCGATACGCGTGCCACGAGGCATGCCCCAGCACCGGCCCCACCACCAGCAGCCCGGCAAACCAGGGCAGCAGTGCCAGCACCACCAGCAGCGTGATCATCACGGCCCAGACCAGCATCACCCCGGTCTGCGTCAGCACCAGGCGCATGCTGGTCAGGCCGGCGGTGATGGCATCGGTGCGGCGGTGCAGGATCATGGGCATGGAGACCACGCTCACCGCGTAGATCAGCGTGGCGAACAACGCGCCCAGTGCCAGCCAGGTGATCAGGAAGGTGAGGTTTTCGCCCGACACCAGGGCCAGCAGCGAGCCCTTGAAATCGGGCAGGCCGTCGAAGGTGACGGCAAACACCACCAGCGTGGCGCGCGCCCACAGCATCTCCAGCACCAGCAGCACCACGCCGAAGATGGCCAGCTGCCCGGTGCGCGCCTGCCAGGCCAGCAGCGATTCGGCAAAGCCGGGCGGCTCGCCATTCTCGAGCCGTTGGCTCACCCGGTACATGCCCAGGCACAGGAAGGGCCCCATCAGCAGGAAGCCGCCCGACAGCGCCAGCACATAGGCCGGCGAGGCCTCGAACACCCACAGCAGGGCCCAGCCCATGAGCATGAAGCAGCCGCCGTAGAACAGGCCGATGGCCGGGGCGCGCGTGAAGTCGCGCCAGCCGAGCAGCAGCCAGCGCAGCGGGTCGGTCAGCGTCAGCGGGCGCAGCGTGATGGCCGGCGATCGGTCGCGGCTGGGGTCGTAGGGTTCTTCCATCGCGGGCGATTATGTGGGCCGCCCCGGGCGTGCCGGCCCGGGGCAAGCCCTGCCGGGATCAGCCGGCGCGGCGCACGCGCCGGAACTCGTCCAGCACCAGGCCGATGGCCCCCAGCGTGATGGCGCTGTCGGCCACGTTGAAGGCCGGGAAGTAGCCGCCGCGAAAGATCGGCTCTAGCAGCGCAAAGCGGAACTGCAGGAAGTCGATGACGTGGCCGTGCAGCAGCCGGTCGACCACGTTGCCCAGAGCGCCGCCCATGATCAGGCTGACCGAGAAGCAGAACAGGCGCTGCGTGGGGTGGCTGCGGATCATCCACACGATCAGGCCCGAGGCGGCCAGCCCCAGCGCGGTGAAGAACCAGCGCTGCCAGCCTTGCGCGTCGGCCAGGAAGGAGAATGCCGCGCCGCGGTTGTGCGCGCGCACCAGGTTGAACCAGTCGGTCACCGGGCGCACATCGCCCAGCTGGAACCAGCCGACGATGAGCGTCTTGGTCAGCTGGTCGGCCACGATGATGATGGCCGCCAGCGCCAGCCACGGCAGCAGGCCGCCACCGGCCGCTTGGGTGCGTGCCATGCTCAGGCCACCGTGCGCGCTTCGCCCGCGCCGTACAAGTTGCTGGTGCAGCGCCCGCACAGTGCCGGATGCAACGCGTCGTGGCCGACGTCGTCCCGCCAATGCCAGCAGCGCTCGCACTTGCGCGCCGCGCTGGGCGCGACGGCGATGCTCAACGCGTCGCCGGCGCGCAGCTCGGCCACCGAGGTGATGAGCACGAAGCGCAGGTCGTCACCCAGCGCTTCGAGCAGCGCGTGGTCTTCGGGCGCCGCGGTGAGCGTGACGTTGGCCTGCAGCGACGAGCCCAGCCCGCCGGCGGCGCGCAGCGCCTCGATCTCCTTGTTGACGACGTCGCGCAGCGCGCGGATGCGCGTCCACTTGGCCAGCAGCGCGGCATCGGGCGAGGGCAGGGCCCAGAAGGTCTGGGTGAAGATCGAATCGGCGCCGGGGTGGAACACCTTCCAGGCTTCTTCGGCGGTGAAGCTCAGGAAGGGCGCCATCCAGCGCAGCATGGACTGGGTGATGTGCCAGAGCGCGGTCTGCGCACTGCGCCGCGCCAGCGAATCGGCGGCCGTGGTGTACAGGCGGTCTTTCAGCACGTCCAGGTAGAACGATCCCAGGTCCTCGGCGCAGAACACCTGCAGCTTGGCCACCACCGGGTGGAACTCATAGACCTCATAGTGCTGCAGCAGCTCGGCCTGCAGCTCGGCCGCGCGGCTGAGGGCCCAGCGGTCGATCTCCAGCATCTGCTCGGGCGCCACGGCGTGCTGGGTGGCGTCGAAGTCGGCGGTGTTGGCCAGCAGAAAGCGCAGCGTGTTGCGCATGCGGCGGTAGCTGTCGACCACGCGCGCCAGGATCTTGTCGTCGATGCTCAGGTCGCCCGAGTAGTCGGTCGCGGCGCACCACAGGCGCACGATCTCGGCGCCCAGCTGGTTGGTGACGGTGCGCATCTCGACGAAGTTGCCCAGGCTCTTGCTCATCTTGCGGCCCTGGCCGTCGACCGCGAAGCCGTGCGTGAGCAGGCCGCGGTAGGGCGCGCGCCCTTGCAGCGCGCAGCCGATGAGCAGCGAGCTGTGGAACCAGCCGCGGTGCTGGTCGTGGCCTTCGAGGTAGAGGTCGGCCTCGGGGCCCTGGTCGTGGTGGCCATTGGGGTGGCTACCGCGCAGCACGTGGCTGAAGGTGGAGCCGCTGTCGAACCACACGTCCAGGATATCGTTGCACTTGGCGTAGTGCTCGGCCGAATTTTCACCGGTCGCACCCAGCCATTCGGCCGGGTCCAGCTGGCTCCAGGCCTCGATGCCGCCTTGCTCCACCAGCTGCGCCGCGCGCTCCATGAAGGCCAGCGTGTCGGGGTGTGCCTCGCCCGTCACCTTGTGCAGGAACAGCGGCAGCGGCACGCCCCAGCTGCGCTGGCGGCTGATGCACCAGTCGGGGCGGTTGGCGATCATGTCGCGCAGCCGGGCGCGGCCGTTCTCGGGGTAGAAGCCGGTCTGCTCGATCGCGTGCAGCGCGGTCTGGCGCAGCGTGCCCGGCGCCTTGTCCACGGTGAACGCGCCAACGCCTTCATCCATGCGCACGAACCACTGCGCCGCGGCGCGGTAGACCACCGGCGTCTTGTGGCGCCAGCAGTGCGGGTAGCTGTGCAGCAGCTTGTCGGTGCCCAGCAGGCGGTCGCTCTGCGCCAGCACCTCGACGATGCGCGGGTTGGCCTTCCAGATGTTCAGGCCACCGAACAGCGGAAGGTCGGCGGCGTAGCGGCCGTCGCCCTGCACCGGGTTGAGGATGTCATCGTGGTGCAGGCCGTGGGCGACGCAGGAGTTGAAGTCTTCCACGCCATAGGCCGGCGCCGAGTGCACGATGCCCGTGCCGTCCTCGGCGGTGGCGTAGTCGGCCAGGTACACCGGCGACTGGCGGCGGTAGCCCTCGTGCGTGTCGGCCAGCGGGTGCCAGAAGGCCAGGCCGGCGAACTTCTCGCCCAGCGCGGTGGCCACCACGCTGCCCTGCAGGCTCCAGCGGGCCAGGCACTTGTCCACCAGCGCCTCGGCCAGCAGCAGCAGGCCGCGCTCGGTGTCGACCAGCGCGTACACCAGCGCCGGGTTGAGGTTGAGCGCCTGGTTGGCCGGCAGCGTCCAGGGCGTGGTGGTCCAGATCACCGCGAAGGCGCGCTTGCTGAGTGCCGGCAGGCCGAAGGCAGCGGCCAGCGCGGCCGGGTCAGCGGCCGGGAAGGCCACGTCCACCGTGGGCGAGGGCTTGTCGGCGTACTCGATCTCGAACTCGGCCAGCGAACTGCCGCAGTCGAAGCACCAGTACACCGGCTTGGCGCCGCGGTAGACATAGCCGCGCTCGAACAGGCGCTTGAGCACGCGGATCTCGCCGGCCTCGTTGCCCTTGTCCATGGTGCGGTAGGGGTGCTCCCAGTCGCCTACCACGCCCAGGCGCTGGAAGTCGGCCATCTGCTGCGCGATCTGCTCACCGGCATAGGCGCGGCTGAGTGCTTGCACCTTGTCGCGCGGCAGGCCGCGGCCGTGGTCCTTCTCGATCTGGTTCTCGATGGGCAGGCCGTGGCAGTCCCAGCCGGGCACGTAGCGCGCGTCGAAGCCGGCCAGCTGGCGGCTGCGCACCACCATGTCCTTGAGGATCTTGTTGACGGCGTGGCCGATGTGCAGCTTGCCGTTGGCGTAGGGCGGGCCGTCGTGCAGCACGAACAGCGGCGCGCCGTGACGCGCGGCACGCAGGCGCTGGTACAGGCCGCTGTCGTTCCATTCCTTGATCCAGCCCGGCTCGCGCTTGGGCAGGTCGCCGCGCATGGGGAAGGGTGTGTCGGGCAGGTTGAGGGTGCTGCGGTAGTCGGTGGGTTCGGCTTGGCTCATGTCGGGGGGGCCGCTATGGCGGCGGTGCGGGCTGTCGGGCTGGGGCGGGGCGGGCCGCCCCGGCAGGGGGGGACGGCGGTGCGGGCGCGCGAGTGCTGGCGACTGCGCACGCCGCGTTCAGCGCACGGGCCGACTAATTCGGTCGCGCGTGCCTTGCCGTTGCGTGGCGGCGTGCCAACGTAGGCGGGACAGCGGGGAAGCAGGCATGGTGCCGATTCTAAGCGCGGGGGGTGGCGTGCCAGGCCAGCGCCTGGGCGGTGTCGCGTGCGATGCCCTCGCGCAGCGCGTCGATCGACGCGTACTTGCGCTCGTCGTGCAGCTTGTGCAGCAGGTCCACGCGCAGCACCCGGCCGTAGCCGGCCTCGGGGCCCAGGCTGGCGGGCCAGTCCAGGCAGTGCGTTTCCAGCATCACGCGGCCGGCGTCCTCGACCGTGGGCCGCACGCCCAGGCTGGCCACGCCGGGCAGGGGCTGCGGCGTCAGGCCGTGCACGCGCACCACGTAGATGCCGCTGGCAGCGGGCCGCGGGTGGCCGAAGCGCAGGTTGAGCGTGCGAAAGCCGAGCGTGCGCCCCAGCTTGCGGCCGTGGATGACGTGGCCGCTGATGCTGTAGGGCCGGCCCAGCAAGGCCTCGACGCGCGCCATGTCGCCGGCCACCAGGGCTTCGCGCACGGCTGAGCTGGACACGCGCAGGCCATGCACTTCGTAGCTCATCATGCGCGCCACGTCGAAGCCGGCGGCGTCACCGGCGGCATCGAGCATGGCGTAGTTGCCGGCGCGGCGCGCGCCGAAGCTGAAGTCGTCGCCGACCAGCACGTAGCGCGCGCGCAGGCCGCGCAGCAGCACGTCGTCTATGAAGGCTTGCGGCGACATGCTGGCCAGGCGGTCATCGAAGCGCAGCACCACGACCTCGTCGATGCCGCAGCGCTCAAGCTCGGCCAGCTTGTCGCGCAGCGTGGCGATGCGGGCCGGCGCCGTCTCGGGCCGGCCGGCCTTGCGCGCGAAGTGGTCGCGCGGGTGCGGTTCGAAAGTCAGCACGCAGGCCGGCAGGCGGCGGTGGTGCGCCTCGTTGGTGAGCAGCGCCAGCATGGCCTGGTGGCCGCGGTGCACGCCGTCGAAGTTGCCGATGGTGACGGTGCAGGCCGCCGCGCCCCCGGCAAGGTGGGTCGATCGAAGGGAGCCGCGGTGGATGCGCATGGGCGCCGATTATTGCGGCTGCAGACGCAGGCCCGGCCCAGGGCTCGAGGATCGTGGGCGAGCACAGGCGTGAGGGGTCGGACAGGACGGGCCGCACGAGGGACTGCGTCGCACCGACGCACGGGCGATCGCCTGTGGTGCCGCCTGTGGTGCCGCCTGGGGTGCCGAGGCCCCTCGCTACACTTGCAGCCTTGCGTGAGGCAGCCAAAGTGTCGCTTGAAGGGCAGATCGCCAAGCTTGAGTCTCCCCTGCCCGAGCGCATCGAGCGGGGCCTGCGGCTCACCGCTCCCGAGCGTTGCAGCAAGGGCGGCCCCCACCGGCCGTTGGTCAGTTACGTCACGGTCGTACGCAATGCCAGGGCTACGGTCGAGCGGACCCTTGCCAGCGTGCGTGCACAGCAATGGGATGCCGTCGAACACATCGTCGTCGATGGTTGTTCGAATGACGGAACGCGGGAAATCATCGAAGCCCACGCTTCTCAGATCGATTACTTCGTCTCGGAACCCGACCAGGGCTTGTACTACGCGCTGAACAAGGCGCTGTCTCTGGTTCGTGGTGATCTGGTCTGCGTGCTCAACGCCGACGACTGGCTGACGCCCGATGCCGCTGCGGTGGCGGCGAAAGCCCTCTTGCGCGTCGATGGCACAACGGGGACACCGGTACCAGTGATGATCCTGACATCGGCATGGCTGCACAACGGTGGGCGCCGCAAGTTGTGGTTGCCAGCCCCGCTGGATGCCGGATGCTGGTTGCGCTGCCCCAAGATCTGCCACAACGGCGTTTATGCCACCCCGGCGGCGCTGGCGCTTGCGGGCGCTTATGACACCCGCTTGCGGATCGTCGCCGACACCAGCTGGCTGTGCAGCGCATTCGATGCAGGCGTCAGGATCGTCCACTGTGCCGCACCTACGGTGCATTACGTGACCGGAGGCCTGTCCAGTGACGTCGGGCGGCACGTCGAAGAATGTGCCCGGATGCTTGCGCTGCGGTTTCCCGAGTTGCAGGCGTCCGAAGTGTGGACCCTGGTTCACGCGTTCTATCCCTGGCGGGACGGCCTCACGCCGTTTGCCGCCACCTGCCCCAGCGATCTGGGGCGCGCCCTCGAATCCTTGCTCGAGCGTCACTCGGGCAATGTGGCGCTGCAGGCCAGCGCCAGCGCTGCCGGTCTGGCCGATCAACAAGGCCACGCCACCCGCGTACGCCAGCGCAGAAAGCTGTCAGATCAACTGCGGCGCGGCGTCTTGCGGCTTTGGTACGGCACGCGGTACGCGCTGGGCGGCTGAGCAAGCCGCAACTCTTTGCTGAGCTGCGCAGAGGCTTACACCTCGTGCGGTACTGAGCAGGGCGTTCCAGAGGGACCTCTGCTTCGCCTCGGCTGCAGGGCATCAGGCGCAAGACTTCAAGTCTGGAATCACTTCTTCCCAGAACCGGCGGTCGCAGCGCTCCCAGGCGTGGCAGCCGAAGGGGAGTTGGTGCCGGTTCATTTCGTAGAGCCGTCGCGGTTCGACTTCGAATGCGAAACCAAGGGCGACCTCTGGCGTCGGAACCCGGAAGAAGGGAAACACTGCCGGGACCAGCATGCCCCAGAAGAAGTCTTCGTTCGAGCTTGGAAAGAACGGCTCGACGTTGTAGGCAAACCACCACTCGTGCTTCAGCCTGCGCGGAAGGCTGCGGATCCCGGCGTTGCCATTCGACCTGGATTTGAGGAAATTGGGAATGCGCCGGGGTGTCGAGAGCACGCGCAGGAAATCACTCACCTTTCTCAACGAGAACCCGCCGTTGCCGACGCCGAAAAACGCCATGGGCTGTCGGGGTTCGCTGCCGCCCACGAACCAGGGTGCACCGATGTACGAGAAGTCGCGTTCGCACCAATGGTTCAACTGATCCGAAAGCACCAATGCGTCAGTCTGTGCTATCAACAAATGACTGTGGTTCGAAAAGCTTCGGTAGAAATCTGCCGACCGCATCAGCGCGTTGTAGCCGGCAATACCGGAAAAGAACCGGTCGTCGAATGTCTTCGAGCCAATCCTTCGTCCGTAGCGCTGGCAGAGGGCATCCAGGTAGGCGCTCAACCGTGCAGGCCCGATGAAGTACAGGGCATGGTGGCCCAGGACATCGACGGTGCGTGCGATCGACAGCGCTTCTGCGGCAGACAGTTCGGTCTTGTAGATCGGAATCGCGACGACAGGGCGAAGGGCGGTCTGGTCTTCAGGCATTGCTCGTCGAGCCCATCAAATGGCGCAGCGGATGCGAAGCTGGGTGGCCGTCATTCGCTTTTCGCCCAGCGGCAACATGCCATCACCTGCAACGGCCCGAGCCCTGTGCATGGATCAACGGTGCAGCAGCAGGTCGAACTCGCTGTCGCTGCGCTTGCGGCAGAAGGCCTCGAGCTCGGCCAGGCCGATGGGGCGCGCCGCGCGCTTGACCGACAGGCGCTGCGGAAAGGCCGCGGCCACCTGCAGCAGGTGGTCGATCTCGGCCGGGCTGGCGTGGTTGCAGCGCACCTCGATCATGGCAATGTCGGTGTCGTCCCACAGTGCGTCGGGCATGGCGGCGATGATCTTCAGGTCATGGCCCTGGGTGTCGGACTTCCACACCAGCCGGTCGCCGGGCGCGCGCGCGGCCTGGATCAGCGCCCAGGCCTGTGCGCCCGAGATCAGCTGCACCGTCTCGTCGCGCGTGCCGGCGCGCTGCACGTTTTGCGGCAGAGGCTGCAGCGAGCAGTCGCCGGCATTGCCTTCGTCCACGTGCAGCGTGGCCTGCCCGGTGTGGTCGGATACAGCGAAGGGCTGCACGTGGGCCGCACTGAACGGCCGCAGGTTCCAGGCCAGTTGCGCCAGGTTCTTGGTCTCGGGCTCGAAGCAGCAGGCACCGCTCCAGCGCGCCGGCTCGGGCGCCAGCAACTGCCGCGTCACCAGGCCGATGTTGGCGCCGATGTCGATGAGAAAGTGGCGCTGCGCCGGCTGCCGCGCCACCAGGTCACGGATCAGCCGGGTGTGCTCGTCGTGCCAGTGGCCATAGGCCAGGGTGCGTGGGCCGATGATGCTGTCCATCGGCAGGCGCAACGTGCTGCCTGCATGGTGCAGCGGCGACTCAATGGGGGGGCGCCATTCGACTTCGACGATGCGGTTCTCGGACAGGAACTGCCCGATGGTGTGGCGGCGCCGCCGGATGGTCTTCCATTGGCCCAGGCGGTCGGCTATGCCCATGCAAGCTCGTTGAGTTCTGGCCGCGTAGTGTAGCCACGTGCCTGTGCCGGACCGACTGCAGACCGGCCGCTTCAGCCCGGGCCGGCCAGCAGTTGCAGGTAGGCGGCTATGTAGGCCTGCGTGGCGTCGGCCCAGTTGTAGCGCGCGGCCCAGGCGCGGGCTTGCGCGGCCTCGGGCGGGCCGAAGTTGCCAATGGCGGCTTCGGTGGCGCGGCGCATGCCGGCCGGGTCGAAATCGTGCCAGTAGCGCGCGGCGCTGCCGCCCACTTCGGGCAGGCAGGTGCGGTCGGACAGCAGCACCGGTTTGCCGAAGTACAGCGCCTCGATCGGCGGCAGGCCGAAGCCCTCGGTCAGCGACGGGAACAGGAAGGCCTGGCAGTGCGCGTACAGCCAGGCCTTCTGCGCGTCGCTGACAAGGGTCAGGATGCGCACGTTGCGCAGCCCCAGGGCGTCGCAGCGCGCCTGCAGCTCGGCGTTGCGCACGGCCGACGGGCCGGCCAGCACCAGTTGGCGTTCGGGCCACAGCGCCATCATGTCCAGCAGCGCCTCGACGTTCTTGGACGGCGTCATGCGGCTGATGTGAAACAGGAAGGGCTGCTCGCCCACGCCCGCCACCGGCGCCTGCGGCGCCGTGCTGAGATCGCGCACACCGTTGTAGATGGTGCGGCCCGGCCCCTGCCAGCCCAGGTGCCGCGCCAGGTCGGCGCGCACGTAATCGCTGATGGTCACCACGGCGTCGTTGCGCACCAGCAGGCGGCGCATGCGGCGGGTGTCGCGCCAGCGGCTGAAGCCCCCCTTCACGTGCACGAAGTTCAGGTCGTGCACGGTGCACAGGCTGAAGCGCGTACCGCTAGGCGCCGGGTAGCGATTGAGCTGCGCCAGCGTGTGCCACAGGTCGAAGCGCAGGGGCTGCACGTGCCGCCACTCGTGGCTGCGCCGCAGCGGCAGGTAGCCCACCGCATCGCCGAAGCAGCCCACCAGCGCGGGCACCACGTGGAAGTGCAGCTCCAACCCGTGCTGTGCGCGCAGTGCCGGCGCGCGCGCTGCCAGGCTGCTGCACAGCTGCTGCGCGAATTCGCCCAGGCCATCGACAAAGCGATCGGCATTGCCCAGGCTGATGCCCACGCGACGGATGCTCGACTCGGCAGTTGGCATGGGCGTGGTGCAGGGGCCTCGTCTAGGGGGGAGGGGGCAAAAGGCGCCGATTATGGCCGGCAGCCGCTGGCACAATTCCGCCGCATGACGCGGCTGCCCCTGGCCCAGATCACCCTGTGTGCGGTCGAGACCCGCACGCCGGTGTTGGCCCTGCAATCGCTGCTGCGGTCCATGGAACATGTCGACTTCGGCCGCGTGCTGCTGTTCACCAACGGCTGGACGCCGCGGTGCGTGGTGCCGGGGGTCGAACTGATCGACATCGACCCCATCGATTCCGAGGCCGCTTATTCGCATTTCCTGCTGCGTCGGCTGGCCTACTACATACGCAGTTCGCATGCGCTGGTCACGCGCTGGGACAGCTTCGTCGTCGATGCCGGCGCCTGGAGCCCCGAGTTCCTGGTGCACGACTACGTGGCGCCGGTCTGGCCCGACCAGCCCGAGGGCCGCAGCGTGGGCAGTGGCGGTTTCTCACTGCGGTCGCGCCGCTACCTGCGGGCGGGGCTGGACACGCGCATCGAGCAAGAACACCCCGAGGACGCCGTCATGGGTCGCACCTGCCGCCGATTTCTCGAGGACGTGCACGGCATCCGCTTCGCACCACCGGCCCTGGCGCAACGCTTCGCCTTCGACGCCGAGACCGCATCGGCCCCCACGTTCGGCTTCCACGGGTCCCGCAACCTGCCCGCGGTGCTGGACGAGGCCGCGCTGAGTGAGGTGGTCGAACGCTTGCCGGATGACTACTTCGCTTCGCATGACGCGCTCAGGCTCGCGCGGGCGCTGCTGCTCAGGGGCATGCCGCACTGTTCGCTCGAGACGCTGCGGCGCTGCATGCGGGCCGGCCGCATCGGGCCGGACACGCGGCTGCTGATGGCGGCGGCCCGGCTGGCCCGGCCCTTCGCGCAGCCCGTGCAGCGCCGCTGATGGCGCCCGCGACTGCGCCGCTGCGGGTGCTGGCGGCGGCCGCCGACCCGGCTGCCACCATCACCCGCATCCGGTTGGGCGATCCAATCTCGGCCTTGTTCTCGGGCCAGGCGGGCGAGCTGCAACTGCGCCCGCTGCACGATGTGCCGCTGGCTGCGCTCGACTGGGCCGACGTGCTGGTGGTGCAGCGCGGCACCACGCCGCGCCACCTGGCGCTGATGCAGGCCGCTGCGACGCGGGGCCGGGCGGTCATCTACGACATCGACGACCTGCTGACCGAGGCCGCGCCGCACCTGGTGCACGCCGAGTCCTTGGTGCGCGCGGCGCCCTGGGTGCGTGCGGGGCTGCAGGCTGCCGATCTCGTGACCGTGAGCACGCCCCGGCTGGCCGAGATGCTGCAGCTGCAGCAATCGCGGTACCACGTCGTGCCCAACACGGCGTTCGCGCTGGGCTCGACCACGAGCGCAGACCCGCTGCCTGCACAGCGCGCCGACGAGCCGGTCACCGTGCTGGTTGCCGGGTCCGACCGCGTGGCCGGCGGGGTGGCGTGGCAGGCGCTGGCGGCGGCCGAAAGGGCGGCAGCGGGGCGACTGCGGGTGCTGGCCGTGGGCCCCGTTCAGGCCGACCTGGCCCAGGCCGGCGTGCAGTGCGAGCGCCTGCCGCTGATGCCGCGCGAGGCCTTCGTGCGCTGGGCGCACGAGCAGCCCAATCCGCTGGCGCTGATTCCTCTGGACGACAGCCGCTTCAGTGCCGGCAAGAGCGCCATCAAGTGGTACGACTACTCCGAGGCCGGCGTGCCCACGCTGGCCTCCGACGCCGGCCCCTATCGCGACAACCTGGACCATGGGCGCACGGGCTGGTTGGTGGGGCCGTCGCTCGCAGATTGGCAGGCCGCCCTGGACGCTGCACTGACCGATGCAGCGGGGCGGCTGCGCATCGCCAGCGCGGCGCGCGCGCATGTGCGCCAACACCACCATGCTGCCTTGATGGCGCAGGCGTGGGGTGATGCGCTGGTGCGTGCCTGCCATACGGCCGCTGGACGCGGCCCCGCGGCGTTGCCTGCGCCGTGGATGGAAACGCTGCGCGAACGCGTCGATGGCCTGCTGAGGGCGCTGCGCCGCTGGAACCGCAAGCGCCTGGCACGCCGACCCTAGTCGGCGCTCCCAGCGGAACTCGCGCACGGGGCAGGGCGGGCCGCCGTGTGGCCGTGCTCCAAGCCGGCCTGCCTGTAGCCGGCAATGCATGTGATCGGTTTGATCGCCAGAGCGCCGGCCAAGCCGCAGAGCCCAAGCGGTTGTTGCTCTTGGTGTGGCCGATCAGATCCATCGGAAAAATGGAAATTTCCTTTTTCGCTGCGCCTGCAGGCTCCTGATTTCAGTGCACAGAGCCCCCATGAAGGCATCGTAACGTCCGTACAGATTGATGCCCGCCAGCTCTGGGTAACGAATGCGATCCTCTTCCAAGCCCAGACGGCTCTCGGGCAACAATTCATCCGCAACAGGGTCGCCAGTGATTAGCCCGTAGGACAGAGCAATATCCTTGACTGCCGAGAAGCTTAGTGTGTACGCATTTTCACGAATCCGATCAGCAATGTTGTCCCAGTGAAAGCCCTCGCCCGGACTACGATTTTCTTTTATCGAGAGCTTGTGACTCCCGATAATTGCTTTTGAAGCCAGCTGTTCGGATGAGCGAGCCGGCACGTGAGCGAGGGCGATATCCAGTTGGTGTACCGGTGCCAACTTCTTCCTGGCCCGATAAAAGCTGTGATTACCCGATGTAAGAAAGCCCTGCCGTGCCAACGCATTGGGAACAATTACCTTGCCATACTGTCGAAACTCCAGCAGACGTTGACGAAAGAGCGACCACAAAGGATTTTTTTTGGAAAAGAACTGGTCCGATGTCGGCACGAACGTAGCCCAATTCATCGCTGCGCAGAAGCCTTCGGGGACACCAGCTAGCGCAGTGGCTAGCCGAGCCTTGTCAGCTTGAATGAATTCATCGGCATCCAATGGAAAAATCCAGTCATAAGTTCCAAGGCCTGCAACTTCGCGGGCCAGGCGGGTAGTGATTTCACCTTGCGGGTGGCCAATTGCAGTATCGGAAGACAAGGTGATAGAGAATCCCTCCGTCCTCAATTTCTCCAATATCTGCCGTGTCGAGTCGCTGCTGCCATTATCAAGGATGAAGAAATGATCAACTGCTCGGGAGTTTATCCGAACAAACAGCTCGATAATGTCGCACTCGTCCTTTACCATGGAAACGGCGGCAATTTTCATATTCAATTCTTGTGAGTCTGCGGTATCGGAGTGGTCATTCAAAGGAGCATGGCTGCTCAAGAGATTTGGTGTCGCTGCCTTCCCGGGTCAGCCGTTCGACTTGATGGCCTTGAATTCCCAAACCAGGTGACTGTTCTTGTTGCGACGATCCCGGCGTTTCAAGCGAAGCCGTTCGAACCAACTGGGCGTGTGCGTCGGTTGATACTCAAATTCTCCGCCTCGGACTGGAGCAACTCGAAGGCACTCAAAGTTGCCCTTGAATCCGTACATCTTGCCCAGCAGCTGCGGGCTGGTGAAATAAATATGGGTTTGGCGGGTAATTATATTGACGTGGGTTGGATCTTGAAAGGCGGCTGGATGGGGGAATGCTGGGGTACTTGCATAGAAGAGTCCGTGGTGCTTGAGCACTCTCCACACTTCATTCATTACTTCGATGAACGGAAATCTGGTGGCGTTTCCGGTGACGGTGGTGCGCGGGACATGCTCCAGGAAATCGTATGCAGATACCGAATCAAACGAGTCATCATCAAACGGGATTGGCTCACGAAACAGGTCTGCTCCCAGAATCTTCGCGCCGACCGCATCAAGATTCGGCCTTATATCAACGCCGAACAACTCCGGCGCGCGGTACGGATTGCGCGGAATCGCTCCGCAGCCGAGGTCGAGATGACGTTGATTCACCGAAGTGCCCTTTTCGAACTGCTGCCAATAGGCTACCTGAGGCCCGCCCTGAGCGCCGCTTGCTCGTCGTCGCGCAGCCAGCGCCACTGGCCGGGTGCCAGCGCCGCGTCCAGGCTCGCGCTCCCGAAGGTGCTGCGGTGCAGCGTCTCCACCCGGTTGCCCACCGCGGCCAGCATGCGCTTGACCTGGTGGTAGCGGCCGTCGGTGAGCGTGAGGCGCAGCGTGAGTTCACCCGTGGCCTCACAGGCCGCAGCGCGCACCGGGGCCGGGTCGTCGTGCAGCACCACGCCGTCGCGCAGCGCCTGCAGTTGGGCCTCGTCCAGCGGGTGCTTGACGCCCACCTCGTAGACCTTGGGCACGTGCCACTTGGGTGAGGTCAGCCGGTGGATCAGCGCGCCGTCGTCGGTGAGCAGCAGCAGGCCGGTGGTGTCTTCGTCCAGCCGGCCCACCGGCTGCACGCCGCGGTGCTGCAGCGGCAGCGGCAGCAGGCTCAGCACGCCGGGGTGGTGGCGCGGTTGGCGCGAGCATTCCACGCCCGCCGGCTTGTGCAGCATCAGCAGTGCGCTCGCCTGGAAGGCCCAGTCCACGCCTTCCACGCTGAACACCAGGCCGTCGGTGGGCAGGTCTTCGTCGGCATTTTCCAGCGTGCGGCCGGCCCATTGCACGCGGCCGGCGGCGATCAGCGCGGCGCATTCGCGGCGGCTGCCGAAGCCCTGGGTGAAGAGGATCTGGGAGAGTTTCATTTCAGTGCCGCCCGGCCGTTCCGAAGGCACTGAAGGCCCCCTCGGGGGGCAGCGAGCGAAGCGAGCGTGGGGGTTTCATTTCAAGGCAAAGTCACGGCAGGCGGGCAGGGGTGGATCGTCCAGGGCCGTGGCGTGGCGCACCGCCTGCAGCACGGCCTGCACCACGGCTTCGGCGGCCAGCACGCCCAGCAGCGTGGCATCTGCTGCGCGGCCGCTGGTGCCGGTGGCCAGGGCAAACAGCGTGTCGCCGTCGGCCTGGGTGTGCACCGGGTGGATGCACCGCGCCAACCCGTCGTGCGCCTGGGTGGCCAGGCGGCAGGCCTGGGGCTTGTCGAGCCGGGCGTCGGTGGCCACGATGCCGATGGTGGTGGCGGCGCCGGGCAGGGCCGCGGTGGGCAACTCGCCGGCCAGCAGGGCTTGTACCGCGCTGCGCGGGCGGCCGTCCGGGCCGCGCGTGCCGGCCAGCAACTGGCCGCCGGCCGGGTCCAGCACGTCGCCCACGGCGTTGACGGCCACCAGCGCGCCCACGGTAAAGCCACCGGCGCTGAGCGATGCCGTGCCGATGCCGCCGCGCATGGCACGCTCCACGCCGAACAGCTTGCCCACCGTGGCGCCGGCCCCCGCGCCCACGCTGCCCTGGGCCGGCGCTGCCGTGCTGGCCGCGGCGCAGGCGGCGTAGCCGGCGGCGGCGTCGGGGCGGATGCGGCCGTCGCCCACCCACAGGTCGAAGAGCACGGCCGCCGGGACGATGGGCACGCGCTGGCCGCGCACCGCCAGGCCGTGGCCACGCTCGTCCAGCCAGCGCATCACGCCCGTGGCGGCGTCCAGGCCGAAGGCGCTGCCGCCGGCCAGCAGAACGGCGTGGACCTGCTGCACGGCGTTGTCGGGGCGCAGCAAGTCGGTCTCGCGCGTGCCGGGCGCGGCGCCGCGCACGTCCACGCCGCAGGTCGCGCCCTGGGGGCACAGCAGCACGGTGCAGCCGGTGGGCCGGCGTGCGTCGGTGTGGTGGCCGACCGCCAGGCCGGCGACATCGGTGATGCTGCCCTGAGATTCGCGCACGTCAGAAGGCGCGCAGGAACCGTCGCGAGCGGCCCGAGGTCAGGCCGAGCAGCGAAGCCGTACATCCGTACGGCGAGCAGCGCAGGCCTGAGATCGTGTCGCGCAGCAGGTTCATGCGTGCCTTCTAGGCAAACACGCCCGCCGTGTCCTGCATGCGGGCCGAGACCTCGCCCAGGTGGTGCAAGGTGTCGCCCAGGCTCAGCTCGAGCATGGTCAGGCGCTTGAAGTAGTGGCTGGCGATGTACTCGTCGGTGCAGGCGATGCCGCCGTGCAGCTGTACGCACTGCTGGCTGACGAAGCGCATGGACTGGCCCAACTGCACGCGCGCCTGCGCCACGGCGCGGCGGCGTTGCTCGGCCGGCTGGCCCAGCTTGAGGCTGGCGAAGTAGCTCATCGAACGCCCCAGCTCCAGCTGCATCTTCACGTCGGCGACGCGGTGGCGCAGCGCCTGGAAGCTGGCCAGCGTGCTGCCGAACTGCTTGCGCGTGTTCATGTAGTCCACGGTCACGGCCAACAGCTTGTCCATCAGGCCCACGGCCTCGGCGCAGTTCGCGGCCAGGCCGGTGTCCAGCGCGGCTTCGAGCGGCCCCATGCCGTTCTGCGCCAGCAGCGTGGCCGGGGCGCGCGCCAGGGTCAGGTCGGCGGCGCGGGCGCCGTCTTGCGTGGGGTAGCCGCGCACTTGCGTCGCGGCGCGCTCGACCAGGAACAGCGCGATGCCCTCGGGGTCGTCGTCGGCGCCGTCGATGCGCGCCGGCACGATGAAGGCATCGGCCTCGTCGCCCGCCGGCACCACGCACTTCACGCCGTCCAGCAGCCAGGCGTTGCCATCGCGGCTGGCGCGTGTGCACACGTGCTCGATGCGGTGGCGCGCAGCGCGCTCGTGCAGCGCCGGCAGCACCAGCGCGGCGCCGCTGGCGATGGGCGGCAGCCATTGCTGGCGCAGGCCGGCGGGCGCGGCGGCCAGCAACTGCGGCGTCATCAGCGCGGCGTGGGCGTAGGGGGCGTTGACCAGGCCGCGGCCCAGTTCCTCGCTCACCACCATGGCCTCGACCGCACCCCAGCCCATGCCGCCCTGCGCCTCGGGCACGGCCAGGCCTATCAAGCCGAGCTCGGCCAGTTCACCCCAGACCGCGCGCGTGGCGCCTCCGGCCTTGGCCAGCGCGTGGCGGCGCTCGAAGGAAAAGCCCTTGTCCACCCAGCGCCGCACCGCGTCGCGCAGCGATTCCTGGTCTTCCGTGAAGTCGAAGTCCATGTTCAGCTCCCCAGGACGGTTTGGGCGACGATGTTGCGCTGCACCTCGTTGGACCCGCCGTAGATGGTGGTCTTGCGCAGGTTGAAGTAGGTGCTGGCCAGGGGCAGGATGCCGGCGGGGAAGGCCAGGTCGCCCTGCCAGCCGGCGTCCATGGCTTCGAAGACGTGGGCGCGCGCCAGCGGGCCGGCGGCCAGCATCATCAGCTCGCTGTAGCGCTGCTGGATCTCGCTGCCGCGGATCTTCAGCAGGCCGGCCACGTCCAGGCTCTGCTTGCCGCTCTTCTCGGCCGACAGCACGCGCAG
>LNFM01009803.1_pt1 | contig 19455 bp, 27 predicted proteins | sample 596031 | NCBI WGS metagenome assembly LNFM01 (sample SAMN04254537, study PRJNA301005) | activated carbon metagenome | isolation source: dual media filters at the Ann Arbor, Michigan drinking water treatment plant | place: USA: Ann Arbor | reverse complement strand
GAAAGCCAAGCATGCGTGATTGTGCCGGACAAGTCAGCAATCGAGGCAAGTGGGTGATGGACTGCCGCGCGAAAGTGAGCCTACCGGAAAAAAATCAATTGGCCCCAATCTGGCTAGAAACAGGAACCTACACGCGAGGTCAGATATAATGGCGGCGGGAGTGTCCTCCAAAAATGCGGCCTAAGCCCTTGTTTTAATTGAATGGCGGAAATTTCCGCCGACACTCACCCCGGCACACGCCCCGGCACATCTATGAGCTTCGGCTACCAGACTGCTGTCGAATGGCAAGGGCGGGCGAGTGAACGAGGTCAGCCAGATCGCCGGGGCTGAACCACTCGTCATCATCGTCGGCAAGATGAATGGCCGGCACCACGAAGCCGGTAACGAACAGCCCCCGGCGGAGGTGTGCCGAGAATGCGAAAAAGCCCTCGTCCCGATTGATGTTGAATCGGTATCCGAAGGCATCGCTTGTCGACCACTGGCCTTGCTGCAGCGTTGCGTAAGTTGGAAGGATCTTTAGCAGGTCAATGGGTGGGCGAGCTTCAAAGTCTTCCTTGGTGTGCCAGCCGGTCGAATACAGCAGCGGCGCCTGCAAGGGGCTTCGGAAATGCTCGAAGTAAAGGGCTAGGGCAGCCTTCCGCGCGAAGATGTTGAGCTGTCGAATAGTGTGAGGGCCAATGGTGACCACCTGGGCATCAAGCGGGACATCCACGCCATTTTTTCGCAGGTGTCGCCGGCCGCGGCTCGCGTGAAATGGCTCGTTGGCGCCGGAAAGCCACTCCGCTACGATCTCCGGGGCCTGCTTTCGCAACCGAGCCGCCAGCCGAGCATGATCTTCGAACTCTGTTTCGGTGATGCCATAGTGCCACCGGCTAACGATCGAGGCAGTAAGGTCTGCGGTGCTAGTTGAGCTGTTGCATAGCTCGCACGCTGGCATCACCAGTTGGTCGGGTCGGTGAGAGCGGTCGAACATCGAACGAGGCGGCATGTGCTCCCGGGTCGATGCAGGTCGGAGCCCAGCGCAGAAACAACAGTTTGGATGCTCGGCTACGAACCGCCGCGTTGCGGACAGCCGTGCTCGCTTTTCGCCCCCCATGTTCCCACCCCGTCCAACCCGCCCCTGCTATCGCTGAACAAATTACGAACAGCTTCAACGGGTTTACTTGGAACGATGGGGCAACTCTAGTCCCTATAATGACCCTTTACGGGACTAGACGCGAATCGCGCGCTGGGCCACCTGTCCTGTCATGAGCGACACACCTGCTGCAGAACCCGTGGAGCGCCGGACCACAGCTCCCCCGAATTACAACATCGCAGTCGGCTGTTTTGCCGAACGGGAGCGCGCAGAAGCCTTCGGCCGCCTGATCAGCAACTACGTGTCCCTTTTCGGCGAGCATTTCGACCTCGCCAATCTGGACGGCGTGACAATAGCTGGGGACTACAACCAAGCGCTGGCGGCGCTCGACCGTGGGTTTGAGACCATCACTCCGCTGTCCGCGTCGACTGAGTTCGCTCAGGGTGTCGCCATGTCCCCGCTGGTGGTTCGTCACGGCAAGATCAAGACCCACATCGTGCTCAATGGCGAGATCATCGTACCGATAGAGAGTGACGCCAATCCCGACTTTGATAGAGCCGTTCAGATACTGGCCCACGAATGCGCACACGTTGAGATCACCAGCAAATTTGATGCTTGCTTCCCTGGGACCCTGCTCCAGCCGCAAGTTGGCGACTTCAGGGACGAGCTACGCTGGCCGATAATTATGAGTTGTTGGGATGAGTATGCTGCCTCATTTCTGGCAGCGCCGTTCGGTCGGGACCTCACCGAGGACCTTGAGACCACCTTCCTGCATACGTTAGACCGGGTCGATGCCGTCGCCTTGACTGCAATGTGGTCCTACCGGGTGCACGGCGACCACGGCCGCATCGCCGGCGAGATTTTCGCCATCTATGGGGCGCTGCTCCGATACGCATCCTATCAGGTTGGGAACCTTGCGAGCAGCAATCGGACGATGATGGACCTAGCGCGCACCAAGTCCGTCCTACAGGGTCACTGGTTCGAGCCGCACTGTTCTGAACTGGAAGCCGCACTGAATGAGCTTCGTGCCTCGTACGGCTCATGGGGTAGCAAAGAGCCATTCGAACGGCTAGGCGACGTTGCCGAACAGCTCGTTGCTGAGCGGGGGCTAACGCTCACCTCGCTCGATGACGGAACCGTCTATGTCGACGTACCCTTCAATAGCTTGGTTTAGTCGTCTGCCTACCTGTTTACGCCAGGGGCTCTATCGCTTGAACTGAAACCCGTCCACCGCCGCCTTCGCCTCCTGCTCCTGCTCAACGCAGGCGCGGATGAGATAGTAGCCTTGATCGATGGCAGCGGCGTTCTGGGTGCACACCAGGCGCGTCTGCTCATCGAGCGCGCTCCAGCGAGCCTTAAGCGCGTTGTAGCTCTCCTGCTCCTGTTCGAGACAGGCTTTGACGACGAAGGCGCCTTGGTCGATCGCGGCGGCGTTCCGCTTGCAGAGTGCGATGGCATCTAGATCAGGGATTGCGGTCTCGGCCATCGCAGGCGCGACCAACCCCCACACAACGGCCAAAAAGGTGCTGAGCATTCTGGCGATCATCGTTCACCTGGGTCCGAGATGCGACAAGCACGCATCATGCACCGTGAGCTTTCCGAAGGCGAGGCCGTAGGCGTTCCCCTGTGGATAGGTGGAGTGGCGGTACCCGCTGCCCGCAGCGGCGCGACCGTTGGGGCACCAATTCCGATTGTGCGCTCCAAATGGCCATCGCACAGGGCGCCGATCGCGGCTTTTGACTCCCCTTGCCGGAGCAGAACCGGAATCGGAGTTGAGGTTTTTCGGGGCCCAAAAATGGACGCATATCGGGCCGCCGCCGCGCCGCCAGCGTGAAACCTCACTAGAGGGACCCGCGGCAGCTCTACTGGCCCAGCGCGCGAATAGCTCCGGCAGTATCGAGCACTTCCGCTGCCCGCTCTGTCAGGGCGTCGGCGGGATGCTCGCCGCAGCTTGCCGTCACAATGGCCACCGTTGTCTCCCGGCCCTCGGCATTCAATTTCGAAAACACACGGGGCCGCCCGGCCTTGGCGCGCTGGGCGTCAAGGCTTTCCAGAACCGCCTCGATAGAAAGAACCGCCGACTTCACAGTGGCGAGATTAGGCGGTTCGGCATCGAAGATGGCGCGGACTTCGCTGCACGGTGTCTGGCCGTTGGGATCGGCAGCCTGAGCGGTGCCGGCTGCGATCAGCAATCCACTCCCGATGAGCGCCACGCCTATATTGCGCATTCTCACAGCCACCCCGATGCCGTCAGAAGCAACAGCGCTCCGCCGATGATGAAGGCATCGGCAAACCAGTCGCCCAAGGTATCGCCCGCGCGCTTGAGCCGTCCCGGCCAAAGAGACGGAGAAGCCGATGGCACGGCGTCTCCGCCATTGTCGTTCGCCACTTGGCTCCGAAGCGTCTTCGCTGTTGCCGCTCTCATTCCAAGTCCCCCGCTAGAGCCAACATGTGGGCTCTGATGATAACTGATCCGCCCCCAACATGCGGAACCCCCTCGAAAAAAGTTCTGCATCTAGCGGGGCCTCGGGGTCGGGCGTGACCCGCGATGGGGGTAGGGGGGCCGAAAGGGACCCGCGACGGGGGGGGGGGTGGGGGTGGGGTGGCGAGGGCAGCGAGGCGTGCAGCGTGGTGTTGAGATCGAGTCATTACGTTGACGCTGACGAAGGCAACGCCGACCCGGTTCGGAAGGTGGCGGACTCGCTGACAGTTCGTTGTCTCCATTGTTTCACCTACCGCCGGCCGCCCTGTCACGGCCGCTGGCCGCCTTCAAGGCACGTCACGCCCCTGACTGTCGACACAGATGGAAACCCTTCAGAGAGAAACGACGCGGGCCGGCGGCCCGATGCCGGCCGGGTCGTCGGTCCCGGCCGGGCTCGGATCAGGTGAACACTCTGCATTGCCAGCCCACCCACGCCGGCCGAAATACCCCCCGGCCTTTCCTGTCGCGTCCTATGCTGCAGCCGTTGGCGGAGCACCCTTGCTCTCTGGTGCGGCGACAACCACCGTGGCACCGAGATCATCCAGCGCCTGATTGACTTCCTCTCTGATGATGCGCTCGGCATCGGAAATAGACCGGGCTTCACGGGCTCGCTTGGCCGCCCGCTTAGGTATCTGCGCAACGCGGGCGCTCACGATCGCCTTCATCTTTGGCAGCGTGGCGAGAACTTCGGAGGTAGGCAACAGCTCGCGGCGCATCTCCTGCGCCTCCATTTCCGCCTTGTCGGCCTTCGCCTTCGCCAGCCGTGCCTCGTCCAGCGCTCGCTCCATTTCGGCGTCCGTGCGCTCGCGAGAGCCCAGTGCACGCTGCCGTAAGTATCGAATGTAGGCCACCCGAACGGCGTCAAAGTCGTAGGCGCCGCGATCCTGTCGTTCGATGACGCCGGCCTCGATCAGTTCGATAACTCGGCGCTCCGATAAATTGAGGTGCTTAGCGCATTCGGCAATTGTCGCCATCGCTCTGCCTACTCCGTGACCCGCAGAGGGTCGAAGGCCAAAAACGTCGTCATAGCTTCGTCGACCTCAACTCGGATAGCCTTCTCGGCTGCAGCTACAGATGCAGCGCAATGGACGATTGGAGCCTTGCGGTATGAAACAGCGTTGAGCCGCGTCTTTAACATCGCAACGGCGTTGTGCAGTCCGGCTGCGAAATCACCCGCCGGCAGCAGCTCGCGGCGCATCTCCTGCGCCTCCATTTCCGCCTTGTCGGCCTTCGCCTTCGCCAGACGTGCCTCGTCTGCGGCCTTCTCTTGCTCCACCCCCGACCGATCGACGCCGCCAGATGCGCGCGCTCGCAGATGGTTCAAGTAAGCGGCGCGCACGTCATCGAGGACAAAGCCACCGGCTGCGGGCTTCTCGATCACACCAGCCGCCACCAGATCCTCGAAGCGGCCGGGCAACATGTCCAGGTGCTTCGCGCATTCTGCAATCGTCGTCATCCTATCCCCCAAAGTGCGATCAATCGGGCTTGCCGCCGCCACGTTTGACCCTGACCCTCGAAAGTTCATCGAGCGCTTCGGTGACATGTTCGCGAATGACGGCCTCAGCGCGAGCCGGGCTCTTCGCCCCGACCTGAGTTGCAACCTTGGCCGGTAGTGCCAGCATCAGCGTTTTCATGATCAGCACCGCGTTCTGGAAGGGCTCAATTACCTCTTGCACCGTGACGAGTTCGCCCCGCATTTGCGCGGCTTCCATCTCCGCCTTATCAGCCTTCGCCTTGGCGAGGCGGGCTTCGTCGGCGGCTTTCTCCAGTTCCGAGCCCGTCTTCTCGGTTTGGCCAAGCAGCCGCGAACGCATCCATCTGATGTAGGCCACGCGCACCTTTTCGAGATCGTATCTCCCGCGGTCCTGGCGCTCGATGATGCCCGCATCCAGCAACTCGCTGAACCGGCGTTCAGAGAGATCGATATGCCGCGCCGCCTCTGCAATCGTCGCCATCCTGCCCCCCTAGAGCCGTTACGCGGCCTTGCTTGCCGGCGCCGTGTGTTCGGTCATCCGCAGCACGTCGCCCACCAGCGAGCGAAGCAGCATGCCCTCGGGATCGGGACTCAACCGGGGATGCGGCCAGCCGAGATCATCGTGCAGCCAGGCCTTGATCGCCTCAGCTTTGGCGCCCGCACCCGCGATCGACTTTGCTTGCATCCCAGCAAGCTCAATAGCCGCGCGGGCCGATGCCTGAGCATACGTCTCCACCGTCCGGCGGCGCTGCTCCATCGCCTCGCCGCGCTCGCCCAGCGCGAAGGCGTTATCCTCTTCCTCTTCGGCTGTGCGCACAGCAGCAAGCGCCTGTACCAGCCCCGCGGCCGCGGCGATCACGTCAGCGTCGGCCCCCGCCGTCTGGTCTACGTTGGTCGGCATACTGGTGTCTCCTCAAGCGCTGGGGGTGGAGTTGGTCGGCGCGGCGTCGGTCCTCATCCGGCGCAGATCGCGCACCAGCTTGAACAGCAGCGCCGCCACGTCCGGCGCATCAGGGAAGTGCAGCTCGGGCTGCTCCAGCTCTCCCTCATCGCCCAGCGCGCAGACAATGGCATCGGTCAACGCGAACAGCCCAGGCAGGCCTTGCGCCTGGTGCGCCAGCATCGCATCAGCATGGCGCATCGCTTCCCGGTGCAGCGGTCCGGCCGTCTCTTCGATCGCGCCCACCTCGGCAAACGTGGCCCCCTGAGCGTTCGCATGCTCCGCGGCAGCGAAGGCTGCTTGCTCGCGTTCGAATGCCGCGTTCACCAGTGCTGCCAGCCTTACCAGCTCCGCATCGCCGCCAGCGCCGGGCGCCCGCTTGTTCGTCTCGATTGCCGTCTGCTGCATTGTGCTCTCCCTGTCAGTTACCGCCCAGCACGACGCTGGCCGCTTCGTTGCGAAGCAGATCCGCGAGGATGCTCTCCGCCAATTCTACATCCGTCGCCCGCCCCCTGATGCCGAGATCGATCACGGCGTCAGGATAGAACCATTCCACGGCCCGCGCCTTCGCCCGCATGCCCTCCAGCGTCTCCGCCGGCAGCGACGTCATGCGGCGGGCAATCGCCTCAGCGTGGCGGGCGTGCTCCATGGCCTCTGCATCGTGCTCCTGAGCGGCTTCCTCGTCGCCCAGGTCTATGGCGTCCTCAGCAAGCGCAAAGGCCGCCCGCGCCCTCCTGTGTGCCTCCAGCAGTTCGCCGGCGAGCTGCACCAGCTGAGCATCAAATGTCTCCGGCAGAGCGGCGCGCTGGGCATCGGTGGGCGGGCTCATTCCAGCGTCCCCGCTACCATGGCCGCAACTTTGCCGGCGGCGTCCTGGGCTGCGGCCACGTAGCGGCGCGCCGTTGCAATGTTCGCGTGCCCAGAATGCTCTTGCACGTCGACCATGTTTCCACCCGTCGCGACGGCCGCCGCCGTGATCGAGGCGTGTCGGATCGCGTGCGGATGCACCTTGATCCCAACGCGGTTGCCGAGGTCGGTGACGATCTTGTGCCATCCATCGGCCGAGAGAGGAGCGCCCAGCGCGCAATTGGACAGGCTGACGAAAACCGCATCATGGTCGACCTGCATCCGGCGACGGATCGAGAGCCAGGCGTGCACGGCCTTGATCGTCGCCGGCGGCATGGTCTTGGCGATGCGCTGCCGCTTGCCCTTCCGCATCAGCCACACGCGGTCGCCTTCAATGTCAGCGAGGCGCAGGCCGCACAGCTCGGCACGCCTCAGCGCCAGGTCAAACGTGAGGCGCAGCGCGGCCACGTCGCGCGCCGCTCGCCATGTGTCGGCGTCGGCGCGCGCGGCGTCCAGCATCACCTGCAGGGCGCCAACGCTTGGCCCCTTCACGTCGCGATACGATTCCGAGCGCAGGCCCCCGATCTCAATGGCGTTGACGGTGTAGCCCAGAACCCGGGCGAGCTTCACGGCGGAGCGGATCGCCGCCAGCCGCCGGTTGACCGTCGCCGGCGCAAGCCCCGCTTCGCTCATCGCATCCCGGAACCCGAGCACCGTGCGGTTTGCCTCGCCCTGCGGAGCGTCTGTCACGGCGCCCAGCGCTTCAGAGATCGTCGCTGCGCCAACGTGCTGCCGGAAGGCTTCCAGATCCTTGCCATATGCGGCGATGGTGCGCGGCGAGCGCCCGCGAAGGAATGCGGCCAGCAGCTCGTCAGCGGCGCGCTGGGCTGCGATCGGCGCGGGCAGAGTGGCCGGCTGCAGAGTGGTGCTGATCTCGTTCATGGCGTGGCCTCGCTGTGAGTGTGTTGCAGCCAATATGCACATTGTGCAGTCCAACAGCAAGGGCCAAAATGCACAAAGTGCAGTCGCAATGCTCCGGCGCTAAATCAGTGCGCCAGGGCCCAGCGCCTTGGCGAGCCGCCGGCGCAATGCAAACTCGCCACCGGCTGCAAGCACGACCTCGACGCATCGCTCAAGCTGATCGAGCGCGGCATTCGCGTCATCGCGGCTATCGTGTGCCTCGGAAAACGGTCGGCAAATGGTGGAATGCTGCGCGACGGTGCGCGATGCCAATATGGCGCGGGGACTAGCGGCGCCGACCTTTCTTCTCATCGGGCTCTTCCTCCTCAGCTTTCGCAAGAGCGGCGAGTTCCTGAATCTCTTTGATGCGCCGGGGATGGCGTTCAAGCATGTGCAACAAAATCAGTGCCGGACCCGTTGGCCCGCGCCCCGGCTCGCCCGCTTCCCAGTAGAATATCGCTCGCAGCTTGAGCCCGAGCGCGTCTGCAAACTCCTCCCGCGTCATACCCAATGCTACGCGCAGATCCTTGATGCGGCTTGGGTCCATCGCAGGAACAACTGTCTCAGTAGTGGTTGCGGCCGGGAACATATCCCGAACCTTGCACATAGTGCACGAAAATGTCAACGCGCCCTGTGCACAAAGTGCAGGAGCCCCATTGCAAAACACTGCACATTGTGCAGTAATGGGGTCAGAGACGGGGCGGTGGGTTTCTGAACCGTCCTGGGCCGCAAGCGCCAGCAAGGCAACCGCCAGCCCGTAGCGCCCCAGGCACCGCCCCGACCTCAAAGAGACGGCCCGGAAGCGAAACGACAGCCGAGAGACACAGAAAAAGCCCGGCTAGGAGTAGCGAGTAGGACGCCCCGTCCACCCCTCCACAAGGTCCCCGAGATAGGCGCCGGGATGCAAAGCGAAACAGGGTCCGCGGCCCTGTCGGCGGAGCGTGGCAGCTCCGCCCTGATGAGCAGCCAAACAAAAAGCGGCCCCCGGAACGGTCTTCACCCGCGCCGGAGGCCTCGTCTCAACCCCTGTTAGCCCAGGAGCCTCGACTATGTTCACCCGTACCACTGAGGCGCCCAGCGCGCCACCGTTGCCGGCACGCGCGGCAGTTGAAACCGTGCGCCTCGGCTCTGCTGGCCTTTCCGCCAGCTATTACGCCATGCTCGGCCTGGTCGTGCACCCGGCCGCAGCAGTCGGACTCGGCCTCATTGCCGGCGCCGCCGACTACATTAAGTCCAACGCGCTCGGCGCCGTCATTGATGGCCCCGGCTTCTGGCGGCGGATGATCGCGCTGCCCTTGTTCCTCGTGCTCTTCGTCGCCTCCATGATCGCGGTCGACGGCGTGCTACTCCGGCTGCGCGATGCCCTTGTCGCAGGCCCAGCGCACGTCATCGGCGCCCATGATCGCGCGGACACCGATCACAAGGCCGCCGTGCGAGAACTCGCCACGCTGGGCGCTGTGCGGACGCCAGACGCCATCCGGGCCGATATGGACCGGGCGGGCGTTCCGCGCCGCGTCTTCGTGAACACGCGCGAGTGCACCGACATTACCCGCGACGCGAGCTTTGAAGCCTGCAAGCCGCTCCTCGATCTCCGCCAGGAGATGGCAGCGGCAATCCGCAAGCGTCAACTCGAGGCGGCACGCGACAAGGCGGCAACCCGCCTCGAGGAGCTTGGACCGCGGCCGGCGTCTGCCGATCCGCAGGCCGAAGCGCTGGCGAGTGCCGCCGGCGTCGGCGTCTCCACGGCCGCGTGGATACTCATCGCCATCGTTGGCTTCGCGATCGAGCTGGCGGCGTGTTTCGGAATGTACGTGCTCGGCCGTCCGGCTCAATGTCCGGCGAATGAGAACCGTCCGGCGCTGGCGAGCGATCGTCCGGCAGGATTGTCCGATGAGGAGTTGGCGAACATCCGGGCCCGATTTCTCGCCTCGGATGCCGCCCCGGAACCTCGGCCGCCCGGACGTTCGGCGCCGCTGCCGGCGAACGTGGTGCCGCTGCCAGACGCCAAGGCCCGGACGCTTCGGACAATCCGCGATGAACTCGCAGCCGGCCGGACGTTCCCCAGCCAGGCGGAGCTATGCCGCGCTGTCGGCGTCGCACGGTCGACGCTGAGCGACTGGATGGCTGATTGGGAGGCCGCCGGCGATCTTCCTCGCCGCCGTGTCGACGGCCGCCGTAAGGCGCTTGGCTGAGCCCAGCGCATGACGCGAGAAAGCCCCGGGCGGGGAACCGCACCGGGGCTTTCTTTTGCGCGTCGGCGGGGGTGGTGCCGGCGCGCTGGGCGCTAAGCCGCCACCGCGAACAGTGGGAGGTCAAGCGACGGTTTGTCGGTCGCAGCCTCTGCCATGGGCGAGAACCTGTAGAACGTCGTCTTGCGAAGCAGCTTGCCCTGACGGTCGTAGACGCGGCGGTCGTACTGAACTTCGACGCCGGCGCACTTCTGCAGAGCGCCCAGGAACACGCGGCGAGGCGGGAGAGCGAAGCCCAGCGCGACGGCGAAGTCCTCTTCGACAAGATACCAAAGATCATCCACGGTCCATTCGCGGCGAGATAGACCATGCTCGCGCATCCAGGCCAGGAAGCCAGCAGCGAGCGCGCTGGCGGGCAGTTCTCTGAGGCGGATGACTTCGCCGCTGGCAAGCGCAACTGAGCGCCCTGGGGCATAGTCAACCGATTGGACCGCTAAAGCGATGGTCGACGCTGGCGGCATGGGAGGCGACTGATCGCGCTGGGCGCCGCCGTTCGTGTTCTTGGTCGGCAACCGTGTCACCGAAGCCGGAGAGCCCCCACTGCCGATCTTCGCCTTTCGGTTCGCCTTCGATGCCATCGCCCGTCGCTCCCCAGCGCCTTCGGTCAGTGCCGCCCATTGGCGCCGGCAGAATTATCCCGCCCAGCGCCGTTGCCGACCATGCTGCCGCCGTTCTTGTGCGTGCGCAACTCCCGCACGTCATCGGTGCGGGGGAGGGGGGCTGCTCCGCGCAATTCTTCGGCCAAACTCGACAGCACCCCCTGCAGCAATTCGATGGAAGCTAACCGGTGCGCGGGGGGGATAGCAGCGCAACCTGCCACGGCCGCGAGCGCAGTGATCGCTGGAGCGACACCCGATTCGCGCGGTGCGGCTATCTTTCTGGCTGGCTTTGGGGTCCGCGGATCTCGGGCTGTTTCCATTTTGGGGAGGGGAGTGCCACGCAGGTCGCTGACGAGATCGCGCACAGCTTGATTTCGCAGGAGGCAGCGCCCGCGTTCGCTCGCTTTGTCAGACGAAATTTCAGAGCCGTAGGCGGCGCGATAAGCATCCGCCTGCTTCCCGTGCTCCGCGTAGTGCGCGGCGAACTTCTGCTGAGCTTCTGTCAGGCTGTACTTCATCCCGCCACCCCCACCAAGTGCGCTGCCCGGTCGTTTGCTGGCGGCCACGTCGCTGGCGCCTGCCATTTGTCAGCGCGCGCTGCCAGCTTCGCGAGCTTTGGTTCAGTGCGCTGCCAGTGAGCGATCCAGGCGCTAAACTGCGGCGTCCCGGAACGAATGACCACCATCGCCCCCGCCTTCCGCACCTGATCGATCGCCTCTGCGATCCGTTCGCGCTTGATCGTTCGGAAGGGGAGCGCAAGAACCAGCTTCGCGGCCTTTTCAAGCTGTTCGCGGGAGAGATCTTTGGCGCTGTCCCGCAGCGAGAGCAGGCTGCCGAGCCTGTCGGCATCTGAGAACCTGCGCGCTTCAAGGATCGGCCGGAGCAGAAGATCAACAACCTCGATGTGGCGGCCGTCCGCGCACAGGTCGATCAACATCTGCAGGCTCTGCGGAAGTGGCCCTTCATCCCGACCCAAACATTCGCCTTCAACCCCGCCGGCGTCTTCGCCGGTGGGGCTAAGGGGTCTTTCTTCTACTTCTTCTTTTCTATTTTCTTTTGCGAACGGCCGTTTATCAGCCGTCGCACCCGCCCCTTGATCTGTCTCGCCTTTTTCGACCGCATCGGGTGGACGGTTTTCGTTATCGACCCGATATCGACCCGATAAAGGGTCGATAACCGCCCGATGACCACCTGCTGAGCGAGCGTCGGCGGCACCACGGTTGGCCCGATTCCGATCGCTTTCCCGCACCCTTTGCGCATACACACGTTCAGCCCATGGACCCGTCACGCGACCGTCAGCGCGCCTCGCAAGCACCCCGGCTTTCTCCAGACGATCCAAGAACGCCGGCCACCGATCGCGCCGCACATCGGCAATGCGCTGCCACGCGGATTCGCTCCGCTCGGGCGGCTCATGGGCACGCCCTTCGACAAGTGCGAGATGAACGCGCAAGAAGCGCGGAACGTCATCGGGCCGCAGCGCATCGAGAACGCGCTCCATCTCGTCCGGGAAAAGGTGGCTCCAGTATTGTTTTGGCGGCTCGTCTCGTCGGCCGATTTGCGCGCTGGGCGCGTCTGTGGATCGCGTGGACATTTGCTCTACCAACAGCGAGCACGCTGGCGTCCGAACGCGAACAGGAGTAGAACGACTGCGTGCGTTTTTCGTTCGGCGCGGCGGCTACCGCACCGGTACAAGCGAGACGCGGCACTGGGCATTTGAGATCGGCTCGGCGGAAACGACGGGCCGGTTTTCATTACGGCGGTCTCATCGCAGCATCCCCCATTCGCCAAGCTTCAAAAGAGCGTCATCGAGCCCGTACGCCACCGCAACCACCGCGCCGGCCGCCTCCAGCTCCGAAAGCATCGACCGCTGCGCGTCGGATACCTTCCCGCCCTCGCGTTTCAGCTCGAGCGCGTAGAGCGTGCCGGCACGCATGAACATGAGATCCGGCATCCCTCGCCGCGTGCCCAGCGCGCGGAGCTTGCCGCCGATCGCGGCGTGTCTCGCCTCGCCGTTCGGCGTATGCCACCACACCACGCCAGCGACGGCCCGGTGGGCCAGGTGCGCAACGATCGCGCGGTGCACGGTCTCTTCGGCCGGCGCCGGCACGCGCGGCTTTGCGCTGGGCGCCTTTCTCGACTGCTGTGTCGTCTGCGCCCCGAACATCGCTCTACCTCGCCGGCTGCATGTTGGGGCCAGTGTTCAGCTGCACCGGGGCTTGCGCAGCCGCTTTCACGCGCGCTGCGAGACTACTGGCCGCTGCGACCGCGCCGGGGATGGATGCCTGAATGCCCGCCGCAAGCGTGGCGCCCATCTGCCGCCCCTGCTCTGAGAGGTCCATCGAGAACGCATCGCGAATGCGATTGGCGCCGCTTTCGGCGTCGGCAACGGACTTGGTGAGGTCCTGTGCGTCGAACTTCGACGGGCCCTCGTCGGGATGATAGAACGCGCCATACTTCCCAGTTCGCCAATCGGTTGCGGGCTTGCCTCCGGCCGCCGGCGCCTCCGATCCGCCCTCTGCTTCCTCGTCCCCGGAAAAATAATCGTACGCGCCCCATGCGAGCCCGGCCGCGGTGGCAACCCATCCGATCCCAGGTATGAACCGCAGCCCGGTCTTCGCGGCCATCTTCGCGCCGCCCCACAACCCGCCGGCCTTTCCAAGCTTGCCAATCCCCTTCGCCGCATCCCCAGCGAGGCCTGCGAGTTTCGTCAGAAAGCCCAGAAGCGGCGCCCCGGCCGCCGCCGCAGCTGAGAAACCCGTGAACACCGCCAGAGCGCCGCGGATACGCGCGAAGCCGCCGACAAGGCCCATGGCTGCGCCCAGCGCACCGCCGAAGATCCACGCCAAGCCACCCAACGCAGCGCGCGCTGCTACGGCGCCAAGCGCCAGGGCCGTCAGTTCGGGCGGCAGCTTCGATGCCCATTCGAAAACGCGCTCCAGGCCCGTGATGAACGTGAGCAGCCCTTCGTTACTCATGATCGCAATCTGCAGCCGCTGGAAAGCAGCCGATTGACTCGGGAAAGGCCTTCTCGACCGTCTCCAGGTACTTGCCGTCATCAGCGATCAGCTCGTCGCGCAACTTCAGCATTTCGGGGAACAGCTTGAGCAGCGCGGCGTACTGATGCACGCGCTTGCCCTCACCGATGATCCCGAGCAGGCCGGGTGTTGCGCGGCCCTCTTCGACAGCCTTGGACACTTCCGCGAGCAGGGCGATAGGATCGAAGTTTCCGCCGGAACCGTGCATGAGCGCGCCCAGCTTGCCATATGCCGCGTCCCGGTCCTCGTCGCCGGCAAACTTGAGCCCATTCTTTTCGAGCATGCCCATCGTTTCTGCGATGATCTCGGGATTTCCGAGGCGGCCCTCGCGCTGCGCCTTTTCCAAAAACTTGAGCACGTTCCCGCGTGCACCTTTGCCCAACTGCTGAGGGAATGATTGAATGATTGCGTTCGTCGCTCGCATCGGATCGACGGCGCCGAAATCCATAAACTTCTTGATGTCGATACCAGCCCCGGACATGGCCGCGTAGCCACTCGCCGGCATGCGAAGAAAGCGCGCCTGCAGCGACTTGAGCGAGGTGCCTGTTTCCTTTTCGAACTGTGCCGCCTGCGAGCCCGTTGCGATGAGCGCGATCAGATCCTCAAACCGGCCGCCGAAAGCGCCGTGAATGCCCTGGTAGTTTCGTGCGCCGCCCTCGATTGCAGAGGCGGAGGTTCGCGTCTTCGCGCCGGCAAAGGACAGCTGGCTAGCGCGTCGATATACCTGCTTAGCGTAGGCGTCGGGGTCCGTCTCCTGCCCGTAGAGCAACCCGTAGGTGCCCAGCGCTTTCGCAATGTCGCCCGGATCGGCTTGGTTGTCCGACATATAGACCGCCGCCGAAGCGCGCATGATGGCCTGAGACTGTTGATAGTTGAGGCCCATCTTGGTCGCCTCCATCCCCGCCTTTCCGAACAACTCCGGCAGCAGTTTAAGCTCGCGCGAGAGGCGCATGGCCTGGTCGGCCAGCTCTTGGGTTTGTGTCTTTGCGAGGCTGATCGCGCCGGGCATGTCGCCGGCCGCCACCTTATCCTGCACCTCCTTGTTCGCGAGGAGCGCGGCGTTCGCCCCCCAGATCGCGTCGTTCCATTCCTTTGTTGCGCCGATCAGCGCGGTGAACCCGAACGCAGTCATCCCGAAGCCGATCGAGCCAGCGGGCGCTCCGCGTGCGCTGCCACTGAGGAGTGTGTTCACCCCACCGCCGCGGCCGGTCATCTTGCCGAGTGATCCCAGCGCGTTCTGAATTTTCCTCAGCGTCGGCGTGGCGCCGTCGACAATGGTAACACGTCCGCGAAGGTCCAATGCGCCGGCGCGCCTTTCGCAGCCGCCTCATCATCCTATCTGCACGCCGCGCTGTGTCTTCGAGCTCGTCAAAGGTGAGATCGTAGAACTGGAGCGGCGAGCACTTGAACGCATACGCCAACGTGAAACAGGCATCGAGCGGCCACGGCTCTTCACCGTCGCCCGTGATCACTCCAGAAAAAAACCGTTGATCTTGCCGCTGCAGGCCGTCCAGTCGCGGATATCCATCGCGTCAACGGTGGAGCGCGGGAGTGGCGGTGAGGAGAGCGCAACGATCAGCTTTGACACCGACTCTGGAATGACTTTGTACTCCATCCCATCGGGCGAGCCCGGCGACTGCACCACGCGGAAAGGGTATCCGCACTGCGCGGCATCGCGACCAGTCGGCCGCCGAAAGCGCACCACCCGCACCTCTTCTCCATGCGCCTGATACGCGCGAGACAGATACACAGCATCGTCACCCGCGACGGCCAACGCTGCCGCAGCAGAGGCGGCCTGCGACGGTGGCGCCGCCGGCGCGCTGGGCGCTGCTGCCTTCCCCCACGGGTCGGCCCCGGCATCGTAAGCGGGTGCCGGCTGCGAGCCCACTGGCCGCATTGTCGGCTGCTGCGGAGCGTACTGCGGTGCGCCGTACTCTGCGCCGCCGCCCTGGTAGCCGTTCGGATTTGACATGATCGTTCCCCCTAATGAAGAGCAGGGCGCGATCTCCGCCGCCCGGCCCGTTTGCGCTTCGGATGGTCGGCTGAAACGCAAACAGGTGCCGGGTGATGTTCGATGGTCGGCGCCGCAGCTACTTGCGGCGCGTGATAACGTTCGGTGAGGGCGCCGATCGCGCCCAGGCGCTCCGCCGGCACTACCAGTGCCCAGCGCATCAGTCCGCCGGCGGCGAGGGGCGGGCGCCCCAGCGCCGCGATCTGCGCCACAGCACCAAGCGTCTGCGGCGTGCGAGGAAGGGCGCCTAGAATGGCAGCGGTTCCGTGCACCTGGCGGCCGATGAGATCGGAGGGCTTGAGCATCGCGTCAGGCTCCCCCGGTCTGCGGCTGCGGTGGCAGCGGCGCCGGCGTGATGGCACCGGCCGCCACTTTCGCGAGAAACGCAATCGCCTCATGGTCCGTCATTCCGGCGAGGTGATCGAGCTTAACGGCTCCCAGGCGAACGATCTGCTTCGAGAGAGCCGCAAACTCATCAATCCGCGGATTCCCAATCGAGGCCTTTTGCTCATCTGTCAGCTCGGTGCTGACGTCCACCGCGTGGATCTCCCGCCGAAGTTCTTCCCACCGCTCGCACCGGAACCCGAGCGCGCGGCCGAAGTGGATCATCGGCGGAGCCGGTTTGAGTGATGCATCGCTCATTGGCCAGCACCAGCGGGCTCGCTTGCCGCCATGGCGTCAGCGATCAGCTTGTCGATAACGGCCGCGTGGATCAGACGAGCACCCCCGAGCTTGAAGCTCGGCAGCTTCTTTTCGTAAACCAAACGCTGCATCGTCTTAACAGAGACGCCGGCCCGCACGGCTGCCTGCGGCAACCGATATGCCAGTGGAGCGAACGGATCATTCGAAACAATGCTAGGCTGGGAAACCATCTCCACACTCCTCAAAAACCCTCATGGGGTGTCTTCGGGTGCTCGGAAGGTCGCTCACGATTCCTGCATAAGATATCTATTTCTTATGCAGGTGCCGCGTGGCTTCGACAGCGGCATAAAACTGCTTCCCTCCGCCTGGCTCTACCGGCGTGGTCGAAAAATAGAATGAAGCGCGATCTTCTACCCATCTCTTCAGGTCAGATCGAACCGCATCTAGCTTCCGGACCGATCGCGCGGATGGCCCAATCACATCCTGCCTCGCCTGCAACCACAGGCCCATAACTTCCAACCGCGCGACGTAGTGCTCATCAAGCGCGCGCCCAGAAAGCGGCATAAGTTCGATGTTGCGCTGAGGGTCTGCGATTGAGCCCAGCGCTAACTCCCAGTCGATACTTGCGGCGATCCGGGTGTGAACTCCCCGCATTTTCCCGGTGCCATCTGGCGGAGAATCCTTCTTCTTGGCTATGCGGCGGGCCCACTGGTAGCCCTTCTTCTTCGCATGTGCGGCAGCATGATCCTTGAGCCGCTTTGCGGTCTCATCGCGCCCCGCGTATACGGCTTCGGCCGAAATCCCCGCACCTTTAATCAAAATCTCAATCAAGCCCGCCAGTCGCCCCTCGAACCTTTGCTCCTCCTCGATCGCCTTCGCCGTTAAAACAGTGCCAGCTAAGTGCTCGAGAGCGGCGCTTCTGATTCCAGCGTACTGCATCAGGGCGCGAAGCGCTGTCGTGCAGGCCGCATCTGCATCAGCAGGCCTGCCTGCGAAAAGCTCATCGGCCGACTGGAGGGCGTTCAGTAGAAGCCCTCTCTTGAGAGCCTGATCTGCCAGTTCATCAGCAAGTACGCGCGCGGCCCCGAGTCGACGAATATTGTCGATGATACATTTATCCACCAGCGATAGCGCCGAACCGCATGATCGCCCCCGATCGCGATACGCGATCTGCAAACGTTCACTCACGAGTTTGCTATCCGCCACCCTGGCGGCGTCGTCTCCTTGGGCTTTAAGATGCGCCGGAATTGGAGAGCGGCTCATCGCTTTAGACATTGCTGCGCCCCCTCTTCACTGTCAGCTTGACCACCTTCGCCGAAGCGATCCCGGCGCAGTACGTCGCCCAATCCGCCATGAGCGCGCGCCGCTTCTCCAGTGCATCGCCCCGGCGGTAGGCTTGCTCCACAGCGTTGCCCACGGCGTGCGCCAGCGCGGCTTCGCAGATCTCGCGGGGGTATTGCGTCGCCTCGCCCGCCCAGTCGCGGAACGTCGACCTAAACCCGTGCGTCGTGATCCCGTCTCGCTTCATGCGCTTGAAGAGCGCGGCCATCACCATGTTCGATAGCGGCCTCCCCGCCTTCGCACCCGGAAACACCAGCGACTCTGCCTCGCCGCGTGGCATCCTCGACAGCACCGCCACAGCGGCCGGCGAAAGCGGCACGCGATGCGGTTTGCCCGCCTTCATTCGATCCGCAGGGCACTCCCACACCGCGGCCCCAAGGTCGATCTCCTGCCACCGGATGCCGAGCACTTCACCGATGCGCGCAGCCGTCAGGATGCAAAATTCAAGCGCCCGCGCCGACGTGCCATCGCGCTGGGCGAGGTCCTTCATGAATGCTGGCAGTTCGCGCCAATCCAATGCTGCGTGGTGGCGCTTGAGCCGGCGGGAGTGCTTCGGCAACAGGTGGTCAAGGTGGCCCCGCCAGCGCGCAGGGTTGGCCGCGCCGGCATTGACGAGGCCGCGCACGCGGGCCGCATCCAGCACGGCCTCGATCCGCCCTCGCGTCCGCGCCGCCGTTTCCGGCTTTGCCATCCATATCGGGGAGAGCACGTCGACAACATCCTCGGTCGTAATCTCCGCCGGGGCCTTGTCTCGCAGCGGGGCGGCGTAGGTCTTCAGCGTCATGCCCCACTGAGCGCGGTGCTTGTCGTTCCGCCAGCCCGGCGAGCGAGATGCGATGAGCTCGTCCGCGACATCTCCGAACGTCTTCGATCGAGTTGCTGCCTCCAGGCGCTGGCCTCGGTCCCGGTCTCGCCGGTCAATGAGCGGGTCGCCGCCGGCGGCCAGCAGCGCCCGCGCCTGGCTGGCAAGCTCTCGCGCCTGTGCGAGACCCACGGCCGACAGTCCGCCCAGCCCCATCTCCCGCTCTACGCCAACCAGGCGCCCGCCGCGCATCACCCGCTGCTGCCGGCTCCGATAGATGAACACCCACCGCTTGGCCTTGCTGCTCTCCACAACGAGGTACAGCCCGCCGCCGTCACTATGGCGACCCGGTTTCGAGATCGTCTGAACGCCGCGAGCTGACAGCCGATTGATCGTCTGCGCCATCGTTTCACCCCCCAATCTGTGCCGGGGCGACACGCGACACCCCGGCACTCACCCCGGCACGCTACAACGATTTGCAGGGGAAGCATGAGGCGGAATGAGGATGGCGGATGGAAAATCACCAAGAAAAACAGAGGCGGGGCCGATGCTGTGAGGTGGCATGAGGAGCCCTGAGGCGAGTCGCTGGCGGAGGGAGTGGGATTCGAACCCACGGTGAGCTTGCACCCACGCCGGTTTTCAAGACCGGTGCCTTAAACCACTCGACCATCCCTCCGGACGGCCCCCCTATACGCGCCACAGCCCTCAGCCTCAAGCCGGACTTTTCCCAGCCCCGGCTCAATCCTTCGGGCCGCAGCCCTCGCGGAGCGCCCTCAGGCGCGTGAGCGCAAAAAGCCTCATTTACCCGATCCTAAGCAAAATTCGCCACGATCCCGCCGAAGCCGGGCCTCTCGGATCTGCCACAACCACGAGGTTCGGATGTCTGCCGGCTGTCGAAGCCGGCTCTGTGGGATTTCAGTCGTGCGTACCCTCCAGCCAACAGCCGCCACCCGCGCGGCCGTCCTCGCCATCCTAGCGCCCGCGATGCTCAGCGCCTGC
>LNFM01006373.1_pt1 | contig 19455 bp, 18 predicted proteins | sample 596031 | NCBI WGS metagenome assembly LNFM01 (sample SAMN04254537, study PRJNA301005) | activated carbon metagenome | isolation source: dual media filters at the Ann Arbor, Michigan drinking water treatment plant | place: USA: Ann Arbor | reverse complement strand
CGCCGAGAGCAGCAGGGCGAGAAGCTGGGTCTTGTCGCCGATTTCGGCAATCGCGACGACGCCTGTGGAAACGAGGAGGGATTCCATGACTGTTCCCTGGGCCGGCCGCGCCATGGCAGAAGCCAGGTCTGTCGGCGCATCCCCGCCTGCGATGGAGGCGGCTACGCCCCGGTGGATGCGCGGCACACTACTGCGGCGTCTCGTGCCCGGCAATCGTTCAAAGGGCTCTCATGAGCTTCATTGCCGGGCTTGGACAACCGGAGCGCCTGTCCCGGCTCGAGATACATCGACGACGGGCAGGATCGACAGCGATCAGGCCGAGGTCGCGATCGGCTTCAGCCGGGAAGAATCGGTGACATCATGACCGCGCTTTAGCCTTCAGTACGGAGCGGTCTGGGCCATTGAAGGCCGCCGGGCGAAGGCGTCGTACCACGCCTTCAGGGTGGGCCGGCTCTTGTGCCATGCGTCGTCCGGGAAGCGGAAGTCCAGATAGCCCAGCGCACAGGCGACGGCGATGGTGCCGATATTGACGCCGTCCAGTCCTGCCACGTCCGTCTCCAGCACGTCCAGCACCTGCCGGATCGACCGTTCGTAGGCGGCAATACGTGACGGCGACTGCTGCGGCTGGGGGCGCAACACCTCGCCGCGCCGTGGCACCGCCGCGTCCATGATGCCGTCGCCCAACGCCTGCAGCTTCAGCACTCGCCAGCGCTCCGGCCCCGGCGGCGGAAAGAACCCGCCGCCATGGGTCGCGTCCAGGTATTCGCAGATCACCGGGCTGTCGAACAGCACCTCGCCATTGTCCAGCTCCAGCGCCGGCACGCGGTGAATTGGGTTGATCCTGCCATAGGACGAGTCCGCCGCCGCGGCGTCGGCGAGCACCACCTCGATCGGCACGCCCAGCTCGACGGCAAGCGCGCGGACCTTGCGCACATAGGGCGATGCGGGTGAGGCATGGATTTTCATCGGCGGCTCCTGCGTGCGCTCGACCGCAGAGTGGCCGGTGCCGCCGGCCGTGGCAAGCTTGTCAGTGGAAGAACCGGCCCTTGTCCAGGAACGCTTCCGGCCGTTCCACGCGCTGGTCGGTCAGTAGGGTCAGCCAGCCGTTGATCTCGTCGACTTTCTCGACGATCAAGTGGATGACGCCCTCGGCGCTCTCGATCTTGCCCTCGCAGGCCATCAGTCGCGCGGTCAACGTCGGCCGCCGGTATTTTTCATAGACCCCCGGGAACACCACCAGATTGGCCACGCCGGTTTCGTCTTCCAGGGTGATGAACATCACGTCCTTGGCCGTGCCGGGACGCTGACGCGCCAGCACCACACCCGCCACCACGATTCTGCTGCCATTGCGCGCCGTCAACAGGTCCCGCGTCGGCCGCGCGCCGGCGGCCGTCAGACGCTCCCGCAGCAGTGCCACCGGATGCTGTTTCAGGGAAAGCTGCGTGGTCTGGTAGTCGGCAATCACATGCTCACCCAGCCCCATCCCGGGCAGATGACGTTCCTTCTCGACCTTCGCGCCGTAGTCCAGTGCCTCGAACAGCGGCAGCGGCTTGGTCTCGGTCAGCCGCTTCACTGCCCACGCCGCCTGCCGCCGGTCCAGCCCCAATGACTGGAACGCGTCCGCCTCGGCCAGCCGCACCAGCGTCCTCGGCATCAGCCCGGCCTTCTGCCACAGGTCGAGCGGCGACCGGTAGCCGCTGCCACGGCACTCAACCAGCTTCCCGGCCTCGGCCTTGGCTAATCCCTTGATCTGCCGCAGCCCCAGCCGCAACGCGGGTCGCGAACCATCGACCGGCTCCAGCGTGCAATCCCAGTCGGACAGGTTCACGTCGGCCGGCCGCACCTCGCCCTCGTGCTCGCGCAGATCGCGCACCAATTGCGCCGGCGCATAGAATCCCATCGGATAGGAGTTCAGCAGCCCGGCGGTGAACGCCTCCGGGTAATGGAACTTCAGCCACGACGACACATAGGCCAGCAGCGCGAAGCTGGCCGCATGGCTTTCCGGGAAGCCGTAGTCGCCGAACCCTTCGATCTGCCGGAAGCAGCGCTGGGCGAACTCCCGCTCATAACCGTTCCCGACCATCCCTTCGATGAACTCGTCGCGGAACTGATCGATCGTGCCCAGATGCCTGAAGGTGGCCATGGCGCGCCGCAGCCTGTCGGCCCGCGACGGGCTGAACCCGGCGGCGACGATGGCGATCTTCATCGCCTGTTCCTGGAACAGCGGCACTCCCAGCGTGCGCTTCAGGACCTCCTCCAGTTCCTTGCTGGGATAGTCCACCAGCTCCGGATTCTTCCGCCGCCGCAGATAGGGATGCACCATGTCGCCCTGGATCGGCCCCGGCCGCACGATCGCCACCTCGATCACCAGATCATAATAGGTCTTGGGCCTGAGCCGCGGCAGCATGGCCATCTGCGCCCGGCTCTCGATCTGGAAGACACCGACCGTGTCCGCTCTCTGAATCATCTCATAGACGGCCTTGTCGTCCTGGGGAACTGTCGCGAGATCAAGGGTTTGTCCATAATGTTTACGGATGAACTCGAACGTCTTCCGGATCGCCGTCAGCATGCCGAGCGCCAGCACGTCGACCTTGATCAGGCCCAATTCCTCTAGATCATCCTTGTTCCACTCGATGACCGTGCGGCCCTCCATGGCCGCGTTCTCGATCGGCACCACCTCGCACAGCGGCCCGCGCGACATCACGAATCCACCCGTGTGCTGCGACAAATGCCGCGGGAACCCGCGCAGCTCCCCGGCCAGCTCAAGCGCCTGCATCAGCGTCTTGTCGCCGGGATCGAGCCCTTCCTCCCGCGCCTTGTCCTCGTCCAGAGGACCCGACCACCGGGTGATGGTCCTCGACAGCTTGTCGATCAGGTCCGTGCTCAGTCCCATGGCCTTGGCCACATCACGGATCGCGCCCTTGCTGCGGTAGCAGATCACGGTCGCGACGATGCCGGCCCGCTCGCGGCCGTACTTCTCGTAGATGTACTGCATCACCTCTTCGCGCCGCTCGTGCTCGAAATCCACGTCGATGTCCGGCGGCTCGTTCCGGTCCGCCGATACGAAGCGTTCGAACAGCAGCTCGACCTCGACGGGATTGACCGAGGTGATGCCCAGACAATAGCAGACCACCGAATTGGCCGCCGATCCACGGCCCTGGCACAGGATGTCCTGACTGCGGGCGAACCTGACCACATCATTCACGGTCAGGAAGTAGGGCGCATACTCCTTGTAGGCGATCAGCTTCAACTCGTCGTTGATGCCTTTTCTCACCTTGTCAGGGATGCCATCCGGATAGCGCCACGCGGCTCCCTTCCAGGCCAGAAACTCCAGCTCTTCCTGAGGGTTGCGGCCGTTTTCTGTGATCTCGTGGGGATATTCGTAGCGCAGCTCGTCCAGCGAGAACCGGCATTGCTCCAATACCTCCATGGTCCGCAGGACCGCCTCGGGATGCTGGCGGAACAGCCGTGCCATCTCGTCGGGCGGCTTCAGGTGCCGCTCGGCATTGGCTGCCAGCCGCCAGCCGGCGGTGGTGATCGTGCAACGCTCGCGGATGCAGGTCAGCACGTCCTGCAAGCGACGCCGCCCGGGTTCGTGATAGTGCACGTCGCCCGTCGCCACCATCGGCGTCCGCATCCGCACCGCCAGCGCGTCGAGCCGCTCCAGTCGCTTGGCGTCGTCGCCCCGGTAGTAATGGGTCGCGGCCAGATAGAGCGGCGCCTGCAGCCCATCTCGCCACAGTTTCAGCTCGGCTTCATATGCTTCGTCCAGCACCACCGGCGGCACCGCGATGAACAGGTTGTCTTCGGCTGCCTCGCACACATCCGCGCGGGTCAGCCGGCACTCGCCCTTGGGCGCCGCCCGCCGTCCCTTGGTGATCAGCCGCGACAGCCGCGCATATCCCGCCCGGTTGCGTGACAGGCACAGCACGCCCGGCGCATCCGTCACGTCGAGGCGCGCCCCCACCGCCAGCCGGATATTGTACTCCTTGGCCGCCACATGCGCCCGCACCACGCCCGCCAGCGTGTTGCGGTCGGCGATGGCCACCCCCTCCATGCCCAGCGCCGCCGCCTGCCCGATCAGTTCATATGGATGAGAACCACCCCGCAAGAAGCTGAAATTACTGGTGATCTGCAATTCGGCATATGCCGTCACGCGAACACCCCGTGCAGGAACCAGCGCGGCTGGACCCCGGCGTCATACAGGCCCTGCCGATACAGCCAGTAACGCCGGCCTTCCTCATCCTCCACCTGGTAATAGTCCCGTGGCGGCTCGTCCTTCAGCCACCACTCGCCTTCCAGTCGCTCCGGACCGTCGGCGGCTTTCACCCGGTACGCCTTGCCGTGTCGGCGAAACAGCACCGGCGGATCGTCGGGCACCGGCGCCATGGTCTCCACCGGCTCCGGCACCGCCAGCAGCCGCAGCGGCCGCTCGCGTCCCGCCGGCCACTCCGTCGCAGCGGAGGATGAGAACGGCGCGGCATCCTCCACCGCCCGCTCGGGCAGCCAGCTCTGGCGCGGTGTTGGCCGGGTGATACGGCCAAAGCCGAAACGGTTGCCCAGCCGGTCGACCAGCTCGGCGAGCCCGGCGCCGCCGCCGCCCTTCACCTGCCAATTCTCCTGCGCCGGCTTCAGCGCCTCCACGCGGGTCGCCGAGACCGTCACCACCTCGATCCCGAACCCCGGATTTACCTCATCCAGTTTTTCGGCAAACAGCCGGAACAGCGGCTCCACCCAGCGCGATGGCCGGCTGGTGCCCACATGGATGCGCGCCGTGGTCCCGTCCACCCGGTGGCAGGCCAACGTCAGTTGCCGCGCGCCCTGGCCCGACTGGGTGAGACTCCGGCACAGCTCGTCCAACAATGTCCGCAGCCCGGTCTCGACGCCGTCGCGCGTCATCAGCGGCTCCAGGCAGGCGACCCGCGCCTCGTGGGCCGGCACCGGCGCGATCGGCGAGATCGGCTCGTCGACCACACCCAGCGCCTGATCCAGCCGTTGCACCGGCTCGGCCCCGAACCGCTCGGCCAGCGCCCGCCGCTCCAGCGGATAGAGCGCGCCCAGCGTCCGCAGCCCAAACGAAGTCAGGCTGTCGAGCGTATCGCCCGGCAGCCGCAGGGTTGGCAGCGGGAACGTCTTCAGCGCCGTCATGGCGTCGGTCAGGCTGTCGAACGGCGGCAGGATGGCCGTTTCCTGCTGCCGCGCCCGACAGGCCGCCCAGGCGGCGCCCGGTGTATCGGCGGTCGCCGTCAGCGGCGTCAGGCCGAAGCCCTTCAGCCGCGCCACCAGGTCCGCCGCCAGCGCCGCCTCGCCGCCGAACAGATGCGCGCAGCCGGAAATGTCGAGGAACAGGCTGTCGCCTTCCGCCAGCCCCGCCCAGGGCGTGTAGCGCGTCGCCCAGCTGGCCAGCCGCACCAACGCCGCCCGGTCAGCCGCCGCGTTGACGAAGCGGGTCTGCAGCGTCGGCTGCACCGCCCGCGCGTCCGCGAGCACCATGCCGGGTTTCAGACCGCCATGCAGCGCCCGGCGGTTGACCGCCGCCAGCACCAGCCGGCCGCGCCGCTCCTCGATGGCCGCCAGCACCTGCTTGGCCAGTTCCGGCTCCCGCCGCACCAGCCGCTCGCTGACCAGCCACGGGAACCAGACATTCATGATGCGCCTTTTATGGCCTTTCTTCATGGCATTACCCGGCAATTCTGATGTCATCAGGCAGAACTTCCGTCTCCCCTGCCTCGGTAATCGCCGTCCAGCCCTTCGGGCTCCAGACCACCGTCCACGCCGCTGGGCGTCCGCCCCGGGAACGGATCAGTTCAACCCGCCAGCATGGCCATCCCACGCCCGCGCCATCCGGCAGGCTGGGCATGGACGTCACCTGCCAGCGGCTCAGCGCCGTCGCCGCGCCGCCGCGCCCGGTCTCGCCCAGCAGCAGGCAGGTCACCCCGCCGGTTTCCGCCGCCAGCTGCAACCGCCGGCTGGCGGTGAAGTCGGCGGCGCGAATCTCGCCCACCACCGCCGACAGCGCGCCGCAGTTCAGCGCTTCCTCGATGGCCCACAGCATGTCCGCGTCCCGGCTGATCCCCGAGACGGTCAGCACCGCCCCCGGCTTCAGCCCGAACCGCGCCAGCCCCGGCATGTAGAGGTCGTTCCCCCGCTCAAGCCACAGCACCGGCCTGCCGTCCATGACGTGAAGCCGCGCCAGCAGCGCCGCGCAGAACCCGGTCGCCGCGCCGTCGCCATGCACCTCATGCACCCCGGCCAGCGGCAACCCACCTTCCGGCAACGCCCGGTCGATGGGCTTCATGCCGAGCGGCAGCACCGGATGCCCCGCCGCCTGGCCGACGCCCTCGATCCGGCGGATACGGTCACGCAACACCGCCACCGCACTGCTGTTCATGGTCCCTGGCATCGCTGGTCACACCACGTTTGTTCTCTTTTTGTTCTAATCCGCGGCAGACCGGGAGTCAAGAGGAACACCCGTTCTACGCGGCGGCCAGACCCAGCAGGAACGCCGCCGCGGCCATCACCGCCAGCGCCGTCCAGAACTCCGCGAACTTCGCCAGATACTTGAAGTCGCACCACTTGATGGGCTTGCCGATCATCGCTTTTCTCCATTGATGGTTGCTCTCGAAGCCTCATGGGCCGCCACCGCCGCGGCGTGGCGCCGCTGGCATTCCGCATAGGCCGCCACCGCCTCGCCGTCGGCGATGGCCAGCGCGCCCATGGACGGGTCAGCGATCGGCGGCAATGGCGGGCATGGCTGCGCCGCTTCCGGCGGCAGCGCCGGGACCAGTGGCCGCACGCAGCTCGTTGAGGCCGCGCCACACCCGCTCAGTAAGACGGCACTCGCCGTAAACAGGCACGCTATGAACCTCATCGACGATCCTCCTGTTGATGGTCTTGTGTTCGATCCGCAGCCGGGAAAGATCCGCGCTCAGCCGCGCGCCGATGGCGTCGACGGCGTGCTGCACCAGCCGCTCCTCCGCCCTCGCCCGCCGGTCGGCGTTACGGACTGCCGCGTCCCAGCGCGCCTGCACTTCGGCCTTGCCTGTCTCGTAGCCGTCATTGCGGATCGCCCAAACGCCCCAGGCGAGTCCGCCCAGCAGCACGACCGCCGCCGCCGCCGCCAGCACAATCCAATGTGCGCCGATCCAGCGCACCAAGGTGAGCCACATCAGATAACCTCTTGATTTGAGAGATGAGTGTCGGTCCGGCGGCTCTAGTAGGACGAGCCGTATTCCCGGCCATAGGACTCGCTGCGTCGCATGCTGATATCCTCCCATGCCGCGCCGAACACGTACGTCAGACCGACCACATCCGCATAGGTGGTGCTCGTCGTCGTCTGCCGGGCCAGCGCCTGGTTCCGATGCCAGGTGCGCGCCATCGGTCACCTCGATCTCATTGGGGAAGGCCGTCCGGTTGGAGTGCGCTCGACACCCGGATTTCCAGCCTGATTTACGCAACATCGACCCGCTTTCGGTACCGCTTCAAGAACAATCTGCGGCTGGAAAGCGAGCGCAAATTGCCGGCGCGACACCGCGCCTGCGGGTCGACCGGGCTATTTGACGCCCATCTGCAACGCCAGGAATGCCCCGAATGCCTCGTATGATCGGAAGGTGAGATGCGCGCCGTCCCGGACCATCGCATAACCGTCCTCATGGAAGACCGTGCAGCGTTGCTGCTCCATGCTGCAGAGGTGCTCCCTTTTCCCGATCCACCGAAGCCGCGGATTAGCCAATACGAGCGAACGGAGCTTGTCGTCGTCGCCTCCCTTCTCGAGCGCCGCCTCTGGTCCTGCGCATCGCTCGGACATAGCCACGCCTCATGAGGCTTCTGTCTCGCACGCGAAGCTAAAAAAAGGGGCACATGCTGCATCAGGCCACTCACATCCATGGACCGGATCGGCGATGCAGGCGGTCGCACCTCGCGATGGTGGCGACTCGAAGGCGGCGCACCAAATTGGCGGGCACACCCCATTGCCGCACGCACAGTCATCGAAAAGGCACGCTTGCCATCCCCGGCAGGCCCATTAACCTGTCGGTAACAACAAGGTGCCGGCAAAACCGGCGCATCCCGTTCCGGCAATTCCGAAGGCCCATCCCCCATGCCCACGCTTCTCGATCCCATCGACATCGGCCCCCTCCGCCTGCCCAACCGCATCATCATGGCGCCGCTCACCCGCGCCCGCGCCGGCGCCAGCCGCATCCCCAACGAGCTGATGCGCGACTATTACGTCCAGCGCGCCTCCGCCGGCCTCATCCTCACCGAAGCCACGTCGGTCGAGCCCATGGGCGTCGGCTATGCCGACACGCCCGGCATCTGGTCCGACGATCAGGTCGACGGCTGGAAGCGCATCGTCGCCGCCGTCCACGACGCCGGCGGCCGCATTGCCATGCAACTCTGGCATGTCGGGCGCATCTCCCACCCCATGTTCCTCAACGGCGACGAGCCCATCGCGCCCACCGCCATCGCCGCCGAGGGCCATGTCAGCCACGTCCGGCCCAAGGCCGCCTTCCCCACGCCCCGCGCGCTGGCGACCGGCGAGATCGGCGGCATCGTCGAGGCGTTCCGCAACGGCGCCCGCAACGCCCTGCGCGCCGGCTTCGACGGCGTCGAGATCCACGGCGCCAATGGCTACCTGGTCGACCAGTTCCTCCAGACCGCCTCCAACCGCCGCAACGACTTCTACGGCGGCGCCATCGAGAACCGCGCCCGGCTGATGCTGGAAGTCGCCGACGCCGTCGCCGGCGTCTGGGGCGCCGACCGGGTCGGCATGCATCTCGCCCCGCGCGGCGACGCGCACTCCATGGGCGACGAGAACCCCGCCGCCACCTTCGGCTATGTGGCGGCCGAACTCGGCAGGCGCGGCCTGGCCTATCTGTGCGTCCGCGAATATGTCGGCGAAAACCGCATCGGCCCGCAATTGAAGAAGCAGTTCGGCGGCGTCTACATCGCCAACGAGCGCTACACCCGGGAAACCGCCGAAGCCGCTCTCGCCGCCGGCGAGGCCGACGCCATCGCCTTCGGCCAGCTGTTCATCGCCAACCCCGACCTGCCCCGCCGCTTCGCCGAGAACGCCGGGCTCAACGAGCCCGACGTCAAGACCTTCTACGCCAGCGGCCCCGCCGGCTACACCGACTATCCGGCGCTTTAGGCATCCAGCGAGGAAGCCACGGTTGTGACCACTGACGGCGGCAATGGCAAACCAGACGAAGTGGTTCGCGACGACAAGCTCGTCATCGCCGCCGCGTCACTGGGCACCGTCTTCGAGTGGTACGACTTCTATCTCTACGGGCTGCTCGCCACCTCCATCTCCAAGGTGTTCTTCGCCGGCGTGAACGAGACCACCGGCTTCATCCTCGCCCTCGGCGCCTTCGCCGCGGGCTTCGCCGTGCGGCCGTTCGGCGCCCTGGTCTTCGGGCGGATCGGCGACCTTGTGGGCCGCAAATACACCTTCCTGGTCACCATGGCGATCATGGGCCTGTCGACCTTCGCGGTCGGCCTGCTGCCCGGCTACGACAGCATTGGCATCGCGGCGCCGGTCCTGCTCGTGGTGTTGCGGCTTCTCCAGGGCCTTGCGCTGGGCGGCGAGTATGGCGGCGCGGCAACCTATGTCGCCGAGCACGCCCCCAACGGCCGGCGCGGGCTCTACACCAGCTTTATCCAGACGACCGCGACCCTCGGGCTGTTCGCCGCGCTGCTGGTCGTCATCGGCTTCCGGGTTTGGCTGGGCGAGGAAAGCTTCGCCGCCTGGGGCTGGCGGCTGCCCTTCCTGATTTCGATCGTCCTTCTGGGCATCTCCCTGTGGATTCGCCTGAAGCTCGACGAGAGCCCCGTGTTCCGCAGGATGAAGGACGCCGGCACCACCTCGAAAGCGCCGCTGAGCGAAGCCTTCGGCCGGTGGGGTAACCTCAAATTCGTTCTCATCTGCCTGTTCGGCGCGGTGGCCGGCCAGGCGGTGGTCTGGTATGGCGGCCAGTTCTACGCCCAGTTCTATCTCGAGAAAACCCTCAAGGTCGACGGCGTCACCACCAACATCCTAGTGGCGACCGCCCTGGTGCTGGGCACGCCGTTCTTCATTTTCTTTGGCTGGCTTTCCGACCGCATCGGCCGCAAGTTCATCATCCTCGGCGGCTGCGCGCTGGCGGCGGCGACCTACTTTCCGGCCTTCCATATGCTGTCGGACGCCGCCAATCCGGCGCTGAGCGCCGCGACGGCGAGATCGCCGGTGACGGTCGCGGCCGATCCCGGCGAATGCTCGTTCCAGTTCGACCCGGTCGGCCGCAACAGGTTCGACGCGACCAGTTGCGACATCGCCAAGTCCTGGCTGGCCAAGGCCGGCGTCAACTACCGCAACGTCGCCGCGCCGCCCGGCACCGTCGCCTCGATCTCCATCGGCGGCGTCGAGCTCGCCGCGCCCGACCCGGCGACGACCTCCGGCGCGGATCGGGCCGCGGAGATCAAGGCCTATGGCGCAAGTATCGGCAAGGCGCTGGCCGACGCCGGCTATCCCGCCAGGGCCGATCCCGCGCGCATCGACAGGATCACGGTCGTCGCCGTGCTGTTCTACCTCGTTCTGCTGGTGACCATGGTCTACGGCCCGATCGCCGCCATGCTGGTCGAGCTGTTTCCCAGCCGCATCCGCTACACCTCCATGTCGCTGCCCTATCACATCGGCAATGGCTGGTTCGGCGGCTTCCTGCCGACCACCGCATTCGCCATGGTCGCCGCGACGGGCAACATCTACTACGGCCTCTGGTATCCGGTCGTCGTGGCGGCTGCGACGGTCGTCATCGGCCTGGTCTTCCTTCCCGAAACCTTCCGCCGAAGTATTGATCAATAGCGTCCCCGCTCCTGCCGGTGCTTTAGGCAAAGAACACCGCTGCGCCGCCAAGAATCGACCGGCGGTAGTAGGATGGAACGGCTCTAACGCGTGCCCCGCAGACAAGCAGCCCAAGTTTTTGTTAAATACCCCATACTGACAACTGTGTCAGTGATGTGAATTGCATATTTGAATGATTTTTCGATCACTCCCCATTAACTTATGACATCCGTAAACAATTCAATCTCTCCACTATCCTGTCAACCCGATGGCTCATATTGAGTACGTGAGTTATGGACAGTATTGCCCAACTATATGTAAATCCATGTCAGGGCTAATGGGAACTATCTAACTGAAATGCGCCGCTCACCGCGCGCAGCATGACTATTGCGTTCACCGTGCCGCCTCCGGTGACCGCTGCGCTCAGCCAAAGAGGCGGATTTATTTGGGCATAACAAACAAGAGAGTTTCGATGCGTTTTCGCAAGACCATCTGCACCGCCGCCGCCCTCGTGTTGGGCGGCGCTGGCATCGCCGTCGCGGCCACCCAGGGCACCGTGGGTTCGACCTCGACCGGCACCGTCAACCTCAGCCTGACGATTCCCAAGCTCGTTCGAATTTTCGGCCTGACCGATATCGCTCTGGGCACCTATGGCGGCACGAGCGACGTCACCGGCTCGGAGACGTTCTGCGTCCACAACAATGCCTCCGCCGGTACCTACAAGATCAGGGCGACCTCGACCAACGGAACCGGCACTGACTTCAGGCTGAAGGCCGGCTCGGACTTCATCGTCTATGACGTGACGTTCGACGACAGCACGACGCCGGCGGGCGGCACCAACCTCGACAACGCCGTCGAAGCCGCCGGACCCTACACCGGCACGAAGTACACCGGCGTCGGTCTGGCCACCTGCAGCGCGGCGAATGCGTCCATCGAGGTCAAGGCCCTGGAAGCCGCCCTCCAGGACGCCAACCCCGGCGCCTACACGGATACGCTGACACTGCTGGTTACGCCTCTTTGAGATGAGCGGCCAAATCCGCCCACGGCGACGTGGGCGGAGTCTGCTCAGTTTGCACCGACGGGAGTCTTGCATAGTTGCCGCTGTCCAGAGTCGCATCCGGGCTATTTGCGGCCATGGTCGCGTGCCTCACGCCCCACCCGGCGCGGGCGGACATATTCTGCGTCAGCCAGCTCAACGACCTCACGAGAACCTACAACCCCGCCACGGGAACGATAGAGGCCGCTGATTCCGCCATCCGGGTCCGCAAGAAACTGATCCCGGCGGTCGGCTCGAGCACCCAGTATTCGCTGAAGGCCAACGGCAGTGCCGGCGGAGGATTCAACCTGTCGGGCCCTGGCGGTGCGTTGTTGCCCTACAAGGTCTACTGGGCGGGCACCAACGGCGTGACCTCGTCGGCCAGTGCGACCCAGATGACCCACAACATCCCGCAGACCTTCTCTGGCGCGCAGCTCGTACCCGGCGCCTACACAGTCGGCGCCGCGTGCGGCGGCACGGCCAACCAGGCCTCCCTGATCATCCGCTATGAATCGGCCGACATGGCCGCGGCGACGGCTGGCACGTATACGGGCGTGTTGACCCTGCTCGTCGGGGCGCCGTGAACCGGCTCCGGCGAGCCGGCCAAGTCGCGGCGACGGTGTTTCTGGCCTTGTGGGGTCATCACCCCGTGGCGCTGGCCACGCCCGGCGTGCTCCACGCTGCCAATATGGAAATCGCCGTGGATGTCGGCACCCCGGCCGGCTTCGAGGGACTGGGCGCGCCGCAGGACGCGATCGTCGATGTCTATGTCACCGGCGAGCGGCGCGGCACCGCCGCCATTCGCTACCGGCCGGGTACCCTGAGCTTTCGCGACCCCGCGGCGGTGCTGGGCCTGCTGCCGCCGCTCAAGCCCGGCGCCGCCCGGACCCTGGCCGAGGCCCTGTCCGGCCAGGTTGAATCCCATGTGGGCAACGCCTGCTATCCGGTCCGCAAGCTGGGCTGCGGATCGCTGGAGCCATCCGTCGCCGGCGTCATCTTCGACGAGGCCAATCTGCGGCTGGACCTGTTCGTCAATCCCGGCCTGCTCGAACCCCAGAGCACGTTCGGCGCGTCCCGGCATATCCCGCCGCCGACGGAGCAGGGCCTGACCTTCTACAGTCCGGTTTCGGTGTTCCTGGGCGCCAACAATGGACCCGACGGCTGGGACGAGAGCCTGGGGTTTACCTCGCGCAGCTATCTGTCGAAAGGCGCCTACTCCATGAAGGTGGAGACGAGCTATCTCGACGACAGCCAGCCCTCCGGCGAGCAGGATTCCCCCCGGGAAAGCCTCGACCCGGGATTCTCGCTGGACAATGCGTCGGTCCTCCATGTCCGTCCCGGCTGGCTCTACGAAGCCGGCCTGCAGCGCACCGTCGGACTTGACCTCACCGGCGGCAAACGGATTCTCGGCGTCAGCGCCACGACGACCACCCAGACCAGGATCGACCTGGCGCAGGCGAGAGGCAGTCAACTGCTCGTCTATCTGCCGACCCGGTCGACCGTTGATCTGCTGGTCAACGGGCGGCTCATCTCCCGCCGCGTCTACCCCGCGGGCAACCAGATGCTCGATACCGAAGGGCTGCCGGAAGGCGGCTACAACGTCACCCTGCGGATTCAGGACAGCTCGGGCGGCGTGACCGAGGAGACGCGCTTTTTCGCCCGCTCGACGCGAATCCCTCCGGTCGATCAGCCGACCATAATCCTGCAGGCCGGGATGCTGGTCAGCGACGAGCGGCGCGACATGCCCGACATACGTGGCATTCCCATCGCGCGCGTCGGCACCGCGCTGCGCGTCGCCAGCGATCTCGCGGTCTTCGCCGATATCCTCACCTCGGACCGCCAGACCGTCGGGTCGGTCGGCGGCACCTGGATGAGCCGCATGGGTGTCGTCTCCGCGACGGTGCTGGGTTCGGCCGATGGCGATTACGGCGGATCGCTGACCGCCTATGGTCAGCTCGCGGGCGATTTGAGCTACGGCGTTTCAGCCCAGATTCTCGAGCGGTCGGACAAGTTCGAGCCCGGCCGGGATTTCGACGAGGATCTTCTGGGCGAAAGCTACCGCCAGGCCAGTGTCTCGCTCTCCTATCCCGTCACGCCAAGGCTCGACCTGTCGGTGCGCGGTTATTGGCGTGCCTCCGCGTTGGACACCTCGGAATGGGCCATCGGCCCGCGGCTCAGCTGGCAGCTGTTCTCCGGCAGCCGGACCAATGCCAGCATCGACGCCGAAATCACCGTCGGTGACAACGGGGTCTATGGCTTCGTCAAGCTGCGGCTGTTCCAGTTCGGCGGCGCCGACAGCCGCTGGAGCTTCAATGGCGCGGCGGGCATCAGCTCGCCGGCCGAGGGTTCGAGCGGCCACCAGGGCGTCGCGCCGGTTGCAAGCGCTCAGGCCCAGTGGCAGGACGGCGATCTGTTTCCGGACGATCTGCGCGCGACCGCCGGCGCGGACCTGGGTCCCGACCGCGACGCCACGGCCTTCCTCTCCGGCGAGCATGACGGTCCGCTGGGCCTGGCGACCGGCGAAATCCAGGAACACCGGGCCCGTGGCGGCAACCTGACGACCTCGCTGTCCGCCAGCTTCTCCACCGCGCTCACCCTGAACCGGGGCGGCATCGCCCTCGGCGGTGGCTACGGCAACGACGCGGCCCTGCTGGTCCGCCTGCGCGGCACCGACGAGACGTCCAGGTTCGACGTTCTGGTCAACGGGCAGGCCTCGGGCCAGATCGAGGGCAGCGGCACCCTCGTCATTCCGGTGCCCGCCTACAATACCTACAGCGTCCACCTGCAGCCCGTCGGCGCTGCCTCGGTCACCGTCGACACGGCGGCGCGCAAGGTGACGCTGTACCCCGGCAATACCGCCGAGCTCGACTGGGATGCCTACACGGTCGTCGCGCTGTTCGGACGCGCCCTCGGCGATGACGGCGCGCCGCTGGCGACGGCGAAGATCATCGGTGCCGAGGATTTCGCCTTCACCGACCGGGCCGGTTACTTCCAGATCGACGCCCGGCCCGGCACCGCGATCACCCTGCGCCTGCCGGACGGCCGGGATTGCACCCTCGACCTGCCGCCCGCGAGCGGCGGAGACGCCGCCGTCGCTCTCTACAGAAATGTCGGCGAACGACGTTGCCGGCCCATCGCTACCCCACAAGACCATAAGGACATCAAATGACGCGCTTTCCGGCCCGGTGGCTGATCGCCGCTTTGGCATTCCTTGGACTGGCCGCTGGAGCCCTGCCGGCCAGCGCCGAGATGACGGTCAATCCCATCGTCGCCGAACTGACGGGACGCAACGCCTTCAAGAAGGACCTCCAGGTTTCGAACCTGTCGGAAGCCGAGACCATCTACGTGCAGGTCACCGTTTTCGAAGTGACCTATCCGGGCACGCCTGAAGAAAAATGGGTCGAGCGCAAGTCGCCCGACGAGTCCGGATTGCTGGCCGCGCCGGCCCAACTGGTTCTGGCGCCCGGACAGACCCGCGTCGTGCGGCTGGTCAGCGTGTCGCAGCCAACGCAAACCGACCGCATCTACCGCGTCGAGATCAAGCCGGTGGTGGGCGAGATCACGGCGACCCAGTCGGTCATCAAGGTCGTCGTCGGATACAATGTGCTGGTGATGGCCCGGCCCGATGGCGCGACGACCGAAATCGTCGGGTCGCGCTCCGGTGGCAGCCTGATCCTGCGCAACGCCGGCAATTCCGCGGGATTTCTGTTCGACGGCAAGGCCTGCGATCCCGCGGGCCGGACTTGCAGCGACCTCCAGGCCGTGCGCATGTATGCCGGCAACGAACTGATTATTCCGCTGCGGCCGGGCCAGGACCGCGTCGAATACAGCCTCGAAGTCAGCGAGACGGTGAAGAAGCTGAAGTTCTAGATCGGGTTCGAGCCAGCCCGCGCCGCCATCCCCTTCCCAGGCGCGGCAGCGCCGGGAAGGGAGAATGGTGGGGAAGGATCAGATCCGCTCGATGATCGTGCAGGGCGCCATGCCGCCGCCGGTGCACATGGTCACCAGGCCGGTCGCCAGGTCGCGGCGCTCCAGCTCGTCCAGCAGCGTGCCCAGCAGCATGGCGCCGGTCGCGCCGATCGGGTGGCCCAGCGCCATGGCGCCGCCGTTCACATTGACCTTTTCCGGGTCCACGTTCAGGTCGCGCATGAACTTCAGCGGCACCACCGCGAACGCCTCGTTCACCTCCATCAGGTCGATGTCACCCAGCGTCATGCCGGCCTGCTTCAGCGCCTTCCTGGCCGCCGGCACCGGCGCGTTCAGCATCAGCTCCGGCGAGTCGCCCGAGGTCGCCACGGTGATGATGCGCGCCCGCGGCTTCAGGCCGTGCGCCTTGGCATAGTCCGGCGACGCCAGCACCACGCCGCTCGCGCCGTCGACCACGCCCGACGAGTTGCCGGCATGGTGGATGAAGTCGATCTTCACGTCCGGATAGGCCGCCTCGACCAGCTTGCGGTAGGTCAGCCCTTCCTCGTTCAGCGGATACTGGTACAGGTCGGTGAACGCCGGCTTCAGCTGCGCCAGGCCTTCCAGCGTCGTCTGCGGCCGCGGGAACTCCTCCCGGTCCAGCGCCACGCTGCCGTCGTCATGATGCACCGGCACCACGCTCTTGTCGAAGTAGCCGTTCTTGATGGCGTAGTCGGCGCGCTTCTGGGATTCTACCGCCAGCTTCTCGGTATCCTCTCGGGTGATGCCCTCCAGCGTCGCGATCAGGTCGGCGCAGACGCCCTGGTGCGGCTGCGGATGGATGGCGCGCAGATGCAGATTGTCGCGGTCCATGGTCGGCAGGCCGCCGCGCTGGGTCGAACCATAGGACATCGACTCCACGCCGCCCGAGATCACCAGGTTCTGCATGCCCGACATGATGCCCATGGCGCCGAGCTGCACCGCCGTCAGCGCCGAGCCGCAGAAGCGGTCGATCGAGAAGCCGGTCGCCAGATTGCTCCAGCCGGCGTCGAGCGCCGCCATGCGCGCGATGCACGCGCCCTGCTTGCCCACCTGCGAGCCGCAGCCGGCGATCACATCGTCGACCTCGTCGGTGTTCAGGTTGTTGCGCTTGCCCAGCGCGGTCAGCACCGTCGACAGCAGCCGCTGCGGATGAACATCCGCCAGCGCGCCCTTGCCCACCTTGCCGATGCCGCGCGGCGTCCGCGCCGTGTCGATGATCCATGCTTCGGTCATGATCTGCTCCCGTCTCTCTCGCAGTGATATTCCGGCCGGAACGGCGCGTTGCCGCAGTTAGAGCATGGCCCGCGCGTCTCTTCCAGCGGAATTTACCACCCGGGAACGTGCTTTCGCTCAGGTCCTGTTGCGATTTTGAAGCAGCCGTTCCAGACGGCCCATCGAGCGCTTTCAGGCAAGGCCTGATCGCCTGCCGTCCGAAACCCGCGACGACGAAGCTAGCCAAAGGCGCTTGGGCAACCTTATGCTTTTTTACAGGGGCTTATTCGAGGCGACCTCGACACAGGTGGAGAGGACGTGCCATGGCATCGGAAACCATCGACCTTCTCTCGCCGTTCCGGCCCGAGGAATGCGCCCGGCGGCTGCGGATGGTCACCGATCCACGGCGCCGATCCCGCAGGAACAACCCGCTCATCGGCACCGTCACCGACGCCGCGATGCGGCTGCGGCGCCGCCTCGCCTACCGCAACTCGTTCCAGACCTTCCTGTTCGCCACCATGGAGCGCGAAGGCGCCGGCGCCCGCATCCGCTGCCGCTTCGGCATGCATCCGGCCGCGGTGATCTTCCTGATCGTCTGGTTTTTCTTCGTGATCCTCGGCCTCGGAGTCGGCTTCACCGTGGCGTTCGACCTGTTCGGCGTCGATCACGGCATCGACAGGCCGCTCTGGCCCGCGGCCATCGTGCCCGTTTTCATGGCGGTGTTCGCGCTGGTCTGGCTGAGACTGTCGCGCCGCCTCGCCGAGGAGGACGAGGTCTTCATGATCGAGTTGCTGCGCTTCAGCCTCGACGCCGAGCCGGCGCCCAAGGAAGCGGCGCGCCGCGCGGCCCGGCCGCGCTGACGCACCGCCAGGAGACTCTCACGCCGGATCGGCGACCTTCAGGATGGTCTTGCCCTTGTTCTGGCCGGTGAACAGGCCCTGCAGCGCCAGCGGCGCGTTCTCCAGGCCCTCCGACAGCGTCTCATGCACCTTCAGCTTGCCTTCCTTGACCCACTTGCCGATGTCGGCAATGGCCTGCGGGAACTTGTGCGCGTAGTTGAACAGCAGGAAGCCCTCCATCCGCGCGCTCTTGAGGATCAGGAACAGGTAGTTGTTGGGACCCTCCGGCATGCCCCAGCCCGAATAGCCCGACGCGATGCCGCCGCAGATCACCACCCGCGCGCCCTGCGCCAGGTTGGCCAGCGCGGCGTTCAGGATCGGCCCGCCGGTGTTGTCGTAGAACACGTTGACGCCACCCGGCGCCAGCTCGCGCAGCCTGGCTTCCATGTCGTCGCTCTTGTAGTCGATGGCCGCGTCGCAGGCGCCTTCCTCGACCACCCACTTGCACTTGTCCGCGCCGCCCGCCACGCCGATCACCTTGCTGGCGCCGCGGATCTTGGCGATCTCGGCCACCGCCGAGCCGGTCGCGCCGGCCGCGCCTGAGACCAGCACCACGTCGCCTTCCTTCACCTGCCCCACCTCCTGCAGGCCGAAATAGGCGGTCAGCGTGGTGATGCCGAACACCGAGAACGCCCAGGTCAGCGGATAGTCGCGCGACACCACCTGCAGCGGCATCAGGCCCTCGCCGTTCTTCAGCACCGCATAGTCCTGCCACGGCATCATGCCGTTGACCACGTCGCCTTCCTTGACCGCCGGATCGTTCGACTTGACCACCTGGCCCAGGCCCGACCCGAACATCGGCGCGCCGATCTTCACCGGGTCCATGTAGCCCGGTCCCTCGTTCAGCCAGCCGCGCTGGGTCGGATCGAACGACAGATACAGCGTCTTCACCAGGATCTCGCCCGGCCCCGGATCGGGGACGGTCGTGGTCTTCAGCTCGAAATGCTCAGGCCCCACCAGTCCCGGCGGACGCGACTTCAAAACCCACTGACGGCTCTCTTTGCTCATGATGTGCATCCTTTTGAAATTCATCGGCGCCGATCTTCACCGTCGGCCCGTTCAGGCAGCACCATAGATGATCCTGCCAGCGGGTCAATTCGGGTAGTTTCGGTGACAGTGCACTAAAATGCCGGCCGCATCGCCGCGGCGAACCCGGTCCTGGACGCGGCGGCTGGCCGGAGGGCCGGCCATCGGCTAACATCCCGACAGAACCGTGCGTCGCGGCAGGGGCAAGACATCCGCCGCCGCTCGAGCGCCAGCAGAAAAGGGGATTGCCCGTGCGACAGACCATGCCGTTGGAAGTGGGAATCCCGGTCGTCGACCTCGACCGGATGTACGCGTTCTACACCCAGGTGCTGTCCTGCACCGAGGCGCGGCGCGCCGACATCCCCGCCTCGCTCAGCAGCAGCCTCGGCGTCGCCCCCGACGGCTACATCAATATCTGGCTGAAAACGCCGGGCAACGAGGTCATCAAGCTGGTCCGCACCCCCGTCCCGTCGGTCATACCGCCCACGCCGGAATGGATGGCCGCCCGCACCGGCATC
>LNFM01006371.1_pt1 | contig 19467 bp, 18 predicted proteins | sample 596031 | NCBI WGS metagenome assembly LNFM01 (sample SAMN04254537, study PRJNA301005) | activated carbon metagenome | isolation source: dual media filters at the Ann Arbor, Michigan drinking water treatment plant | place: USA: Ann Arbor | reverse complement strand
GCGTTTCGAGCGGCCGACCGTGACGCCGATCAGCCAGTCCTGATCGGGGGACCAGGCCAGCCCGCCCGAAACGCTGAAGCTGTCGAAGTTTCGTCTCTCGCCGGTTACGTCTACCTGCTGGTTTTCGAATCGGGCGCCCAGTTCGGCGGTCAGCGCGCCGAGTTTGACCTCCTGGAAGGTGAACACGCCCCAGTTGAAGGTTTCGCTCGGCGGCACGAATGCCTCGTCGCCAATGGCCTCGAAATCCCGCGAGGAAAGCTGGACGCCGCTCGCGCCGCTCCAGTTTCCCTCGAGCATGGGCTTCTGGACCAGTTCGAGCCGCCCTTCCCACGCCTCGTTGGTGAACGTCGTGCCGACCTCGTCGCCTTCCAGCTCGACATGCCGGTAGTCGGCATAGCCGAACCGGACGCGCGCGGTCTGGAACGCGAGCAGGTCGCCGCGCACCTCGCCGGCCACGTCCAGGCGGTCCTGCACGAGGTCGATGGAGACGGTCTCCTCGCCGTGCTCTTCCTCCTCATGGCCGTCGTCGTGCTCATGCTCTTCTTCGGCATGCGCGTGTCCGCCCGATGGAATGCCGTAGGTGCTGTCGAGACGCGAGTACGCGACGCCGAAGAAGCCGTCGTCCCAGACATAGGAAAGCCCGGCCGTGCCGCCCTGGCTCTTCGTGGCGCTGTTGGCGACACGCTTCGGGTTGCCCTCTTCTTCCTCCTCGTGCTCCTCTTCTTCGTCGTGCTCGTCCTCCAACGCGCCGAGCGGGACACGGTAGTCGTCGGTTTCGCGGTAGAACCCTTTGAGGTGCAGCACGAACTTGCCCATGGTGACGTCCACATGGCCGGCGCCGGCGCGCTCGTCGGAGCCGCTCCCATAGAGCAGGTCTGCCTGGCCGCTGATGGGATGCTCGGGAAGGCGTTCGGAAATGCGGCCGTCGAGCACGTTGACCACGCCGCCCACGGCGTTGCTGCCGTACATCAGGTTGGCCGGGCCGCGCACCACCTCGATCCGCTGGGCGCCGAGCGGGTCGGCGGCGACGGCGTGATCCGGGCTGACGCTCGCGGCGTCGATGGAGCCGATGCCGTTGGTCAGCACGCGAATGCGGTCGCCGTCCAGGCCGCGGATGATCGGGCGCGAGGCCCCGGGACCGAAGAAGCTCGAGCTGAAGCCGGGCAGGCTGGCAAGCGTCTCGCCGATGGATCCTTCGAGGCGCAACTGCAGGCTTTCGGCGGTCAGGACTGTCGTGCTCTGGAGGACGCTGAACTGATCCGTGGCGCTGGGGCGCGCGGTCACCACGATCTCCTCGCCAGGCGCGACGTCCACGCCCGTCTCGGCGGCCGTCGCGGGACTGGCGATCACCGATAGCGCTGTGAAGATGACGAGGCGTTTCATGGGATTCCTCCGGCCGTGGTTGTACAGGATGTAATAACATAACATTTCCAGGGGTCAATCCTTCGTCTGCTTCAGACCCGCCCACCGATAGCCGCGCTTGCTTTTCGGCGGTGCGGCGCATAGTTGGGGCTTATGGCAGGTGAAGCGAAAGTCTATCTGGTCGGCGCGGGTCCGGGCGACCCGGAGCTGATCACGCTCAAGGCGCTGCGCGTGCTGCGCGCCGCCGACGCCGTGGTCTATGACCGGCTGGTGTCCGACGAAATCCTGTCCGAGATTCCCGAACACGCCGCCCGCATCTATGTCGGCAAGGAAGGCGGCACCCATTCGCTGCCCCAGTCCGAGATCAGCCATTTGCTGGTGACGCTGGCCCGCCAGGGCAAGACGGTGGTGCGGCTCAAGGGCGGCGACCCCTATATCTTCGGCCGCGGCGGCGAGGAGGCCATCGTGCTCGCCCGGGCCGGCGTCGCGTTCGAGGTGGTGCCGGGCGTCACCGCCGCGTCCGGCGTCATGGCCGGGCTGAACCTGCCGTTGACCCATCGCGGCCTCGCCAACGGCGTGCGCTTCGTCACCGGCCAGTGCGGCAAGAACGTGCCGCTGGACCTCAACTGGCCGAGCCTGGCCGATCCCGACACCACGCTCGTGGTCTATATGGGCCTGGCCAAGCTGCCGGAGATCAGCGCCCAGCTGATCAGGGCCGGCATGCCCGCCGACCAGCCCGCCATGGCCATCTCCAAGGGCACGCTCGACACCGAAACCGTGATCGCGGGCACTCTCGCGACCCTGCCCGGGCTGGTCAAGGACGTGCGCCTCGCGCCGCCGGTGCTGATCGTCATCGGCCGGGTGGTGACGCTGATCGAGACGCTGGGGCGCGACCTGGTGCGGCAGATGCAGGCGACCCCGTGACCGGCGCGCCGATCTATCTGGAGAAGGACGGCGAACTGGCCTGGGTGGTGATCGACCGCCCCGACAAGCTGGGCGCCCTCAGCCAGGCCATGTGGGAATCGCTCCCCGGCATTGCCGCGGAAATCGAGGCCGATCCGGCGGTGAAGGTGGCCGTGGTGAAGGGCGTCTCCGAAAAGGCGTTCAGCGCCGGCGCCGACATCGCCGAATTCGAGGGGCTCAACACCGATACCGCCCTGCGCGATGCCAACCGCGCCGCCATTACCAACGGGCTGAGGGCGCTCACCCGCATCTCCAAGCCGACCATCGCCATGGTGCGCGGCATCTGCATGGGCGGCGGCTGCGCCATCGCGCTGACCTGCGACATCCGCTTCGCCTCGCCCGAGGCGACGCTGGGCATTCCGCCAGCAAAGCTCGGGCTGGCCTACACGCTCGAAGACATGAAGCAGCTCGTCGACGTGGTCGGCCCGTCCCACGCCAAGAGCATGATGTTCACCGGCCGGGCCGTGCCGTCCGCCGAGGCGCTGGCCATCGGCCTGGTGAACGCGGTCCATCCGCTCGACGCGATCGAGCGGGAGACCAGGGATTTCGCCGCCCGGATCGCGCGCAACTCGCAATATTCCGTGCGCGCCCTGAAGAAGATCATCGGCTTGATCGCAAGCGGCGCCGACGCCGAAACCGAGGAAAGCTGGACGCTGGCGATGGACGCCTATCAGGGCGAGGACTACCGCGAAGGCGTCGCCGCGTTCCTCGGCAAGCGCCCGCCGAAGTTCACGTTTTCCTGAACCCTACTTCTTCTTCGCGGGCACTTTCGCCGGTTCAGCCGCGGCCGCCTTGGGCCGCGCCGGGAAGTCCACCTTGATGTCGGGCAGCCTGGCGTTCACCCGCTTCAACACCTCGTCGGTGGCGTCGTAGCCCGATCCCGGCCGGATATAGAGCACCGCGGAGCTGTCGACGAAGCGGCTGACGCCGCGGTCCTGGCGCACCTGCTGGCCGACCGTGGTGACGACGGTTTGGAACTGCGCGATGGCCTTTTCGCCTGCCTTGTTCATGTCGTCCTGGACCTGGGCCAGCACGCCGTCGATCTGCGTCCTGATGCCGTCGTACCGATCCACGGCCTTTTGGTACTCGGCCGCATCCATGGTGGTCTGGGCCTGGCGGATGGGCTCGAATTCCGTGTCGAGCTTGTCGAGCGCCATGTTGTAGGCGGCGGCCTCGACGTCGCGGCGCCTGGCGATCTGTTCGAACACGCTCTTCATGGCCGTGGCCTCGGTGGCCAGCCTCTCGCCGTCCATCACCAGAAACCCGGCCATCGCCGGAGCGGCCGGCGCGGCGGCTGTCGGGGTTGCGGCGTAGGCGGCGCCCGGTAGCGCGAGCACGGTTGCAAGGATGAGGGAGCGGATCATTGGCGCGCTCCTTGCGCCGGCAGGTCCACCGTCGGCACCTCGGCGTTGAGAAAAGCCTGGACCAGGGTCGTGATGTCGTTGGCGCCCGGCGCCGCCAACTTGTCGGCGACGAGGCCGTCATAGGCCTTCTTGTCCAGGACCAGGTCCAGCGTCATGCCTTCCGCCACCCGCTTGACGATGGCCTTGAGCCTGGGCTGAAGCGCTTCCATGGCCGCCTGGCCGCGGGCATCGATGGCGTCGAGACCTTGCTTCTGCTCCTCGGCCGTCTGGGCGATGCGCTGCTCCAGCGACGATTGGCGCTTGTCGCGCTCCTCGGCCGAGAGGTTGGCGGAATCGACCCGCAGCGCGCGCAACTCCTCCTGCAGCGATTCGAACTTGTATTTGGTGTTCTGGTTGAACGTCGCCTTGGCCGCCGCCACCTTCGCATCCAGATCGCGCGTGGCCAGCGACTTGCGGCTCAACGTATCGAGATCGATCACGGCGATCTTGGGCGAGGGGAGCGTTTCGGCCATGGCCGGCGCGGCGCAAAGCGCGGCGATCGTGAGCAAGGCGATTGCGAGCGGTTTCTTCATGGCGCACGTCTATAGGCGGGGCAATCCGCCCGGTAAAGGCAGTCACAGGACTGTAACCAAAAATTCACGGAGCGATGGGCCGGGAAGCGGCTGCCGTCGAGGCGGCCAGGAACGCCTCGACCCGCTGCGCCACGTTCCGGCGGATGTTCATGTAGAACAGGTTGTAGTCGTAGATGTGGTAGTTGCCGCCCGGCAGCACGAAGCCGCTGTAGCCCTTGCCGTCCGGCGGCGAGGCATAGAGCACGCCGGCCTCGCAGTGGGCGCCGGTGAGGCGCGGGTCGGGCGCGCCCAGCGGATCGTCGGCGGTCGGCAGCGCGCCCAGATTCTCGTTGGCGGGAGCGATCTCCTCGGAAACATCCCAGCGCAGCGGGTTGACGCACAGCAGCGCCTTGCCCCGGTTGGCCTCGTAGACGCCCCCATAGCGGAAGCCCACATTGTCGAACAGGCTGGTGGGATCGGCATCCTTCACGGCGAAGCTGTTCCAGCTCGCCAGGCAGCCGGTCTGCGCGGGCGCCGCGCACGGTTTGATGTCCTTGTAAACCCGGCTGAACAAATCCATCGGCAGGGCGGAGCCGACCGCATAGGCGGCGACCATGCGCGCGGCCAGCGGCGTGCCGTCGACCTCGTCGCGCATCAGATAGGCGAGGTGCCGGCTGCCCTGGCTGTGACCCGCCAGGATGAACGGCCTGCCCTTGTTGTCGTTGGCGATGTAGTGGCGGAAGGCGCGGCGCACATCCTCATAGGCCAGCGACAGCGCCCTGTCGCCGTCGTCCCGGTTCTCGGGGAAGAACGCGCCCAGAGTGGCCTGGCGGTAGAGCGGCGCATACACCCTGGCCGAGCCGTTGAACGCGCTGGCCTGGTATTTCAACACGAAGCCGTCGAGCCGCTCGCGCGCATCCCCGTCGTCGATCGGCGCGTTCCAGCCGGCGCGGTTGTAGTAGGTGGTGGGCGCGATGAAGAACACGTCGACGGGGGCGGTCGCCTGGTTGTCGGCGGCGGCCGGCGTCTTTGGCACCTGGTCGGCGGCGTCCCGCCTGCTAGGCAGCGCCGCCCACGAGGCCGGATCGGCGTAGTCGGGCTCGGGCGGCGGAGTCATGCCTGCGAACGGATCGTCCGGCGTCATCGCCCAGTAGCTCAGCTCGTCCCTGAACGTGGCCAGCAGGATGCCGGCGATGATGACGAGAACCACCAGACCGGCGACGATATAGAGGAATATCCTGGCCACGTGCGCCTCAGTCGTTGTCCCAGATGGGCTTGCCGCTGCCGGGCAGGCCCAGACGGTGCCATTTGTCGGTGACGGTTGCGATCACGTCGTCGCTCATCCGGATCTTGCGGCCCCATTCGCGCTTCGTCTCGGGCGGCCATTTGTTGGTGGCGTCGAGGCCGATCTTGCTGCCCAGGCTCTCCTCGGGCGAGGCGAAGTCCAGATAGTCGATGGGCGTGTTCTCGATCACGGTGATGTCGCGGGCCGGGTCCATGCGGGTCGAGATCGCCCACATCACATCCTTCCAGTTCCGCGCGTCGATGTCGTCGTCCACCACGATCACCCATTTGGTGTACATGAACTGGCGCAGATAGGACCAGACGCCGAGCATGACACGCTTGGCATGGCCGGGGTAGGCCTTGCGCATGGACACCACGGCGATGCGGTAGGAGCAGCCTTCGGGCGGCAGCCAGAAATCGGTGATCTCGGGAAACTGCTGGCGCAGCAAGGGGATGAACACCTCGTTCAGCGCCTCGCCGAGCACGCTGGGCTCGTCCGGCGGCCTTCCGGTGAAGGTCGACAGGTAGATCGGATCGCGCCGCATGGTGATCGCCGACACCGTGAACACCGGGAATTTCTCGACCGAATTGTAGTAGCCGGTGTGGTCGCCATAGGGACCTTCGTCGGCATAGTCGGTCAGCGACACATGGCCTTCCAGCACGATCTCTGCCTCGGCCGGCACCTTCAGCGGCACGGTCTTGCAATCGACCAGCTCCACCTTCCTGCCGCGCAGCAGTCCCGCGAACTGGTATTCGGACAGCGTGTCCGGCACCGGCGTCACCGCGGCCAGGATCGTCCCCGGATCGGCGCCGATCACCACCGCGGCGGGCAGCGGCTCGGACCTCTCCTGCGCCCAGCGCTGGTGGTGCTGGGCGCCGCCCCGGTGTTTCAGCCAGCGCATGATGGTGGTGTTTCGGCCGGTCACCTGCATGCGGTAGATGCCCAGGTTGAAGTCGTCTTCCTTGCGCTTGCCCGGTCCCTTGGTCACGACCAGCGGCCAGGTGATCAGCGGTGCGGGCTCGCCGGGCCAGCAGGTCTGGACGGGCAGGGCGGACAGGTCGATATCGCCGCCCCGCAGCACCACCTGGTGGACCGGCGCATTGGACGTGGTCTTTGGCTTCATGGCCATCACGGTCCGCAGCAAAGGCAGCATGTCGAGCGCCTCGCGCCAGCCGCCGGGCGGCTCGGGCTGGCGCAGGAAGGCGAGCGTCTCGCCGACCTCGCGCAGTTCGCCGGGCTTGCGGTCCATCCCGAGCGCCACCCGCTCGACGGTGCCGAACAGGTTGACCAGCACCGGCATGGAACTGGGCGTGCCGTCCGCCTTCACCGCGTTCTCGAACAGCACGGCGGGACCGCCCTCGGCCAGCAGCCGGGTCTGGATCTCGGTCATCTCCAGCACGGTCGACACCGGCTCCTTCACCCGCACCAGCAGGTCGCGGCTCTCAAGCGTGGCGATGAACTCGCGCAGCGAGGAATAGGGCATGGTTTATCCCGGTTGGCCGGCAATGATGGCAGCAAAGACGATCCAGCCAAAGCTTATGTTGGACTTGAACAGCCGCAGGCAGTTGGCCGGATCGTCGATGTCGAGGCGCACGATCTGCCAGGCGAAGTGGGCCGCGGCGGCCGCGAGTCCGGCGTAGAAGAACAGCCCCAGGTCGCAGAGGAAACCGGCGATGGCCCAGAACGCCAGCGCGGCGGCGTAGATCACCGCGAGGAACGGCTTGGTCCGCGCCCCCAATGCCAGCGCCGAGGATTTCACGCCCGCCGCCTTGTCGTCGACGCGGTCCATGTGGGCGTAGATGGTGTCGTAGCCCAGCGTCCAGCAGACGCAGCCCAGATAGAGCAGCAGCGCCGGCCAGCCCGGATATTGCCCCACCACCGCCGGCCAGCCCAGCAGCGCGCCCCAGTTGAACACGATGCCGAGAACCGCCTGCGGCCAGTGAGTGACACGCTTGGCCAGCGGATAGAGCGCCACCAGCGGCAGCGACAGCACCGCCACGACGATGGTGCGCGGGGTGAAGGTCAGCAGGATCGCCAGCCCGATCAGCCCGAGCACGATCACCAGCATCACCGCGCCGGGTACGCCGATCGCGCCGCTGGCGATGGGACGGCCGGCGGTGCGGGCGACCCTGGCGTCGATGTCCCGGTCCCAGATGTCGTTGACCGCGCAGCCGGCGCCGCGCATCACCAGCGCACCGGCGCCGAACGCCGCGAGGATCAGCAGGATTTCCGGCGACCACGGCCGCAGGCCCGTGTCGGTCACCGCCAGCATGGTGCTCCACCAGCAAGGCCACAGCAGCAGCCAGGCGCCCACCGGCCGGTCGAGCCGCATCAGCCGCGCCCAGGGCCGGAGCGGCGCGGGCAGCCAGCGATCGACCCAGCCGCCGGGAACGGCGTCGCCAGGGCGCAAGGGGATCGGCTCCATCAGGGCAGCTTCCGCTGGGTCATCGAAGTGTGTTAGCGCTATCGCCGTTCAGGAGCAACCGCCCGTCATGGCCTACGACCACTCCAAAATCCGCCTGTTCGTCGATGCGCCGCTGACGCCGGGCGAGACGGTCGATCTGGCTGCCGATCATGTCCACTACATGCGCGCGGTGATGCGCCAGCGCGAGGGCGACCGCTTCCACGTCTTCAACGGCCGCGACGGCGAATGGGTGGCCGAGCTGACCGCGCTGGGCAAGAAGACCGGCGCCGCCCGGCTGCACGAGCGTATCCGCGAGCAGACCTCGGTGCCCGATTTGTGGCTCGCCTTCGCGCCGGTCAAGGGCGCGCGGCTCGATTTCGTGGTGCAGAAGGCGACCGAGCTGGGCGTCGCCGTGCTGCAGCCGGTGCTGACCGAGCGGACCGTCGTCCGCAACCTCAACCTGGACCGGCTGCGCGCCAACGCCGTCGAGGCGGCCGAGCAGTGCGAATGCCTGGGCGTGCCGGAAATCCGCGAGCCTCAATCCCTGCGCGCCCTGCTGGGCGGCTGGCCCGCCAGGCGCGGCCTGATCTTCTGCGACGAGGGCGGCGACCGGCCCGCGCTCGAAGCCCTGGACTCCGTCAAGGGGCAAGGCAGCGCCTGGGGCATCCTGACCGGTCCGGAAGGCGGCTTTTCCGATGCCGAGCGGGCGCTGATCCATGCGCAGAAGCATGCGCTGCCGATCAGCCTGGGTCCGCGGATCATGCGCGCCGATACCGCGGCGGTCGCCGCGCTGGCGCTGTTCCAGGCCACGCTGGGCGACTGGGGCGCGAGCGCCGTGCACCGGTCGGCGTGATTGGCTCTTGAAAGCTGCCTCGGCAGCCGTTACTTGGCGGTACGCAAACGGGGTGGAGCCTAAGTCATGGCCGGCGTACCGGGCCAAGCGAACCAGACGCTGGTGGAGTCGAAGAGGCAGCTCGTCGACTACATCGAGAGCGGCAACAAGCCCAAGGAATACTGGCGCGTCGGCACCGAGCACGAGAAGTTCGGCTTCCGCTGGGCCGACAAGCAGGCGCTGCCCTATGACGGGCCGGCGGGTATCCGCGCTGTCCTGAACGGCATGACGCGGTTCGGCTGGGAGCCGGTCAGCGAGGACGGCAACGTCATCGCCCTCAAGCAGGACGGTGCGTCGATCACGCTGGAGCCGGGCGGCCAGTTCGAGCTGTCGGGCGCGCCGCTCGAAAGCATCTGGCAGACCTGCGACGAGGTGAACACCCATCTCACCCAGGTGCAGGAAATCTCCCGCGAGCTGGGCATCGGCTTCATCGGCCTGGGCATGACGCCCAACATGGCCCGCGACGCCATGCCGATGATGCCCAAGGGCCGCTACCAGATCATGCGCCGCTACATGCCGACGGTCGGCAGCATGGGCCTCGACATGATGTTCCGCACCTGCACGGTGCAGGCGAACCTGGACTATTCATCCGAAGCCGACATGGTGAAGAAGTTCCGCGTGTCGCTGGCGCTGCAGCCGGTGGCGACGGCGCTGTTCGCCAACTCGCCGTTCACCGACGGCAAGCCGAACGGCTACATGTCCTGGCGCAGCCATATCTGGGAAGACACCGACCCGGACCGCTGCGGCGTGCTGCCCTTCGTGTTCGAGGACGGCATGGGCTTCGAGCGCTATGTCGATTACGTGCTCGACGTGCCGATGTACTTCATCTACCGCGACGGCCGCTACATCGACGTGGCCGGCCAGTCGTTCCGCGACTTCATGAACGGCAAGCTGCCGGGCCGTCCCGGTGAACTGCCGACCATGGACGACTGGGAACAGCACATGACCACCGTGTTCCCGGAAGTGCGCCTCAAGAAGTTCCTCGAGATGCGCGGCGCCGACGGCGGCCCGTGGAAGCGGCTGTGCGCGCTGCCCGCCCTCTGGGTCGGCCTGCTCTACGACCAGGGCGTGCTCGACGCCGCCTGGGACATCGTGAAGGACTGGACCCTCGAGGACCACGACCGGCTGCGCTCGGACGTGCCGCGCCTCGCGCTCAGGGCGAGGATCGGCGACGAGACCATCCAGGACATCGCGAAGAAGGTGCTGGCGCTGTCGTCCGAAGGCCTGCGCCGCCGCGCCCGGCTCGACTGGAAGGGCGACGACGAAACCGGTTTCCTCGCATCCCTGAATCACATCGCCGAGACCGGCCGCACCCAGGCCGACGATCTGCTGGAGGCGTATCACGGCCGCTGGAACGGCAGCGTGCTGCCGGTGTTCGAGGAATTCGCGTATTGAGGCGTGTTGGCCGATCCTGGCTTCCAGGTTGAATGGTAATACTAAGTGTGATATTAATGCAGGATGGTGGCGCGGCGGATGCGCATTCTCAAGAACCGCTGGTTCGCAAAATTTACCCGGCGTGAAGACATTTCCGATGCTGCGCTGATTGAGGCCATCGAGCGGGCTAATGCGGGGTTGGTCGACGCCGATCTCGGCGGTGGGCTGCTGAAGCAGCGTGTTGCCAGGGAAGGGCAGGACGATCGGGAGGCTACAGGACGATCGTCGTTTTTCGCGCCCAGGACCGTGCCGTTTTCGTCTTCGGCTTCGCCAAGAGAGATCGGGCGAACCTCGATGCGAACGAACTGGTAATCTTCCGAAAGGCGGCAAGGATCGTGCTGGCGCTGTCCGAGCGAGAGCTGGATGTCGAAGTTGAGGCCGGCAGACTGATGGAGGTTCGAGATGACGACGAAAACCTATAGGAGTGAGGCTCTTGCCGCCGTGCACGAGATGATGGAAGGGCTTCATGAAGGGGGCGCTGTCGGCAAGCAGACCATGCGCGAGTTCGACGAGGCTTGCCTGGTTGCGGCGGTGCCGCTGGATCCTGAGGAGATTCGTGCCATCCGAGAGGCGGAGCGTGTTTCACAGCCGGTTTTCGCGCGCTATCTCAACGTTTCCAAGAACCTCATATCCGACTGGGAACGGGGGAAGAAGCGGCCCGGCGGCCCCGCACTGCGCCTGCTCTCGATCGTCAAGCGCAAGGGACTCTCGGGACTCGTCTAATACGGGGACACAATACCTCTAATACGGGGACACAATACCTATTTGACGGCCACGCGCCGCCGCGTTAGCGTAGGCCATGGCGAGACTGGCCCGCATCGTGGCACCGGGGCTGCCGCATCATGTGACGCAGCGCGGCAACCGGCGCCAGCCGGTGTTCTTCCGCGACGACGACTATCGGCTTTACCTGCGGCTGGTGTCGGAACACTGCGCGGCGGCGGGCGTCGTGTGCCTGGCCTATTGCCTGATGCCCAACCACGTCCACCTGATCCTGACGCCGCCGCACGAGGACGGCCTGCGCGCGGCGCTGGGCGAGGCGCATCGCCGCTACACGCGCGCCGTCAACCTGCGCGAGCAGTGGAGCGGCTATCTCTGGCAGGGGCGTTTCGCCTCGTTCCCGATGGACGAGCCGCACCTGCTGGCCTGCGCGCGCTATGTGGAGCTCAACCCGGTGCGGGCGCGGCTGGCGCAGACGCCCGAAGCCTGGCCGTGGTCGAGCGCGCGGGCGCATCTGGCCGGCCGCGACGACGGGCTGGCCACGGTGGCGCCGCTGCTCGAGCTGGCGCCCGACTGGCGGGATTTCCTGGCCGGCGGCCTGCGCGCCGACGAGCATGCGGCGATCCGCGCCAGTGAGCGGACGGGCCGCGCGCTCGGCGCCGCCGGCTTCATCGCCGGCCTGGAGCATCGGCTGGGACGCCCGATCGCCCGGCGCAAGCCGGGCCGGAAGCCGGCCGGCGGGAAATAGGTATTATGTCCCTTGATTAAGCCGATCATCGTTGGTGCGGGTATCGGCGGATCGGCGCTGGCGCTGACGCTGCAGCAGCTTGGGTGCGACTTCATCGTCGTCGAGCAGGCGCCCGAACTCGGCGATGTTGGCGCCGGCATTCAGCTCAGCCCCAACGGTGTGCGGATTCTCGAGCGGCTGGGTCTTGGCGACGATTTCCCCGATTACGTGACCGAGCCGGATTCCCACAAATTCGTGTCGTGGGATTCGGGCGAAATCGTCCTGCGCACGCCGCTCATGCCGCGCGCGCGGGAGCGCTTCGATGCCGGCTACTATCACGCGCACCGCCGCGACCTCATCGCGTCCCTGACCCGCCGCCTCGACCGCTCCAGGCTGAAGCTGGATACCCGGGTCGTCGCGGTCGGGCAGAACGAGGCGGGCGCCTGGGTGGACTGCGCCGACGGATCGCGGCTCGAGGGCGACGTGGTGATCGGCGCCGACGGCATTCATTCACTGGTGCGCGAAACGGTCTTTCGGCCCGACGCGCCTCGCCGGTCGGGCTATGTCGCGTGGCGCGGCGTCGTCGACGCGGGCAAGGTGGCCGATCTCGACATTCCGGTCTCGTCCTATGTGGTGATGGGGCCGCGCCTTTCCTTCGTCTTCTACTATGTCGCCGGGGGCCGCGAACTGAACTGGCTCGCGCTGGGCCAGACCGAGGACAAGAAGCGCGAATCCTGGTCGCAGGCCGCCGGCAAGCAGGAGATACTGGCGGCGTTCGAGGGGTGGTACGACGTTCCCCGGGCCGTCATCGAGGCCACCGACGCGCCCTTTGTAACCGCGCTGCACGACCGGGCGCCGCTCGACCGGTGGGTCGAGGGCCGGATTGCCGTCATGGGCGACGCGGCCCATGCCATGCTGCCCTATCATGCGCAGGGCGCGGTTCAGAGCATCGAGGACGCCTGGGTTCTCGGCCGCTGCCTGGCGGAGGGCGGCAACACGCCCGAAGCCGCGCTGCGGAGATTCGAGTCGCTTCGGCGCGACCGGGCCTCGCGGATGGTTCAGCATTCGCGCAGCGCCGAAGGCTGGTACCACATCGACGATCCGGCCGCGGTCGCCGCCCGGAACGAGCGGTTTCGCAGCATCGGCGACCGTACCGGCGGGGACTTCACCCCGCAGCAGATCTGGCTCTATTCCTATGACGCGGAAAAGGCCGTGCTGGGGTCGGACGACGACTGGCGCCGTCTGTCGGACTGGTAACCGGTGTGGCTGCCCGCGCGTCTCGACGCATTCGGTAGCAGCGGGCTTTGCTACCGTTCGATCGGCCTTCGGCCTACAGGATGACGGCGACGAACAGCCCAGCGAACCGGTACAGCACGCCGAGCGCCAAGGAGAACGGAGCCAGCTTGAGGCGGTCGCGCGTGCGCCGTTGCCCCAATTTGGGCGTCATTGTGCGGCGGTGCCGGATTTCCCAGCACGCCATTTCGCGCGGCAGTCGAGACATATCCGCCGAGAGGTGGGCCGCCGAGCCATCAGCCCGAGCAATGCGACAACGAGCACACCCAGCAGGAAGCTGTCGGGCCGGAAGATTTTATCGCTTCCGCATGATGGGCAGCGTTCCTCGGCCGGCGTTTCGATTGCACCATCCGTGGCGGGGCGGACAAGGCACAATGCGTCCTCGGCGTCCTCCTCCATCACCTGGATGCCGATGCCGTGAATCGCCGCCGTCATCCAAGGTTTGATGCTCGACAGGCCTTCACCGTCAAGCACGCAGACAATCCCGTGTTGGTCTAGAAGGCCCCGGATCACGAGCGCCTCCGTATGGTCGAGGCAGCGGGTAATGGTTACCAGCCGCCCCACGCGTATCAGGCCGCCGCGGTGCCGCCGACCGTCAGGCCGTCGATCAGCATGGTGGGCTGGCCGACGCCGACTGGCACGCCCTGGCCGCTCTTGCCGCAGGTGCCGATGCCGCTGTCCAGCTTCATGTCGTTGCCGATCATGCGGATGTGCTTGAGCGCCTCGGGGCCGACGCCGATCAGGGTGGCGCCCTTCACCGGCGCGCCGACCTTGCCGTTCTTGACCCGGTAGGCCTCGGTGCAGGTGAACACGAACTTGCCGCTGGTGATGTCGACCTGGCCGCCGCCGAAGTTGACGGCATAGATGCCGTCCTTCACCGCGGCGAGGATTTCGCCCGGATCCTTGTCGCCGCCCAGCATGAAGGTGTTGGTCATGCGCGGCATCGGCATGTGGCCATAGCTCTGGCGGCGGCCGTTACCGGTCGGCGCCATGCCCATCAGCCGGGCGTTCAGCCGGTCCTGCATGTAGCCTTTGAGAATCCCGTCCTCGATCAGCATGGTCGACTGCGTCGGCGTGCCCTCGTCGTCCACGGTCAGCGAGCCGCGGCGGCCTTCGATGGTGCCGTCGTCGATCACGGTGACGCCCTTGGCGGCGACGCGCTCACCCAGCAGGCCGGCGAAGGCCGAGGTCTTCTTGCGGTTGAAGTCGCCCTCGAGGCCGTGGCCGATGGCCTCGTGCAGCATGACGCCGGGCCAGCCGGCGCCCAGCACCACTTCCATCTCGCCCGCGGGCGCGTCTTCCGATTCAAGGTTGACCAGCGCCTGGCGCAGCGCCTCGTCGACCTGCATGCGCCAGTTGGCCGGATCGAGCAGCTCGGCATAGCCCCAGCGGCCGCCGGCGCCGTAGTGGCCGCTCTCCTGCCGCTCGCCCTTGCCGGCGATCACCGACACGTCGAGGCGGACGAGGGGGCGGATGTCGCGCACCCGCTTGCCGTCGGCGCGGACGATCTCGACCACCGACCATTCGCCCGACAGCGACGCCGACACCTGCCGCACGCGCTCGTCGAGCGACCGGGCATAGGCGTCCATGCTCTCGAGGATGCCGACCTTGGCGTCGAACGCCACCTGGTCGAGCGGGTTGTCGGGCGCGTAGAGCTTCTGGTTGGTGCCGTTGGGCGGCGGCGTCATGATGCCCGAGCGGCCGCGGCGCACCGCCTGCACGGTTTCGGACGCGCGCTTGAGTGCCGGCTCGGACAGCTCGGAGGCGTGGGCGTAGCCGGTCGACTCACCGGACACGCTGCGCAGGCCGAAGCCGCGCGCGGTGTCGAAGCTGGCCTTCTTCAGCCGGCCGTCGTCGAACACGAAGTTTTCCGACTGGGTGTATTCGAGGTAGAGTTCGCCATCGTCGCAGCCCGCGAGCGCATCCTCGGTGATGGACAGCGCCGCCGCCTCGTCGAGGCCGGTCTGCGTGTAAAAGAGATCCCTGGCGATTGATTCGTCCGACATTGAAGGTTTTCCGTTCTGGGAAGGCATCCGTTTGCGTTGGCCCTAATATGGACCGTGGCCATGCGCATTTCGACCATCAATTATGCAGGCCGCGCAGAGGCGTCGGCAGGCGATCCGATGTACAGCATGCAGGCGTGAATGGGGCTTGCCAGCCCGCCGCCGGACGCGCCATAACCGGTTGTCGGGGTCAAAGTCTGGGTGTAGTGTCGCGCCGACTTTTCAGGCCCCTCAGGATGACCTTTGCGAACCGAAGGACGAGAATGTCTAGACTGAAATCGATAGCGGCCGTCACGGGCTCGCTGCTGTGTTTCGCCGCCGCCGGCGCGGCGTTCGCCGACATCCCGGTCAAGGGCGAAGCCAAGCCCTGGCAACTGGGCTTCCAGGTCGCTGCGACCGACGTGATGCAGCAGAACGCCTGGTTTCACGACAAGCTGCTGCTGCCGCTGTCCGTGGCCATCGCGCTGTTCGTCCTGGCCCTGATGATCTACGTGTTCATCCGGTTCAACGCCAAGGCGAACCCGGTCCCCAGCAAGACCGCGCACAACACCACCGTCGAGGTGGTGTGGACGGTGATCCCGACCATCATCGTCGCCGTCATCGGCATCATCGGCGTGCGGCAGGTGTATTTCCAGGACGCGCCGCCCGCCGATCTCGCGGCTTGGTCCGGGGTCGCGCCGGTCGGCAAGGAGGTCGTCCTGAAGGCGACCGGCAACCGCTGGTACTGGGAATATGAGTACCCCGAAGAAGGCGTTTCGTTCTCCTCGATCATGATCGAGGACGCCGATCTGAAGCCGGGCCAGCCCCGCCTGCTGAGCGTGGACAACCATGTGGTGATCCCGGTCAACACGGTGATCCGGCTGCAGGTGACCGCCAATCCGCAGGACGTGCTGCATGCCTGGACCATCCCGTCCTTCGGCGTGAAGGTGGACGCGGTTCCCGGCCGCCTCAACGAACGCTGGTTCCGCGTGCTGCCGGGCTTCGAGGGCCGCTACTACGGCCAGTGCTCGGAGCTGTGCGGCCAGCGCCATTCCGCCATGCCGATCGCCGTCGACGTGGTGTCGCGCGAGGACTACGAGGCCTGGCTGGCGAAGACCAAGGCGGCCTCGAACGGCGCGCCCGCCGGCCAGACGACGATCGCCCTCAACACGGGGGCCGCGGAGTAATCCGCGCCGAGAGAAGAAGGACCTAGCAGATGGCTTACGGGGAAACCGCCCACGCCGGACACGACGACCACGCCAAACCCTCGTTCGTGCGGCGGTGGCTGATGTCGACCAATCACAAGGACATCGGGACGCTGTACCTGATCTTCGCCATCGTGGCGGGCATGATCGGCGGCGCCCTGTCGGTCATGATGCGCATGGAGCTTGCCGAGCCGGGTATCCAGATTTTCACGCATCTGGCGATCAATCCGGTCACCGGCCAACCCGACCTGGACAGGGCCCGGCAGATCTTCAACGTGTTCATCTCGGCCCACGGCCTGATCATGATCTTCTTCATGGTCATGCCGGCGCTGATCGGCGGTTTCGGCAACTGGTTCGTGCCGCTGATGATCGGCGCGCCCGACATGGCCTTCCCGCGCATGAACAATATCAGCTTCTGGCTGCTGGTCCCGGCGCTGGGGCTGCTGGTGATGTCCATGTTCGTCGGCGAAGGCCCCGGCGGCGGCTGGACGATCTATCCGCCGCTCGCGGTGCTGGGCAACAGCTCGACGCCCGGCGGTGACGCTTCGATCGACCTTGCCATCTTCGCGCTGCACGTCGCCGGTATCTCGTCGATCCTCGGCGCCATCAACTTCATCACCACCATCCTGAACATGCGGGCGCCGGGCATGACCCTGCACAAGATGCCGCTGTTCGTCTGGTCGGTGCTGGTCACCGTGTTCCTGCTGCTGCTGGCGCTGCCGGTGCTGGCGGGCGCCATCACCATGCTGCTGACCGACCGCAACTTCGGCACCCACTTCTTCGATGCCCAGGGCGGCGGCGACCCGATCCTGTTCCAGCACCTGTTCTGGTTCTTCGGCCATCCCGAGGTGTACATCCTGATCCTGCCGGGCTTCGGCATCATCAGCCAGGTCGTGTCGACCTTCTCGAAGAAGCCTGTGTTCGGCTATCTGGGCATGGCCTACGCCATGGTCGGCATCGGCGTCATCGGCTTCGTCGTGTGGGCGCACCACATGTTCACCGTCGGCATGAACGTCGACACCCAGGCCTATTTCGTCGCCGCGACTCTGGTCATCGCGGTGCCGACCGGCATCAAGATCTTCTCGTGGATCGCCACCATGTGGGGCGGCTCCATCGAGTTCAAGACGCCCATGCTGTTCGCGCTGGGCATGATCTTCCTGTTCACGGTGGGCGGCGTGACCGGCGTCATCCTGGCCAACGCCTCGGTCGACCAGTCCATGCACGACACCTACTACGTGGTCGCGCATTTCCACTACACCATGTCGATGGGCGCGCTGTTCTCGATGTTCGCCGGCTTCTACTACTGGGTCGGCAAGATGTGGGGCGTGCAGTACAACGAGTTCCTCGGCAAGCTGCACTTCTGGATCAGCTTCATCGGTGTGAACCTGATCTTCTTCCCGCAGCATTTCCTGGGCATGGCGGGCATGCCGCGGCGCATCCCCGACTACAATGACGTGTACCAGGGCTGGAACCATGTGTCGTCGATGGGCGCCTACCTGTCCTACGCCGGCGCGATCCTGTTCCTGATCATCATCGTCGAGGCGTTCATGCGAAAGCGCAAGGTGGCGGACAATCCGTGGGGCGAAGGCGCCACGACGCTGGAGTGGACGCTGTCCTCGCCGCCGCCGTTCCATCAGTTTAATGACCTGCCGCGGATAAAGTAACGGGGAGAACGAAGGTGTCCGACGCGATGGTCGCATCGGTCCGGCCCACGCAAGCACCAGGCAAGCCCGACGGCATGGAACCCCGTGTCGTCGACTATCTGGCGCTGCTGAAGCCCCGGGTGATGTCGCTGGTGGTGTTCACCGGCCTGGTCGGCCTGGTCGCCGCGCCGGGCGGCATCCATCCGGTGCTGGGCCTGATGGCGATCCTGTGCATCGCGGTCGGCGCCGGCGCGTCCGGCGCGCTCAACATGTGGTACGACGCCGACATCGACGCCCGCATGTCCCGCACCATGGGCCGTCCGATCCCGTCGGGCCGGCTCGACGACCGCGAGGCGCTGGGCTTCGGCATGGCGCTGTCGGCCGGCTCGGTGATCGTCCTCGGCCTGTTCATCAACGTGCTGTCGGCCGCGCTGCTGGCCTTCACCATCGCCTTCTATGTGGTGGTCTACACCATGTGGCTGAAGCGCCGCACGGTGCACAACATCGTCATCGGCGGCGCCGCGGGCGCGCTGCCGCCGGTGATCGGCTGGGCGGCGGTGACCGGTACGGTAACCTGGGAACCGCTGCTGCTGTTTGCCATCATCTTCATGTGGACGCCGCCGCATTTCTGGGCGCTGTCGCTGTTCGCCAAGGGCGACTACGAGCGCGCCGGCGTGCCCATGCTGCCGGTGGTTGCCGGCCCGCGCGAGACCCGCAAGCAGATCCTGATCTACAGCGTCCTGCTGGCGCCGCTCGCCGTGTTGCCGACCATCCTCGGCATGGCCGGCTGGCTCTATGGCACGTTCGCGGTCGTCGCGGGCGTCTGGTTCCTGAGCCTGGCGTGGCGCGTCTGGCGCGGCGAGGACATGGTCCAGCCGCGCCGGCTGTTCCTGTTCTCGATCTTCTACCTGTTCGGCCTGTTCGCGACGCTGCTGGCCGAGAAGCTGGCGGGGATGAGCTGATGCCGCTGCACGACGAGCACCGCAAGCGCCGGGTCCGCAACTGGACCATCGCCGGCCTCCTGTTCGTGCTGGTGATCCTGTTCTATCTGGCGTCCATCGCCAAAATGGCGGGAGGCGGCAATATCTGGGGACAGTGAGACTCGGGCCGCCGGGCGCAACCGCCGCACTGTGATGGCGCTGGCCGGCCTGGTCGCCGGCATGGTCGTCCTGACCGCCGCCTCCGTGCCGCTCTACCGCATCTTCTGCCAGGTCACCGGCTTTGGCGGCACGCCGATGCGCGCCGAGGCCGCGCCGGACACGGTGTTCGACCGCCAGGTCACGGTGCGCTTCAACGCCGACACCGATCCTGGCCTCCCGTGGCTGTTCAAGCCCGAGCAGCATCTCGTCGAGGCCCGCGTGGGCGAAAGCAAGCTGGTGTTCTACCGCGCCGAGAACAATGCCGCCCATCCGGTCACCGGCCAGGCGGTGTTCAACGTCACCCCGGCCAAGGCGGGCGCCTACTTCACCAAGGTCGAATGCTTCTGCTTCACCGAGCAGACGCTCCAGGCGGGGCAGAAGGTTGACATGCCGGTCAGCTTCTTTATTGATCCCGCCTTCATGACCGATGCCAACATGAAGGATGTGACGTCGATCACGCTGTCATATACCTTCTATAGCCAAACCCAGGAGGCCGCCGGCAAGAC
>LNFM01006370.1_pt1 | contig 19467 bp, 16 predicted proteins | sample 596031 | NCBI WGS metagenome assembly LNFM01 (sample SAMN04254537, study PRJNA301005) | activated carbon metagenome | isolation source: dual media filters at the Ann Arbor, Michigan drinking water treatment plant | place: USA: Ann Arbor | reverse complement strand
CGGGCTGCATTCCAGGCTGCATACCGGGCTGCATCATCCCAGGCTGCATCATCCCAGGCTGCATCATCCCAGGCTGCATACCGGGCTGCATTCCAGGTTGCATTCCAGGCTGCATCATTCCCGGTTGCTGCATGTTTTGCTGCTGATCATCGTCGTCGCCGCCCCGACGACGGCGACGGCAGCCCTCTTCGGCGAGCGCGAGGATCAGGAGCGACGCTGCGACAACGGAACGATTCATCGATGAACTACCTTTCTCGTAGCCCTCGGATGGGTCCGCGACGGGAACCCCCCAGAAGGCGCGTTGGTCTCGAGCAGGCTACGCCACTGCGGCCGCGCGTGGTACAGCGTGCGGCGAAAAGTCATGGCCGACGCAATCACCCAACGCTCCAAGGATTTTGCCCAGTGGTATCAGGACGTCATCCGTCAAGGTGACCTCGCGGAGAACGCCGAGGTCGTCCGCGGCTGCATGGTCATCAAGCCGCACGGCTACGCGATCTGGGAGAAGATCCAGCACGAGCTCGACAAGCGCTTCAAGGCGACTGGTCACAAGAACGCTTATTTTCCGCTGCTGATTCCGAAGAGCTTCCTCGCGAAAGAAGCGCAGCACGTCGATGGCTTCGCCATGGAGTGCGCCGTGGTCACGCACTCGGGCCTGAAGGCCGTGAAGGACGAGAACGGCAAGACCTCGATCGAGGTGCGAAACAAGCTCGAGGAGGAGTACGTCATCCGCCCCACGAGCGAGACGATCATCGGCCATTTCTTCGCGAAATGGATCCAGAGCTACCGCGACCTGCCGCTGCTCATCAACCAGTGGGCCAACGTGATGCGCTGGGAGATGCGCACGCGGTTGTTTCTGCGGACGACGGAGTTTCTCTGGCAAGAGGGCCACACGGCGCACGCCGATCACGACGACGCGCTCGCCGAGGTCCGGCGCATGCTCGATGTGTACGCGGACTTCGCCGAACACGTGATGGCTGTGCCCGTGATCAAGGGTGAGAAGACCGCGTCCGAGCGCTTCGCCGGCGCGGTTTCGACGTTCTGCATCGAGGCGATGATGCAAGACGGAAAGGCCCTTCAGTCCGGAACGTCCCACGACCTCGGGCAGAACTTCGGCAAGGCGTTCGGCGTGAAGTTTCAGACGAAGGACGGCAAAGAAGACTTCGTCTGGCAGACGTCCTGGGGCGTCTCGACGCGCCTGGTGGGCGGGCTGATCATGACGCACTCGGACGACAACGGCCTGGTCCTGCCGCCGGCGCTCGCGCCCATCCACGTCGCCGTGGTGCCGATTTTCAAGAGCGACGCAGAGAAGACCAAGGTCTTCGAGGCGTGCGATCGCGTCAAGCGCGCCGCCATCGACGCGGGCCTCGAGTGCGTGTTCGACGCGCGCGAAGAGATGCGTCCGGGCGCCAAGCACTTCGAGTGGGAGCAGAAGGGCGTTCCCGTTCGGGTCGAGATCGGCCCGCGCGACGTCGACGGCGGCTCGTGCGTGATCAAGCGCCGCGACATGAGCCCCAAGGACAAGATCTCGTCGCCGCTGGAAGGCGTCGGCGAGACCCTCGCCCGGCTCATGCCCGAGATCCAGAAGTCGCTCTACGACCGCGCCAAGGCGTTTCGCGACGCGCACACGGTGAAGGCCGACTCGTACGACGCGCTGAAGCAGGCGCTCGACGGCGACGGCAAGGTCGGCAACTTCGTGCTCGCTCACTGGGACGGCACCGCGGAGACCGAGGCCAAGATCAAAGACGAGACCAAGGCGACCATCCGGTGCATTCCGCTCGAACACGACGGCGAGACCGGCAAGTGCGTGCTCACGGGACAGCCCAGCAAGCAGCGCGTGATCTTCGCGCGCGCGTACTGAAACATCGCGAGCGCCAGCACCACGACGGGCGACGCTCGAAGGGAGCGCCTTGCTCGATCGTCGGAAATCTCGCTCGATGCTCTCCTCGCCCTCGCGCTGCGTCATCGGAGTGGCGCGTGGCGCGTCGGACGCTACGCACTCGCGCTGTGATTTCCCGAGGATTCGCGCTGGTTCGTCGTAGACAGCGCGCAGCATATTTGAGCACATTGGCGATCGTCAGAGAGCATGACCACGCCAACTTTTCCGCCGTCTCCTGTTTCGAGCCGACAGGTCTATGACGACAACGCGTCTCGGTACGACGACTTCTGGACGCGACATGTCCTTCAGCCGCATCGACGATTGACCGAAGACCTCGCGCTGCGGCCCGGCGAGAAGGTCGTGGACCTCGCCGCGGGGCCCGGGGTCACCCTCGAGATGCTGCGCAAGACGGCGCCTGCCGCGGGCGTCGCTGTCGATCCGTCGCGCCAGATGCTCGATCGAGGCGTCGCGCTGGCCAAGAGCGAAGGGCTCGAGCTCGTTCCGGTGCAGCTCACGGCGCAAGCGTTCTTGCTGGGGTGCGAGCCCGAGAGCTTCGATGTCCTCTCGCTGCGCTTCGGGTTGGCGTACGTCGATTGGGAGAACGAGCTCGCCTCGCTCTCGATGCCCGTTCGTCGAGGGACAGGGCGAGTCGCCCTGTTGACCAACCTCGCGTCGAGCGCTCCGCAGGCGCTGAAGACCTATCACGCGTTCATGGACGAGCTCGGTCGCGAGAAGGCGTGGCCGCCGGTGCCGAAGTCCACGGATCAGATCGAAGCGCTGCTCACGCGAGGTGATCTCGAGATCACGCACCGGTGGGTCGAGCCCGTGCGGATCTGGTTCGCCAACGGCCTCGAGGCGAGCGACTGGCTTCTTCAGAGCGGCTACATCGCTGGAGAGGCGCTCGACGCGTTTCCCAAGGACCTGTTGGACATGCTGAAGCCGATCTTCGCGTCGAAGCTCGAGGCGGACTTCGGCGAAGACGGGCGAGTTCCATTCGACTTCGATATCGCCGGCGTCGTCGCGCGCCGCAAGCCGTAGTCGTATCGAACGGCCGACCGCCGGGGGGGTCAGCGCTCGCTCGAGGGTTTTCGCGTGCGCGCCGCGTGCAGCCCCACCAACGCGACGATCGCCCAGAGCGCTGCGTATTGCGTAAACAACCCGCGGCCGTGCCATCGCGCGAACGCGCGGCTCGCGATCGACGGGCCCAGGACCAGCCCCATCGCGTACAGGGCGTTGATCAGCGCGCTGCCCTTGCTCAGCTCGCCCCGCGCGAGCGCGCCTCCCTGAATCGCGAGAGACACCGGCCACGCGCTCGTGGTCACTGCGCCCGCGAGCAGCACCGCGCCGAGCATGACCCCGTAGCTCTCGAGCGTCGAGAACGCCAACACCGAAGCCGCTCCGACCAACGCGAGGGCCGGCAGCGTGCGCTGCGCGCCGAAGCGGTCTGCGATCCGTCCGATCCCGGGGCTGCCGAGCAGCATCCCTGCGGCGAACGCCGCGGAAAAATGCAGCGTCGAGCTCGCCGCGAACCGCCTCTCTTCTTCGAGGTAGATCGGCATCAGCACGAGCAGCGACGACTGAAAGAAGCCGTAGGTGAACACCGCGAGCAGCGCGCCGCGCAGCAGCCACACCATCGACGCGAGCGGGCGCGGCTCGGCGCTCTCGACCTTTGTGTCACCCTCGCCGGCGTTGCTCGGGCGCTCGGGGCGCGCGTCTCTGGGCTGCAGCTGCGCGCTCAGGGCGGCGGCGATGCTCAGCGCAGAGCTCATCCAAAACGCCCGCGAAAAGTGCCCGTCTCCGACGAGCTGGTTCGCGAGCAGAGGTCCGATGATGTAGCCGACCGAGAGCGCCGCTGTGTACAAGCTGATGGTCGAGGCGCGCTGCCCGTCCGTGCTTCGCTCGAGCAACCCCGTCTCTGCGGCGACCCAGATCATCACCGACACGGCGCCGTCGATCAGTCGCAAGGACAGCGTGCTCGAGAACGTCGGCGAAAACACGTACGCCATCGCGACGAGCGAGTACGCGCAGAGCGACAGGACCAACGAGCGCCGCGCGCCGAGCCGACGTACGAGGGACGCGATCGGGATCGACGCCACGGTGATCGCCGCGGCGTACGCGGTCGCGAGCGTCGCGATCTGCGTCGTCTCGAGGCCGCGTCGGCGAAGGGCGAGCGAGAGGACGGACACGCCGGTTCCGAAGCTGGTGCCGAGCAGCGTGCAGGCGAGGTACGTCCAGCGGTAGCGGGGATCGGCGAGGAGCGCGAGCACGAAGGGGCGCGAACCGTACGGGATTCACCGCGGCGACACAACCGTGGTGCGAATTCGCGTGTTTCGAAATGATGTGCAGAGTTTCAAAGGGCTTGTGGCAGAGCGAGCGTGACGCGACGCGAGGAGACGCGCATCGAACGCGCCGATCGGCTCACCGAGGCTCTGTGATCGATCGTGCGAGCGCGCGCACCGAGGCTCGCAGCGCCGGGTCCGCGACCATCTCCGCGCGCCGATCGAAGCGTCGCTTTGCCGCGCGCCGCGCTCGCTCTGCCAGGACTCCCTCGTTGATCCTCGCGCAGGTGAGAAACACGACCGAGAGCGCGCTCTCGTCGCCCTCGTCTTCTCCTCCTTCGTCCACGCGCGAGAGCGCCTCTTCGAGCGCGCCGCGCGCGGCGGCCGCGTCTTGCGTGCGCGCCGAGAGCCAGGCTTTCACCGCCAGCGCGGTGGCCGCCCATCCTCGCGGGATGCCCGTCAGAGAGAGCGCTCGCTCGCAGAACGTCCGCGCTTCATCGACGCGGCCCTCGTGCGCGGCGATCGAGGCGCGCGCGGCCAGGGCGCTCGCTTCGAGCGCGGGATTGCCGAGGTGCGCGGCGATCTCTGCGGCGCGGCGATGAGACTCTTCGGCTTCGTTCGCGCGCCAGAGCCGCGCGAGCGCTCGTCCTCGCTGGTGCTGAGCGTAGCCCTCGGAGCTCGGGAGCCCCGCCGAGCGCGCCTGATCGACGGCGGCGTCGAGCTCGCGCAGCGCTGCGTCGGTGAGCCCCAGCGCGAGCAGCACTTGCCCGAGGCCCACGCGCGCGCCGATCGCGCGCCAACGATAGCCCTCGGCCTCGGCGCCCTCGATCACCGAGCGGTGCTCGCGCAGGGCGCTCTCGAGCTTCTCTTCTCCGTGCAACGCCTGCGCGAGCGCGTGCCGGGCGGCGAGCGCGAGGCCCTTGTCCGACGCTGCCGTGAGCTTCGCGAGCACGGCGTTGGCGCGCTCTTCGGCCCGCGCGAACTCCATCCGCTGCACGTCGGCCCACGCGCCTTCGAGCTCGACGTACACGCGCGCGGCGTACGTAGGCGAGCTGGGGCCGCCCGCCTGATCCTCGGCCTCGGTCCTTCGAGAGAGCGCTGTGTGCATGAGCTCGACGGCGTCGCGAACGCCGCCGGTGCGCCGGAGTGTGAGCGCGCGCTGCCCGGTCAACTGCAGCTCGATCGCGCGTGAGGCGTCGAGCGCGAGCCCGCGCGCGCTGTGCTCGAGCGCCGTCTCGTAGCGGCCCAACCGATGGGCGGCTGCCGCGGCGATCGAGTGAAGCTGCGCGAGGGTCTCTGCCTCGACTCCGCTGGCGGACGTCGCGCGCTCTGTGTGCGCGAGCGCCGCGCCGTTGGCGCCCTCGCGAAGAGCCCTTCGCGCCGCGTCGAGAAAGCGCTCAGCGGCGCGCTGCCCGTCGTTTGCGCGAACAAAATGCTCGCCGAGGATCGCGTCGTCCCGCTCGCCCGCGGCGGTCAACCACCGAGCGGCCGCCGCGTGGCACCGAGCCGCGTCTTCGGGCGAGAGCATCGCGTACGCGGTCTCTCGCAGCAGCGCGTGACGAAAGAGAAACTCTTCGCGTCGACCGAGCCGCGCCCGCTGCCGCTTCGAGAGCAGCTCCTGGTGCACGAGCGACGCGAGGGCAGCGTCGGTGTCGATCGCTGGCTCCATCGCGGTGACCGCGTCGGGCCACACGGTCATCCCGAGGACGCTCGAGACGAGCGCGGCGCGCTTGGCCTCGGGCGGAAGCGCGTCGAGTCGGCCCTGAAACGCCGCTTGAATCGCGAGCGGCAGATCGCCGTCGTCCGCGAGCGCGCTGCGCACGAGCTCTTCGGCGAACAGCGGGTTGCCCGTCGATCGCTCGACGATGGCTCGCACGCGCGCGGGCGACGCGTCCGCCCCCAACGCCGCCCAGACCAATTGCTCGGTCGCGCGCTCGGTGAGCGGCGACAGCTCGACGCGCGCAGCCATCGTCGCGTCCCACAACCGCGGCCATCGCCGCGGGACCTCGGGGCGACCCAGCGCCAGCACAAAGAGCCAGTGATCGCCGGTCCCTTCGAGCGCCCACCCGAGCGCGTCGATCGACGCGTCGTCGAGCCACTGAATGTCCTCGACGAGCACGATGAGCGTCTGCTCACCGAGCCTAGCCATCGCCGCGAGCAACCTCGCGACGCCCTCGCGAAAGCGATCGCGGCGGGTGTCGGCGTCCTCGCCGAGCGCGTCGGGGACGTCATCGACGCCCGTGAGCACGCGCAGCACGTCGAGGTCTTGCCGAAGGCCGAGCGTTCGGACCCAGCGCGAGAGCGCCGCGCCGCGGACCTGCGGGTGGTCGTCGGGCTCGATCATCGCGCGGTGTCGAAGGGCGCGTCCCATCGCACCAAAGGGGACGTCTTGCAGCATCGGGTCGCAGCGGATCGCGAGGTGCGCGAGCGGGCGCGCTGCCTCGAAGTGCCGCAAGAACTCCACGCGGAGCCGCGACTTGCCCATCCCCGGCTGACCCGTCACGAGCGCCGCGGCGTTCGACCGCGCGCGCTCGGCGTTGCGCGCGGCCTCGAGCAGCGAGTCGAGCTCTCTTTCTCGGCCCACCATGGGGACCTCGCGCCCGAGAAGCTTGGACGACATCGCTGTGTAGCTCGCGCGTTCTCCGCGAAGGACCCAGCTCGAATTCGCGCCCTCGATGACGAAGTGCGCGCGCAGCGCTCGCGCGGTGTCCTCGTCGACGGCGATCGCTCCGCCCGCCCGCTCGATGTCCTTGGCGCAGCGCTCGACCGCTTCCATGGGGGGAGCCCCTGCGCCCGCGAGGGCGCGCGCGGTCCCGAGGGCGATTCGCGCCGCTTGCAGCTCGTGCTGAACCGCGAGCGCTGCGCGCGCTGCGCGAACGGGCTCGTCGCCTGTCGTGCGCTGGGCTCCGAAGAGGGCGAGCACTCGTCGACCGAGGAGCCTGTGCGCGGTCCCTCGGTGCTGCGCGATGATTCGCTCGACCGACTGACACGCGCCCTCTCCGTCGCGCAGGGCGCCGACGTCTGCGAGCAGCACGGTGACGACGCGACGCTCGAGCGAACGTTCGGTTTGCGTGACGCGCAGCTGGGCTGTGGGGATCTCGTTGTCTAGCCCATAGGTCGACGGTCGACTCGGCAAGATCCCGGGGGATGAGAGGGCGTCTGCCATCGCTCGAGCGCTCTCGTACCGATGGTTGGGATCGCGCTCCATCGCGCGGTGAACGATCTCGATGAGCTCTCCGGGCAGCTCGGGGGCAAACGTCTCGAGCGGCTGCGGGTCTTCGAGGACGATGCGCGCGAGGATCGAGAAGGGGTCTGTTCCGACGAAGGGCTTTCTGCCCGCGAGCAGCTCGTAGAGCACCGCGCCGAGCGAGTACAGATCGCTGCGGGGAGAGAGCCGGTCGTCTCCTCGCGCTTGCTCGGGGGACATGTACGCGGGAGTTCCCACGCGAACGTTGTCGAGCGTGATGTCTCGCTCGACCGGAGCGCGCGCGACGCCGAGGTCGATGAGCGTGACGTGCAGCTCGTCCATCGAGCGAACGCGCACGAAGAAATTCGCCGGCTTCACGTCGCGGTGAACGATCCCCGCGCGGTGCAGCGCGTCGAGCCCGAGCGCGGCTTGCTGCGCGATCATGACCGCTTGCGACGGAAGGAGCCTCCCTTTGGACATCACGCGCGAGAGGTCGTCGCCTTCGAGCCACTCGATCGCCATCCACGGGAGCTCACTCGCGTCGGTGCCCTCGCCGGTGTCGTGCGCGACGAAGCGCACCACGTGCGGCGAATCCACGCGCGACAGGAGCCTGCCTTCTCGCAGAAACCGCTCGCGCGCGATGACGTCGGTCGCTAGCGTCGGGTGCATTCGCTTGAGCGCGACGAGCGCGCCAGTGCGTAGATCACGGGCTCGAAAGACCTCGGCAAACGCTCCGCGACCGACGCTCGCCTCGAGCTCGAACCGGCCACCGATCCTCGATGTATCCACGCAACAGCGACGATACCGCGCCCAGCGCCGAGCGGGAGCGAGTTCGACAACACCCGTTGGGACTTTGCGAGCGCGGCGGAGCTTCGAGGACCAGGACGAAGGCGCGAGCGGATCAATGCGGTGAACGATCGGTGAAGTCACCGCGAACGAGCGACCATGACCCCCTCCGCGAGCAAGAGAGCCTCTCGCTCATCGCTCGACGTGCAGCTCGCTCCAGGATCGATCGTAGTGCGAGAGCGCCAGCGCCGCCGGCGACAAGCTCGCGGCGACGGCCTCGATCGCGCTCCTCGCTTCGGGTGCTGCGAACGCCCCGTTCCACAGCTCGTACGCCACGGTGATTAGCTCACCGGAGCCGCGCAGGGTGCACTGATCGAACATCACTCCGAGCGCGTCGGGTCTGCTCTCGATCGCCGCGCCGACAGCGCCGCGCAGCCAGAGACAGTGAAACGCGCGACAGGGCTCGGGCCGCTCGTCGTAGATCCCGCAGCCCGAGCGCCGAACGTGGTCGCACGCGCGCCGCGCCGCCTTCGAGAGCACGGGGATCGCCATCACCGTGCAGCACGCCGCGCACTCACCGCATTCTCGTCCCGACAGGGCTCCCGGCGAGCGCAGCCGATCTTCGTGAACGAAGCTCACGCCCGGAGTGTGCGGCGAGTCGCTTCGCCGTCGCAACGGGCGAAGAGCGTCAGCGCGACCCACGATTGGGGCGCCCGGCGGGCGCGATGGTCTTCGCGCGGGCGCGTTCTGATGATCGCCACGAGCGCGAGCGCTTCGCCAGCGACGGCGCGGGATGCGCTCACGGCCCGCTCGCGCAGGAGCTTCGCGGCGTTGGCGTCGTTGCTTCCCACGAGAAACGATCCGAGGTCTCTTCGTCGCGTCGCCGAGCTGCTTCGGTGAAAGAAGCCGTCGACGAGCGCGACGGTCGCGCGGTCGGGAGCGAGCTCTCGCAACAGTCCGTGGGCTTTGGCGAAGACCGTCGCGAGCTTTCGTGAACGCTCGGCGAAGAGCGCGCTGAGCAGCGCCTCGAGCGCGGGTTCGCTTCGGCGATCGCGGATCTGCCAGAGGATGCTCAGCGCGGCTTCTCGCGCGTTTGTGCTCGCGAGGCATCGCGAGGCGACGTCGTGGGTCTTCGTCACGAGCTCGGGGCTGAGCTGAATCGGGGCCCTGCCGCCAGGGAGTTTGCCGATGGGATGGTGCAGGAGCCACCGCGCGAGGCCGTCGCACCGCAGCCCGATCGCCGCGGGATCCGCGTCGCTGAGCGCGTCTTCGACGCTCTGGACGAGCCCGGCGAGCCTCGCTTCGTCGGAGACCGAGGTATCAGCCAGAGGACGGGAGCGGTGATCCCGACCGCGTAGAGCGCGGCGAACTTGTCACGCTGGCTCTTGACCGTCGGCTTGTCGATCAGCGCGGCGACGACGCCGGCCACGATGGGACACGAAGGGTCGCGGACCTCTGCGACGGACGCGACGCTGCGAGGCGCGTCGAAGACGTACTCTCTCTTCGACGAGCAGAACGCGTAGTCGTGCGCGAGCCCCTCGAGCTGCATCCAGGACAGGGTATTCGAGACCGATGCGCTGCCGAGGACCTTCACGGTCACGCCCGGCCGGCCGAGGGGATCGCGGGCGGGCTCGATGGCGTGCGGCGCGAGCAGCTTCGGAGCGCGCGCGGGCGGTGTCTTCAGGAAACACGTCGACAGCGCACGCGAGGTGAAACCAGGACGTGCGGGTGGGGTTGCGCGTTCCATCGAAGACGAGGCCGAGCTTGTCGACGTCGGGATAGCCGATCGGGACGACGAGCAGTCCCTGCATCGCCTCGGATTTTGCAGGGATTTCACCGTTGCAGCGATAGCATCGCGCGAGCGGCGCGGCGGGAGCGGTCGACACCCAAAGGTTGGTCGAGATCATTCGCGAGCGCTCGACGCGCTACCACGCCGGATCAACGCTGCCCATGTTTTCAACCTTGGAGCGATCGATTCTGCTGGAGGCTCACAGAAATTCTGCTCGAAGCGGCGCGTGATCGCTCGCGAGCGAGCCCACCCCGCCGGGGCCCTGCGCGGCGAGGTCTTCGAGGAGCGTCTCGTTGAAGAAATGCGCCTTCGAAAAGCGTCCCCACAGCGCGCGCGACACGAGCAGGTGATCGATCTGCGCGACGGACCCTCGAAACGCCACGGAGTATCGCTGCTCGGCCGGCACCGCCCTCGCGCACGGAACGAGCCCGCGCCCGGCGAACGCGTCGCCCGGCCGCGCGGCTCCGCCCTGCGCCGCGGACAACACCAGATCGCCGGTGACCGCCCGAACCGCGACCGACTGCTCTGTGTCGTTGAAGTCTCCTGCGACCACGAGCGCGACGTTGGGATCTGCGTCGAGCCACGCGTCGACCAGCTTTCGAACGAACAGCGCCTCGGACACGCGGGTCACCAGGGACCGCACGAGCCCCTCGGCGTGCGCGTGGTGTCCGTCGAACGGCACTGCCTGCGCGTTCTCGTCTTCGAGCGGAATCGGCAGGTTGCTCTTCAAGTGGAGGTTGAGCAACACGAGCCGCGTTTGATCCGGGAGGGCGAGCTGCGCTTCGAGCACGCCCCTGTGCGCGTACACGCGCTCGGCCGGAAACGGCCGGGAATCCCCAGCGCGAAACGACGGAAACTCCAGGTCCTTCGGCCTGTGATCGCACGTCGCGATCACCGGAAAGCGCGACAGAAACCCGCACGCGATCCCGCGACGGTCCGGCGATCCCGCGGCAGACGAGAGATAGCCCCCGTGCGGACGGTCGTGGCGCGGGGGCAAGAGCGCCTTCAAGTCATCGAGCACGCGCTTGTTGGCGATCTCTTGAAACGCCACGACGTCGGCGTCTACGCGGCGAAGCATCGGAGCGATCGCCTCGAGCTTCGCTCGATACAGCTTTCGCGCCGCGTGAGGGTCCTCGTCGAGAGGAGGCGTCGTTTCGTCGAGGAGATCTTTGACGTTGAAGGTGGCGACCGAGAAGCCCATGCGCGCTCCGTGTGCGAGACCGGCGTTCGCGAGGCGACTGCAATTCATCGCAACGCATCGCTGTTTCACACGCTACCACCGCGACACCACGCGCGACGCAGCTGGTTGACGAGCTATGTCCTCGCGTTCGAGCAGACAAATTACAGCGCGCGCGCGCGGTGGTCGCCCTCGCGCGCTCGGTCGGCGCGCAGAAACCTCGGTCGCGACTCGCGCTCTCTCTCCGCTGCCGGAGCGGCGATCGTGATGCTCGGCGCGCACTGTACTGCGAGCGATGCGGCCCACTGATCTTGCGCGGCGCCGCGCAGCCACTGACCCACCGGGATCGTCGTCGCCGCGGTGATGGCCCACACATTCGTGAGTTGAACGCGAACCGACGGAGTGAGCCCGAGGACGACTCCGCCAGTGTTCTCGACGGGCGCGCCGTCCATCACGTCGCGGAGCGCAGCGCGCGGATCGAGGCTCACGCCCGCGCTGACACGATCGTCGAAGCGATACCGAGCCGCGAACGACGCGGCGATCGAGACGCCCGGCTGCCATTGATAGCGACCCATGCTCGGGTAGCGGCCTCGCGCGCTCGCCGAGAGGGACAGCGGGCCGAACGCGCCCGTGAGCTCGGCGCCGACGATCGGGTCGGACGATCCCGTTCCGAGCTGAAATTGCACGGGGCGCGCGATGCCGAGCTCGTCGAGCACCTCCGGCGCGAGCCCGATTCGGACCCCCGCGAACGCGGCGAGCGCGAGCGCGTCGGGCCCCGCGCCGCGCCGCCATTGAAGCCGCGCCAACAGATCCGCGTCCCCCGTCGCCAACAGCCCGTAGCTCAACGATCCCGCGCTCACCGATCGCGCGATCGCGTTGTGTGTCGCTTCGATCGCGAGCCATGGTCGCACCCACCCGCGCACCGTCGAAGAGAGGCGCACTTCCGTGATTCGCTCGCGTCCTCCGTGGTGGCTCGCCGCTTCTGTTCCTGCGCCGCGAAGCTCCCACTGGAGCTGCAACGGCGCACTCGCGGTCGTGGTCGCCGCTGGCGGAGCGACGATCGACGGCGTCTCGCCGACGCTCGCGCACGCCCCGCACGCCAGGACGCCCGTGGAATCCGTGAGAACGAAGAGCGCTACGAGAGAGCCCACGACGAGGGTGCGAGTCATCGAATCGCTGCCGGTCATTGCCCTTGCATCGCCCGTCCGCCAAGCGCCTGCGGCAACGTGTCGCAGTCAACCGCTGGTCAGTCCGTCGGACTCGGCGCTACAAACCTCGCCGTCGCGCAAGCCGCGACAACCACCACCAAGGAGTCGCTCGTCGTGCCCTCTTCGTATCGTCGTCTCGCAGCGCAAGCGCTCGCCATCCTGTGCATCCACTCGCTCGTCGCGTGCGCTCCGGCGCCGACGCCTGGCGCCGACAGCAGCGCCGACACCGGCGTCGACGCCGCAGGCGGGGGCTCGAAGCCGACGTGCACGCTCATCGGCGAGCGCTGCCACGATTTGGATGGAGTCAACATGACCGCGACGATGTGTCACCGCGTCGCTGAGGCGCCGACGAGCACCGAGGCGACGTGCGCTGCGCTTCGCGAGCAGTGTTTGATGGCGTGCCCCGAGGGCGACGGCGGCCACTCCCATGGCGCCGACGCCGCTGCGGACAGCGGGCACTCGGCCGGGCACGACCACTGAGGCCATGGCTACGGGTCTCGCAGTCGATCAGCACGCAGAGAGCGACGCGAAGCCGTGACCGACGGACACGCGCAGCCGACGGAACATCCCACGATGCTGATCGTCGACGACGACCGCCCCTTTCGCGAGGCGCTCGCCGCGGCGTTTGTTCGTCGCGGCTACGAGGTGCGCGCCGTCGCCAACGCCGACGAGGCCCTCGCGCTGTGCGCCGAGTGGATGCCCGAGCGCGCCGTCGTGGACATGCGCATGCCGGGTGCGTCAGGCCTCGATCTCTTGCGCGCGCTCAAGCGCATCGATCCAAACACCGAAGTCGTGCTGCTCACGGGGTACGGCTCGATTCCGAGCGCGGTCGAGGCGGTGCGCGCAGGCGCGAGCAACTACCTCACCAAACCAGCGGAGCCAGACGAGATCGAAGCCGCGTTCAAGGGAGACGTTCGCGACGAACGCGAGGCGCGCGCCGATGGCTCGCCCGTGGCAGAGACTCCGTCGCTCGACCGCGCCAACTGGGAGCACATCCAACGCGTCCTCTCGGACTGCGGAGGTAACATCTCGGAGGCCGCCCGACGACTCGGGCTGCATCGCAGGACGCTGCAGCGAAAACTGCATAAAATACCGGCTAAACGGTGACTTGATGTCCTCTCAACCCGGCTCGGCTGTCGAGGTTCACTGGCTGCCACGGCTCCGCTGGGCGGCGGTGCTCGCCCTGCTTGCGTCCATCGCGGCGACAAAGTTTCTTCTCAACGCGCCGTTTCCTCTCGAGCCGATGGTGGCTGTCGTGGCGGTCCTCGTCGCGATCAACGTCGCGCTGCTCTTGACGTTGCGGAAACGTCGCACGATTTCGGCTCGCGCGGTGACGATCAACCTCTTGGCGGACACCGCGGCGCTCACGGCCCTGCTCGTGTGGACGGGCGGCGCGATGAACCCGTTCACGACGCTCTACTTGCTTCACGTCGCGCTCGCGGGGGTGCTCGTCGGACGGGCGCAGAGCCTCCTGGTCGCGTCATTCGCAGTGGTGTGCTTCGGCGCGCTGCTCGTGGCGAGGCCCGAGGCCATTCACGTGTGGCACTCGGCCTCGATGTTCGACCTGCACGTCAAGGGCATGTGGCTCGCGTTTGCGCTGACGGCGTGGGCCGTTTGGTTCTTCGTGAGCCGCGTGTCCGACGCGCTCAAGCAACGCGAGCGCGACCTCGCGCTGGCGCAGCTCGACATGGTGCGCGCCGAGCGCCTCGCCGCCGTCGGAACGCTCGCCGCCGGCGCCGCCCACGAGCTCAACACGCCGCTCGGCACCGTCATGATCCTCGTGGCCGAGCTGCGAGACACCCTGGGCGAAAAACCCGAAGCGCTCGCGACGCTCGCCACCGTTCGCGCCGAACTCGCGCGGTGCAAGACGATCCTGTCGCGCATGCGCCCGCTCGAAGCGACAGAGATCGCCTCCGAGCGGGTCGCGCTCGCTGGCTTCGTCCGCGAGTGCGCCGAGCGTTGGGGCTCCGCGCACGGCGACTGCGTCGTGGACGTCAGGATCGAGGCCGCCGTCGAGCCGGTGAGCGTGCACGTCGGGCGCGCCGCGTTCGAGATGGCGCTCGTGGGGGTGCTCGACAACGCGCGCCGGGCGCACCGCGATCGATCGATCATCGAAGCCATCGTCGTGAGCGTGACCGCGACCGCGAGCGAGTGCCGGATCACCGTGCGCGATTTTGGGCCGGGGATGAGCGACGAGGTTCGCGCGAGGGCGGGCGAGCCGTTCTTCACCACGCGAGAGCCGGGCGACGGCATGGGCCTCGGGCTCTATCTCTCTCGCGCGACCCTCGAGCGCGCCGGAGGAAGGCTCGAGATCGAGAGCGCCCCCGGCGACACCCGCGTCTCGTTGGTCCTCCCCGTCGCGCCGCGGGAGTGATCGTCGCTGCGCCGATGCGGGCGAGGGCGCGCTGCGACCGCTACGCCAACCAACGATCGGGGATGCTGTCCGCGAGCAGCTCTCCCACGCTGAGCGAGACGAACTGCTGGTCTTTCGCGAGCTCTCTCGCGAACGCGCTCGCGCCGAAGCCGCGGGCGACGACGAGCGCGTCGGGGTAGCTCTTCGAGAGGATCACCGCGGTTCGAAGGTTCGCCCCATCATCGTTGCTGCCGAGGACGAAGACGGGCTCGTGCGACGCGCAGCGCTCCGACGCCCGGGCCCAGACGCGCGGGTCGGTGAGGTCGCCGTCGATGAGCTCGGGCGCGATCGCCTCACGTTCGCCAGCGTTTTCGCAGTACTCGGCGTACGATCGGGTGGCGCGCTCGTCGATCACGACGACCGTGCGCAGGCAGTGCGAGTTGCGTCGGTGCAGCTCGGCGAGCACGGTCTGTCCGAAGCGTCCGAAGCCCCCGACGACGAGCGCGTCGCAGCCGGGCGTCTTCTCGAAATGGGGCATCAGCACGCTCTGGACGAGGTGCGAGGCGGCGATCTGGTGCGAGTTGAAGAGGACGCACTCGGTCGCGACGCGGGTCTTGTCGAGGGACCTCGCGAAGCGAAGATCCCCCACGTGAACGACGGTCCTCGCTGCGATCTGCGGCGCGCGGGCGAGGATCTTCGTCGCCGCGTCGAGGTTGGCGAAGTCGTCACCCGTGAGCAGCATCACGCGCTCGGCGCGTTCGAGCGAGAGGCTCTCCAGGATCGCGTCGTCCGTGATGTCGCCGAGGATGATGTGCGCTCCTCGGGCGCTCGCGAGGGGAATGTTGGGATTGTCCGCGCGCTGTTCGACGATGAATATCGGGACGCTCGGTCGCCGCTCTTTCAGTCGCTGTAGGTAGAGCATCGAGAGTCGTCCGCAGCCTGCGAGCACTACGTGCGAGCGCGTCCTGCGCAGCGCCCAGAGGTCCGCGCGAAAGAACTTCAGGACGCCTTCGGTGACGGCGCCTGCGGTGACCGCTGGCGCTGCGAAGAAGGCGAACCACAACAGGGCGCGGGCGAGCGGCGGACCACCAGCGGGCAGTCCGAGGTCGACGCCGGCGAGCACGAAGAGGCCCAGCGTGTAGTAGAACTTCACCGCGAGCGGCTCGGCGAGCAGCGCGGGGCGTTGCGCGGTCACGCCGCCGAGCGCGAAGCCCGCGAAGCCCGCGACAAAGACGAACACGAGCAAGGCTCCACGCCAGCTCACGATCCGCCGAAGCACATGAAGAAGTAGCCCGTTCAACGCAGCGGCTGAGTGTACACAGCGCCGCGCCGAATGGGGACCCGCCCCGCGCGCGGGCCGCGCCGCTACCGTTCGTTGCCGAACGGGTCTTGAAATCGTGGGTCCGTGGTGAACCCGCGGTCCGTGAGCGAGCGCAGAAACGCGAGGACGTCCTCGCGCTCTTGCGCGGTGAGCGTAAACCCGCGGATCAGGTCGCTCTTGAGCGGGCTCATCGAGCCGTCGCCTGCGTTGGGGCCGGACGCGATGCGCCTGCCACCCGCGGCGTAGTGATCGATGACGGCCTCGAGCGTGGGGATCGAGCCGTCGTGCATGTAGGGCGCCGTGAGCTCGATGTTGCGCAGCGACGGCGCGCGGAAGCGACCCATGTCTTCAGGGCGGTTGCTCACGTCGAAGACGCCGCGGTTGGGCTCGGGGTACGCGCCTCGTCCGTCGATGTTGTAAAGCCCGTTGTTGTGAAACGCCGCGTCGCGCGGGGGCGCGCCGACGTGCACGGTGGCGTCGGAGAAATTGAACCCCGCGTGGCAGTGGTAGCACTCGAGCCGCTCGGAGTTGAAGAGGTCCAGGCCTCGCTGCGCGCTCTCGGTCATCGCCGCGCGATCGCCGCGGATGAAGCGGTCGTAGGGCGCGTTGTAGCTGAGCAGCGTGCGCTCGAAGGACGCGATGGCGCGCGTGACGTTGGTCACGGTCACCGGGTCTGCGTCCGCGGGAAAAGCCACGCGAAACATGCGGACATAGAGCGCGTCGTCGCGCAGGCGGCGCAGCAGCTCGTTCTCTTGTCCCGAGAGACCGAGCTCGACGGGATCCGAGCCGAACATCGGGATGAGCACCTGCCGCTCGAGCGAGACTTGCAGCGGGTTGGCCCAGGTGAGGGCGCTCGCGTAGCCGACGTTGGTGAGGCCCATCGCGTTGCGGGGCGTGTTTTGTCCGGTCGAACCGCGGGAGACCTCGCGACCGTCGCTGAAGGCGAGAGAGGGCAGGTGGCAGCTCCCGCACGACTGCGTCTGATTGAGGCTGAGTCGACGGTCGAAGAAGAGCCGCCGCCCGAGCCGCGCCTTCTCAGCGCTCATCGGGTTGTCGCTCGGCGCGTACGGTTCAGGAACCCCCGCCGGAAGGTTGTAGGGATACCCCACCGGAGCGTCGTTCGAGTCGATGGGTGCGCATCCGAACCCCAGCGCCCCCATCACCGCTGCGCACAGCAATGACGATCGGGCGCGACGTTGAAGCGACGCCTGGTGAGGTCCCGTCGCCATCACTCGACCCGGAAGAACCGCTGCGTCCCTGCCGACGCGCCACCAAACGGGATTCCGAGCGCAGAGAAGATGGGGCCGCACTCGGGGTCGGTCGCGCCGGACATGCAGCCCGGAGCTCCCGAGGCGTTCATCTCGAGGTTGGACATCGAGACGAGCGCGGCGAGGTCTGCGACGATGCGGTTGGTGGCGGGGTTGAAGTTGTCGAGCGAGACCTCGCCGACGTTGGGCGCCGAGCAAGGATTGACCGGTCCCGCGTTGTTACCCATGCAGCCCGTGCTGCCGAGATGGATGTTGAAGCCCATGGGCAATCCTGCGGTGTTTCCGTCGATCTTCAAGAACTTGTAGCCCGAGTTCCACGCCCACCACATCGCCGAGAGGTTGAGCGGCGCGGGCGAGCTCGATGGCTCGCGGTGGTTGAGCATGAAGGGCACGCCGAGCTTGAATTTGATCCCACGAATCGCTGACGTGATCGTCGTCGCGGCGCGGGCGCGGATCTCGCTGTTGGTCTCCGGTGATCCTTCGGCGGCGCAGGCGCCGGTGTCGTTTTCGAAGTCGAGCAGCGCGACGTTTTGCCCTTGAAACGCGCCCATGGTGTCGATCGTCAACGGCACCTCGCCGTCGGCGGTCACGAGCCGAACGTCGTGAACGTAGAAGCGAAAGTCCTTCGGCGTCCACGTCGACGCCGAGCCCATCCCCATCATGGGATACGGCTGGCTGCAGGAGAACATCTGCGAGCCGACCATGCCTGCGAAGCGAATCGTGTATGCAGTGCCGGACGTTGGAGCGTCCGTCGGCGTGCTTGCGTCCGCCGCGTCCGTGGGCGTGGTGGCGTCCGCTGCGTCCGAGGCAACGGCGCTGTCACCGACGTCCGAGGCGACCCCGCTATCGCCCGCGTCCGTGGGCACGGGAGCCGGCGCACAGGCGCCGAGCGTGGCGAAGGTGATCACCGTGGTGCCGAAGCGCGCGAACGAAGTTGGAGACGAGAGCCTGGAGTGTGAGGACTTCATGGGCATGCGTTCTATTGTGAGAGCCACCGACGCGAAAGAGCGATTCTCTGCCGGGCGTTGCGACAGATTGCCGCACCCGGTGCGCGGTCAGTCCGCGAGCTGCCGTTGATCGCCGCGCGCGTGTTCGAGGCGATCGAGAAACTCCGAGCGGGAGATGACCTCGCAGCCGAGCGACACGAGGTGATCGGTCCGCACCTGGGCGTCGAGCAATCGGAAGCCGCGCTCGCGAAGCCGCTCGACGAGGTGCACGAACGCGACTTTGGACGCGTCGGTTCGGCGATGAAACATGCTCTCGCCTGCGAACACCCCGTCGAACGCGATGCCGTAGAGGCCGCCTGCGAGCTCGCCGTCGTCGCTCCAGCACTCGACCGAGTGCGCCCAGCCCAGGTCGTGCAGCTCGGTGTACGTCTGTCGAACGACGGGCGTGATCCAGGTACCGCCGTCGCGCGCCGTGGCGCAGCCCTCGATCACCCGGTCGAACGCCTGGTCGAACGTGACCGTGAAGGTCCCCCGTCGCACTGCTTTTCGCAGCGATCGCGACCACGGCGGCTCTCGATCGAGCGAGAACACCGCGCGCTCTTTCGGGCACACCCACGGGATGATCCTGGGGTTGACCGGCCACGGAAAGATCCCGCGTCGATAGGCAGAGAGCACCATCGACGGGTTCATCGTGCGCGACACCGCCGCGAGCTCGTCGCCACCCAGCTTTCGAACGTCCGGAAAATACACGGTCATCGCCGGCGGCTCGACCGGCGGAAAGGCAGCGGACGCTTGTCTGTGGCTCGTCGCGGTCACGACGACACGAGGCGTAGCACGTCCGCGACGATCGGTCTCTGCCCCCGCGCGCTCGCACGCTCGACGGTCGCGAGCTCCGCTCGGAGCGCGTGCCACGCTGTGCCTCCGCTCCGAGGAATGTTGCGCGAACGCCGTGCGTCCGTTGTCGCTTTGGGAGGCTATGGCCGGAGGACTGACGCGATCTGCCTGTTCGTGTCGAGCGCGAATCAACGGCAAAATCCCTGTTGAATCGAGGGAGACCCCGTCCGTGATCCAGCGACGCGGCTCGCGCCGTCCGTTGGGGTACGGCCTTTGCGTTCGGGTTGGGCATGACGCCACGACCCGCTCGCAATTCGCTCTGCGTCGAACGCTCGATGGTGCGGCGGGCGGCGTGGATCTCTGCGAGCGTGGCGCTGATCGCGAGCCGTCCGGCGGCCGCACAGACCGCTCCGCGTGATGCGGCCAATCCGAGCAGCGGCGC
>LNFM01009721.1_pt1 | contig 19477 bp, 19 predicted proteins | sample 596031 | NCBI WGS metagenome assembly LNFM01 (sample SAMN04254537, study PRJNA301005) | activated carbon metagenome | isolation source: dual media filters at the Ann Arbor, Michigan drinking water treatment plant | place: USA: Ann Arbor | reverse complement strand
CGCAGCGTGTGCTGGAGCACACGCAAGGGGTTTGGTGAGGAAAGCGCCCGTTTTGGCCCGAACCCGAAGGGGCGTGGTTTTGCGGGCACGCACGGCTAAGGCCGTGCCTGCCCACGAGGGCTCAAAGGGCTGCAACCGCGACCGCGGTTGCCAGCGCTTCGTTACAAAACCAGGCAAGGCGCCCAGCCTTGCCTTGGGTTTTGCGCCTCACGGCTCATCCCGCAAAAGCCCCGCCGCGCTCGGCGCGAGTCAGGCAAAGGGTCCCTTGCTGCGAGAATGCGGCCATGCACGCCCTGCCGCCTTTCGCCCTCAACCGCCGCCTGCTGCTGGCCGGCGGCCTGGCGGGAATGCTGGGCGCCACCGGCCGTGCGCTGGCCCTGCCTGCCAGGCCCTTGCAGTTCCCGCGCGACTTTGGTGCACACCCGGATTTCCGAACCGAGTGGTGGTACATCACCGGTGCCGCCAGCGCCGGCACGCGCAGCTTCGGTTTCCAGCTGACCTTCTTCCGCTCTCGCGTGGACGGGACACAGGCCATGGCCTCGAAGTTTGCCGCCAGACAGCTGATTTTTGCGCACGCCGCCATCACCGATGTGCAGGGCAACAAGCTCTGGCACGACCAGCGCATCGCGCGCGAAGGTTTCGACATTGCCAGCGCCAGCACCCGGGACATGGCCCTCAAGCTGCGCGACTGGTCGCTGCAAAGCCAGGGCAAGACCCACACCGCCAGGCTGCCAGCCACCGACTTCAGCCTGGACCTGCAGTTCACCGAAACCCAGCCGCTGCTGTTGCAGGGTGACAAGGGCCTGTCGCGCAAGGGCCCCGAGATCAAGCAAGCCAGTTATTACTACAGCCTGCCGCAACTGGCGACGCGCGGCACGCTGGCCGTGAAAGGCCAGAAGTTCGAGGTCACGGGCAAGGCCTGGCTGGACCACGAGTGGAGCGAGGAGATCCTGCACCCCGACGCCGCCGGCTGGGACTGGATAGGCATGAACCTCGACGACGGCAGCGCCCTCACCGCCTTCCGCCTGCGCGACAAACGGGGGCAGGCGCTGTGGGATGGCGGCTCCTTCCGGGCCGCCAAAGGCGATCCCTACATCTTCAGCCGCGGCGAGGTGATCTTCCAGCCGCTGCGGCGCTGGAAAAGTCCGCTGAGCCAGGCCAGCTACCCGGTGGAGTGGGCGGTGCGCACGCCCGCCGATTTCTACACCGTGCGCGCCCTCATCGACAACCAGGAGCTCGACAGCCGCCAATCGACAGGCGCGATCTACTGGGAAGGCCTGAGCGAACTGATAGACAGCAAGGGCAAGACCGTCGGGCGCGGTTACCTCGAGATGACGGGTTACGCGGCGCCGCTGCGGCTGTAAGGCCCCTGCCCTGGCTCAAATCTGCACCCGCGTGCCGAGCTCGATCACACAGTTGTTCGGCAGGCGGAAGAAGTCCGCCACACTGCCCGCGTTGCGCGACATCACCGCAAACAGCGCCTCGCGCCAGTGCGCCATGCCGGAACCGCGCGTGGGCACCACAATCTCGCGGCTCAGGAAGTAGGAGGTCTCGAACAGGTTGATCGGCAGCCCCTGCGCGCGGCACAGCTCCAGCGCTTTCGGGATGTCCGGGCTGTTGATGAAGCCGTAATTGACCTGCACCCGCCAGAAACCGGGCACCAGCGGCGTGACCTGCACACGCTCCTCGAAAGGAATCCAGGGCACGTCATGGAACACCACGGTCAGGATCAGGTTGCGTTCATGCAGCACCTGGTTGTGCTTGAGGTTGTGCATCAGCGCCTGCGGCACGGTGTCGGGGTTGGCCACGGCATACACCGCGGTGCGGGCGATACGGTGCGCGTTGTCGGCAGACAGCGCGGTGATGAAGGGCAGCAGTTCCGGGTCGTCGCGCCGCATGCTGTCCATCAGCAGCTCGCGGCCGCGCCGCCAGGTCGCCATCGCCACGAAGATGAAGGCGCCCAGCACCAGCGGGAACCAGCCGCCCTGCCAGAACTTGAGCGCGCAGGAGATCACCAGCAGCAGGTCCAGCGCCAGGAACACGCCGGTCGCGGCCAGCGCCACCGGCAAGGGGTACTTCCAGGCATGGCGCACCACAAAAAAGGTCAGCACCGTGGTCACCAGCATGGTCACCGTCACCGCAATGCCATAGGCCGAGGCCAGCGCCGAAGAACTGCCGAAGCCGAGCACCGCCAGCAGCACCGCGGCCAGCAGCAGCCAGTTGACGCCCGGCATGTAGATCTGGCCGGCCTCGCGGGCCGAGGTGTGCAGCACCTGCATGCGCGGCAGCAGGCCGAGTTGCATCGCCTGTTTGGTCATGGAGTAGGCGCCGGAAATCACGGCCTGCGACGCGATCACCGTCGCCAGCGTCGCCAGCACCACGGCCGGGATCAGCCAGCTCTCGGGGAACAGACCATAAAACGGGTTGGCCAGCGCAGCCGGGTCGCGCATCAGCAGCGCACCCTGGCCCATGTAGTTGAGCGTCAGCGCCGGCAGCACCAGCCCCATCCAGGCGAACTGGATGGGCCGCTTGCCGAAGTGGCCCATGTCGGCATACAGCGCTTCCGCGCCGGTGAAGGCCAGCACGATGGCGCCGAAGGCCACAAACATGTGCCAGCCCTGCGCCTGCAGAAAGGCAAAGGCATGCAGCGGGTTCAGCGCCGCCAGGATGGCGGGCTGCTGCACGATCTGCAACACGCCGGTGAAGGCCAGCACGCTGAACCAGAGCACGATCACCGGCCCGAACAGCTTGCCCACCGCGCCGGTGCCGTAACGCTGCATCGCAAACAGGCTGATCAGCACCGTCACCGAGACCGGCAACACATAGGGTTTGAGCACCGGCGTGACGACCTCCAGCCCCTCCACCGCGCTGAGCACCGAAATCGCCGGCGTGATCACGCTGTCGCCGTAAAACATGGCCGCACCGAACACCCCGGCCAGCAGCAGCATCACACGCCGCCGTGGCGTGCTGCCCGCGGCCTTGGCCGCCAGCGCAGTCAGGGCCATGATGCCGCCTTCACCGCGGTTGTCGGCGCGCAGGATCAGCAGCACGTATTTGAGCGTCACCACCATCATCAGGCCCCAGAAGATCACCGAGGTCGCGCCTATCAGATGCGCACTGTCCAGCGGGATCCCGGTATGCGGGCCGAAAATTTCTTTCATGGTGTACAGCGGGCTGGTTCCGATATCGCCGTACACCACCCCCATGGCGCCCAGGGTCAGCGCCGCCGTACTCTGGCGGCTGGAAACTTTGCTCATTGAAATCCATCAACAGTGAAGAGGCCCCCACTGTCGCGCCGGGCGCATCAGGATCGCATAAGGGGCAGGCTCAGGTATCGGCCAGCCGGTAACCGACGCCGGTTTCCGTCAGCAGGTGGCGCGGCTCGGCCGGGTCGCGCTCGATTTTGGCGCGCAACTGGCCCATGTAGAGCCGCAGGTAATGCGTGTGCTCGACAAACTCCGGGCCCCACACGTCCACCAGCAATTGCCGGTGCGTGACCACCCGGCCGGCGCTGCGCACCAGCCGCGCCAGCAGCTTGTATTCGGTCGGTGTCAGGTGGATAGGCTCGCCATCGCGCAGCACCCGGTGCGTCCCGAGGTCGATCTGCAGATCGTCCAGCGCATGCACCGTCACCGCCGGCGACAGCGTGGTGCCGCGGTGCCGCAGGGCCACACGGATGCGTGCCAGCAGTTCGCCCACGCTGAAGGGCTTGGTCAGGTAATCGTCGGCGCCGGCGTCGAGCAGGCGGATTTTTTGCGCTTCCTGGTGCCGGGCCGACACCACGATGATGGGCGTGGACTGGTTTTTGCGAACCGCCTGCACCAGCGACACGCCGTCGCCGTCGGGCAGGCCGAGGTCGAGCACGATCACGTCCGGCGGGCTGTGCTGCAGCATGGCCGCGGCTTCGCTGAGCGAGGCCGCGGTCTGCACCTCGAAACCTTCCACCGACAGCGAAGCCTGCACCAGCGCGCGGATCTCGCGGTCGTCCTCGACCACCAGCACACGCAGCGTCATGGTGCGCTCCCTTGAGCCGGTTGCACCTCCAGCGGCAGGCTCAGCACAAAGCTGCTGCCGCCGCCCTGGCGCCGGCGCAGCGCCAGGCGCCCGCCGTGCGCCCGGGCGATCGCGCGGCACACGGCCAGCCCCAGCCCGGCGCCGCGCGGGCCGGCACGGTCACCGCGCGCATAGGGCTCGAAAATCGTGTCCTGTTCAGCGTCGGGGATGCCTTCGCCCCGGTCCTTCACCATCACCCGCATCTCACCGGCCTGCAGCTGCACCACCAGTTCCACCGCGCCCTCGCTGTACTTCAGCGCGTTCTCCAGCAGGTTGGTGATCAGCTGGGCCAGCAGCACCGGATCGGCCTTCACCAGCGGCAGGCCATCGGGTACGCTGGAACGGATGCGGCGGGCGGGGTCACGCTGGCGCACCCGCGCGAGCACCGCGCCGACAATTTCCTCCATGGACTCCCAGTCGCGCCGCAACGCCTGGCTGGCGCTGGACAGGCGCACCAGTTGCAGCGTGTTTTCGGTCACGCTGGACAAATAGGCCGCCTCCCCGGCAATGCTGCCCAGCAGGCGGTCCTGCTCGGCCGGGCCCAGCTTGTCACGCTGTGTCTGCAGCGACGAAGCCGCGCCCACAATCGCCGCCAGCGGCGTGCGCAGGTCGTGCGAGATCGCCGCCAGGAAGGTGCTGTGCAGTTGCTGCTGCTGCGCCTCGTTTTGCGCCGCCTGCAGCGAGCCGGCCAGCCGCAGGCGCCACAGCGCCTGGGCCAGCAAGGCGCACAGGGCCTGCGCGTGTTGCCGGCCCGCCTCGTCGCCCGACAGTGCCGGCTGCACGCAGGCCGCGCCTGTGACCTGGCCTTTGTCACCCAGCGGCAGGTACCAGGCGTTCAGGCCCGGCCAGCGGCCGGTGCCCGGGCCCAGCACTGCGGCCTCCTTCATGCAGCAGGACATGCCGTCCTGCACGGCCGGCGCCAGCGTACCGGCGTCCTGCAACACGCCGGCGCCATCTGCCAGCGCCAGCGCGCAGGGACCGGCAAAGGCCGCAGCCAGCGCCGCCCGGCCGGCGGCCAGCACCTGCGCGTCCGATGCGGCGTCGGCCAGCTCGGTCGCGAGGGCCTGCAACTGGCGCGCCCGGCTTTCGTTCAGGCGCGCGAGTTCGGTCTCGCGGCGCAGGCCGGTCGCCAGGCGGCTGACCACCAGCGCCACCACCAGCAGGGTCACCAGCGCGATCAGGTTTTCCCGGGTGTCCACCTCGAAGGTCCAGCGCGGCGGCACAAAAAAGAAGTTCAGCGCGGTCACCGCACCGGCGGCGCACACGCTGGACTCGATCCAGCCCAGGCGGTAGGCGGCGACCACCACGGTCAGCACATACAGCATGGCCAGGCTGGTCAGCGACACATACCGGTCCAGCAGCAGCCCGGCCAGCGTGGCCGCGAGCAGCAGGCCGGCCACCATCAACCAGCTTCTGGCCGAAGGTGTGTTGCTGGCGGGCGGCAGCGGTGTGTGCATGATGCGGCCAGCGTACCACCGGCCGTATCAGGATCGCATCAGGATCGCATCAGAGCTGCATGGCTCGCTTTCCAGGCAACTCAGGGCTTCTCGGGCAGGGGGTTGCGCAGGCTCACATTGAGCAGGTTCCAGGCGTTGATGGCCGCAATCGCAAAGCTCAGTTCGGCGATTTCCTCGTCTGTGAACTGCGTTCTCAGCGCCGCAAACTCCTCGTCGCTGGCATCGGCATGCGGAATCGCTGTCACGATCTCGGCCCAGCGCAGCGCCGCCTTTTCGCGCTCGGTGAAAAACGGCGCCTCGCGCCAGCCGGCCACCGCGTTCAGGTGGCGCGGGTCGGCGCCGAGCCGGATCAGGTCGCGCCAGTGCATGTCGATGCAGTAGGCGCAGCCATTGATTTGCGAGGCACGCAGAAACACCAGGTCCACGAGGCGCGCGCCCAGCAGGTCCTTGCGGATGGCGCCCGACAGTTTGTAGAGCAGGTCGAAAGCTTTGGGGGCGAGCTGGAAATAAGGAAGACGGATCGCTTGGGTCATGGCAGGGCCTCTTGAAGGTTCAGAAGGCCACACCGCGCGGCCCTCATGACAACAAGACGGGCCGGCCGCCCGTTTTGTGACAAACGCGGATGAAAAAAAATCAGGCCAGCGGCGCGATGCCGGCCAGCTTGTCCGGGTTGCGCACCACATAAATTGCGACGATGCGCTCACCGTCGGTCACAAAGGCCTGGGCCGACTCGAGCTGCCCGTCGATATAACGCAGCAGGCCCGGCTCGCCATTGACCTGCGCCATGCGGTAGACCACCTGCGCCGGCATGCGCCGCCACAGCGCCCAGTACAGGTTGGCGATGCGGTAGGCGCCGCGCAGGATCTTGCCGAAGGATTGCACCTTGCCGCCGCCGTCGCCCATGAGTTGCACGTCCTCGGCCAGCAGCGCCTGCATGTCGGCGCGCCGGCCGCTGCGCGCGGCCTGCACAAACTGCACCAGCAGGCGGCGGTGGGCTTCTTGGGTCACCTCGAAGCGCGGGCGATCCTGCTTCACGCGTTCGCTCGCGCGGTGCACCAGTTGCCGGCAGGCCGCCTCGGTCTTGCCCAGCAGCGCCGCCACCTCGGCATAGTCGTGGTCGAACACCTGGCGCAGCAAAAAGGCGGCGCGCTCGTCGGGCGACAGACGCTCCAGCACCAGCATGAAGGCCATCGACAAATCGCCCGCCAGCTCGGCCGCGGTCTCGGGCGTGTGGCCATCCACCTCGACCAGCGGCTCGGGCAGCCACCAGCCCACATAGGTTTCGCGCTCCAGCTTGGCCGCGCGCAGCCGGTCTATCGCCAGCCGCGTCACCACCGTCACCAGCCAGGCCTCGGCCGATTGCAGCGCTTCCCGGTCCGCCTTGTCCCAGCGCAGCCAGGCGTCCTGCAACACATCTTCCGCATCGGCGCGCGTGCCCAGCATGCGGTAAGCGATGGCAAACAGGCGCGGGCGCAGCGCGGCAAACGGGTCGGCGGTGTCAGCGGATGAAGCGGCAGGGCTCATGGTTTGGCAGGAATAGTCTGGTGATACACACCAGACGTGGCGGGCATTCATTTTGTGACACGGGCGGCCACAAAAAAACCGTCAACGCTTGAGCGGCTGCCGCGGCACTCAGGCCGCTGGCTCCCGCCGCCGCCAGTCGCCACCGACGATCACGGGACAGCCAGCCAGCCGCGCGGGATTGATTTCGTAGACCAGGCACACCGGGCTTGCCGCTGCCGCAGACGGGTCGTGCATCTGCACCGCGACCTCACGCCGGCTGTACTCGCCGCTTTGCTGCGGCCAGACCTCCTCGATCTCGTCGAGCAGGCGTTCGAGCTCGGCGCTGATGGCATACACCTCGCCGACCACCCGTCCCGCGCCGCCCAGCAGCATGCCCGGGTAGGGGCCCAGGTCATACAGCACGCCGGCCACGCTGCCCATGCCGATGAACTGCGGCGCCGGCTGCAGCCGGGTGATGTCGCGCACATCGCCGCGGCGCAGGGTGCCGTACACAAAAACATGGCGGGGGGCGTCAGCAGTCATCAGTCAGGTCGGGAATTGAGGCATGATTTCCGCTCATTGTTGCAGCCTGGCAGCCGCAGCGCATCAAGCCCCAAAAAGAACTTCGTTTTCATGAACCGCATCCTGGCCTACGCCTGCCTCGCGCTCAGCATGTCGCTGGTCGGCAGTTATGTGGCGCTGTCCAAACCGCTGGTGGCGATTTTCCCGGTGTTCCTGCTGGCCTGGCTGCGTTTTGGCATTGGCGGCGCGGCCATGCTGCACTGGCTGAAAAAACCCGCCGGCGAAGCGCCCATGACACGCCAGACGCGGCAGCTGGTGTTCCTGGAGTCCTTTCTCGGCAACTTCCTGTTTTCGATCTGCATGTTGTACGGCGTGAGCCTGTCCAGCGCGGTCGCCGCCGGCGTCATCATGGCGGCGATTCCCGCTGTGGTGGCGCTGCTGAGCTGGGTCTTCCTGCGCGAGCGCATCAGCCTGCGCGTGGGCCTGGCGGTGGCCTGCGCCGTGCTCGGGATCGCGCTGGTTTCGCTATCAAAAACAGAGCTGCCCGCCCATGCCGGACATGGGCTGGAGGCCAATTCGGCTTCAAACACCGTGTGGCTGGGCAATTTGCTGCTGCTGGGCGCCGTGTTCTGCGAAGCCGCCTATGCGGTGATCGGCAAGAAACTCACAGGTGTGCTGGGCGCCAAACGCATCACCGCGCTGATCAACCTCTGGGGTTTTGTGCTGGTCACGCCCATGGGCCTGTGGCTGGCCTGGCGTTTCGACTTTGCCGCCGTCACGCCGGGCAGCTGGCTGCTGCTGCTGTTTTACGCGCTGGCCGCCAGTGTCTGGACGGTCTGGCTGTGGATGACCGGCCTCAAAGGTGTGCCGGCCAGCCGCGCCGGCGTTTTCACGGTGATGCTGCCCATCAGCGCGGCGCTGGTCGGCGTGTGTGTGCTGGGTGAACCCATGGGCGCGGCGCAACTCGCGGCCTTTGCGCTGGCGCTGACGGGCGTGTTGCTGGCCACGCTGCCGGAACGCAGCCAGGGCCAGGCACCCGCATCAAGCGGCAAATAAGGCCTTGTGCTGCTCGCGCAGCAGGTTTTTCTGCACCTTGCCCATGGTGTTGCGCGGCAACTCGTTCACCACAAAGCAGCGCTTGGGAATCTTGAAGTTGGCCAGACTCGCCTTCAGCGACGCAATGATGGCATCGCCGTCCAGTGTGCTGCCGGGTTTGGCGATCACGATGGCGACGCCGACCTCGCCGAAGTCGGGATGCGGCACGCCGACCACCGCGCTTTCGGCCACGCCCGGCATGTCGTTGATGTAGCCCTCGATCTCGGCCGGGTAGACGTTGTAGCCGCCGCTGATGATCAGGTCCTTGCTGCGCCCGACGATGTGGATGTAACCGTGCTCGTCGATCTTGCCGACATCACCGGTCTTGAAGAAACCGTCGGCCGTGAACTCTTCCTTGGTCTTCTCCGGCATGCGCCAGTAGCCCTGGAACACATTGGGGCCCTTGACCTCGATGCCGCCAACCTCGCCGGCCGGCAGCGCCTGGCCGCCGTCGCCCTGCACGCGCAGCGTGACACCCGGCAATGCAAATCCCACGGTGCCGCCGCGGCGCTCGCCCTCATAGGGGTTGGAGGTCAGCATGGCGGTCTCCGACATGCCGTAGCGTTCCAGAATCGTGTGGCCGGTGCGCTCCTGCCAGGCCTTGAAGGTTTCGATCAGCAGCGGCGCCGAACCGGCGACAAACAGGCGCATGTTGCGGCAGGCTTCGCGCGTGAGCCCGGGCTCGGCCAGCAGGCGCACGTAGAGCGTAGGCACACCCATGAACACCGTGGCTTCGGGCAGCTTCTCGACCACCAGCTTGGGATCGAACTTCGACAGCCAGATCATCTTGCTGCCGTTGATCAGCGCGCCGTGGATGGCGACGAACAGGCCGTGCACATGAAAAATCGGCAGCGCGTGGATCAGCACGTCACCGGTCTTCCAGCCCCAGTAATCCTTGAGCACCTGCGCGTTGCTCAGCATGTTGCCGTGCGACAGCATGGCGCCCTTGCTGCGTCCGGTGGTACCGCTGGTGTAGAGGATGGCGGCGAGGTCATCGGCCTTGCGCTGCACCACCTCATGGGAATCGCTGCACTGCGTGGCGCGGTCCAGCAGCGAGCCGGTGCGGTTGTCGTCCAGGCTGAAGACATTGAAGGTGCCCTGCTGGAAGGCGATCTTGCTGACCCAGCCGAAGTTCTTGCGGCTGCACACCACCACCGAGGGTTCGGCATTGGCGATGAAGTACTCCATCTCGGCGCTCTGGTAGGCGGTGTTCAGCGGCAAAAACACATAACCGGCACGCAGGGTGGCCAGGTACAGCATCATGGCTTCGACCGATTTTTCGACCTGCACCGCGATGCGCGCGCCTTCCGGCAGTTGCAGCGACTTCAGCAAATTGGCCAGCATGGCGGTGCCACGCTCGAGGTCGCGCCACGAGTAGTACAGGCCGTTGTCGGTTTCCACCGCGATGGTATCGAGGTCCTCGGGAAAAGCCGCGCGCAGGGCGGCAAACAGATTGTTGTTGTTCATGGGTGGAGCACCTGGCAGTCAGCATCGAAAGGAAAGAAGTTAAACAGGAAGCGGCAGGCCTCAAAATTGGGGCGCGCGTTTGTCGACAAAGGCCGAGACCCCTTCGCGGTGCTCGGCGGACGCCGCATAGGCATAGGCATTTGTTATCAAATCAGTAGCTGCCAGCGCACGCTGGACATGGGCCAGGGCCCGAAAAGACTGCTTGTTCAGGCGCGCGGCCTGGGGCGCGAGGCGGGCCACCCGGCTGGCCGTCTGCATGGCTTCGGCCACCAGGTCCTGATCGGGCAGCACGCGGTTCAGGAAGCCGCGTCGCGCTGCCGTCTCTGCATCCAGCACCGCGGCCGACAGCAGCATCTCGCGTGCGCTGAGCTCACCGGCTGCACAGATCACCAGCGCCAGCTCGCGCGGCGCCATCGGGAAGCCCAGTTTGGCAATCGGCGCGCCGAACTTGGCCGAGGCACCGGCCAGCCGCAGGTCGCAGCAACTCGCAATCTCCACGCCCGCGCCCATGCAAGCGCCTTCGATCTGCGCGACGATGGGCACATCGCAATTGAGCACGGCCTGCAGGCCGCCCCAGACCAGTTCGTCGTGAAACTGGCGCAAGGTGGCTTCCTCAAAGCGGAAAGTCGCGTATTCGGAAATATCCCCGCCGGCGCAGAAGTTGCCACCCTCCCCCGCCAGCACCACGCAGCGCAAGGCCGTGTCCTGCTGGATGGCTTCAAACACCTCGCGCAACTGCTGCCACATCACCCTGGACATGGCGTTGAGCTTGCCCGGATGGGACAGGGTGACGTGCGCAACCGAATCCGCAATCGTCAGCCTGACCTGTCCCTTCATGAATGGCTTTGGAATCAGTCGAGCTTGGCGCCGGAAGCCTTGACCACCTGGGTCCACTTCTTGACTTCCGCGCTGATGAAGCTGCCGAACTGCGGGCCGCTCAGACCGGCGAATTCCGCGCCCTGGCGTGCCCACACGGCCTTCGCCTCGTCGGTGGTGCAGGCCTTGCGGATTTCCTCGATCGCGCGCGCCTGGGCATCGGCCGGCATGCCCTTGGGGCCCCAGACGCCGTACCAGGTGGTCACGTTGTAGTCGGGCAGGCCCATCTCGGCGGCGCTGGGCACATCGGGGATGGCCGGGTTGCGCTTGTTGCCTGACACCATCAGTGCCTTCATGCGGCCACCGGCAATGTGGGCCGCCGAGGAACCGAGGCCGTCGAACATCATCTCGACATCACCGGCGATCAGGCCCTGCAAGGCCGGACCGGCGCCGCGGTAGGGAATGTGGGTGATGAAGGTTTTGGTCTGCTGCTTGAACAACTCGCCGGCGAGGTGGTGCGAAGTGCCGGCACCGGCCGAGCCGTAGTTGAGCTTGCCCGGGTTCCTGCGCGCGTTGTCGAGGAAGTCCTTGAAGTTGGCCACCGGCAGCTTCTGCGGATTGACCACCACCACCTGCGGCACGCTGGCCACCAGGATCAGCGGCACCAGGTCTTTTTCGATGTCGTAGTCCAGCTTGGGGTACATGCTGGGGGCGATGGTGTGGTGCACGGCGCCCATGAACAGGGTGTAACCATCGGGCGAGGCCTTGGCTGCGATGCTGGCACCGAGTGTGCCGCCGGCGCCGCCGCGGTTGTCGATGATCAGTTGCTTGCCGGTCAGGCGCGCAAACTGGGCCGACATCGGACGCGCAAACGCATCGGTGCCGCCGCCTGCCGGGAAAGGCACGATCATGGTGACCGGTTTGGCCGGCCAGGTCGATTGCGCGTAGCTTCCCATGGAAAATGCAGCGGCGCCCGCCGCAGCAGCGCGCAGCACATCCCGCCGGGATGCCTTGATGTCAAAACTCGATGTCATGCTGTCTCCTGTCGTTGTGGATCAAAAAAAAAACGGTTCAAGAACAATACTCAAATATACAAATCTTCGATGGCGCCCGATACGGGGATTTTCCCCTGCGCCAGCAGCGCGCGGTGTTTGTCCAGACGCTTGAGGTCATACAGGTAATTGACCATCAGGCCGAAGGACTGCTTCAATCCCTTCGATGAGGGATCACCGCCCCAGTTGATGCGTTCCACGCGGGCGCCGTTGCCCAGGTGAAAACGCGCAACCGGGTCCAGCGGCTTGCCATCGTCGAGCTCGCGGCCCAGGTAATGCGCCGCGGCATGCAACAGCACACGGCGCACCGCCGACTTCTCGCTCAGGGCCAGCGCGTTGTCCGCCGCTGTGAGGAAATGTTGCGCCGTGGGCGGCTCGAAACCGACGGCCCGGCCCAGCAGGGTGAGCTCCTTCTCGTCGAGTTGACTCAGGAGGCTGGCCGCGTTCTTGCCGAGCCAGGAACGGAAGCCCGGGATCGGCGAGAGCGTCGCGAAGTTCTTCAGGCGCGGAAACTCTTCGTGCAGGGTTTCAACCACACGCTTGATCAGCGAATCGCCAAAACTCACGCCGCGCAAGCCGGTCTGTGTGTTGCTGATCGAATAAAAAATCGCGGTCGTGGCCTTCTTGAGATCGGCCGGCGCCGCCGACTCGTCGAGCAGCGGCTCGATGCTGGCGGCCATGTCGTCGATCAGCGCGACCTCGACAAAAATCAGCGGCTCGTCGGGCATGCGCGGATGGAAAAACCCGTAACAGCGGCGGTCGCTGTCGAGCCGGTTTTTCACATCGGCCCAGCTCTTGATGTCATGCACCGCCTCGTACTTGATCAGTTTTTCGATCAGCGAGGCCGGCGAGTCCCAGCTGATACGGCGCAGGTCCAGGAAACCGACGTCGAACCAGGTCGAGAACATGTATTCCATCTCGACGTCCAGCGCCTGCAGGCGTTTGTCCGCCTTGAGGTGCGGCAGCAGTTCGGCGCGCAGGTTCACCAGGAAACGAAAACCTTCCGGAAAGGCGCTGAAACGCTGCAGCAGGCGCCGGCGCGGCGACACGGTGGCGCGGCGGTAACGCACCTCGGCCACGGCTTCATCGGGTGTGCCCACCGCGGCGGCAAACTGGGTCTGCGCCAGCTTGACCTTGGCGGCGTCGGCGACAAACTGCTCGCTCATCAGCAGCCACATGTCGCGGCGTTCATCCGGCGAGGCATTGGCATACCAGCCGGCCACCCCCATGGCGCGGCGGCCGCCCTCGACCTCGCTGACCTGCGGATCCACAATCGCCTTGAGTTCTTCCAGCGTGCGGCGCAACACGCGCGGCGACAGCGCTTCTTCCTTTTGCCGCAGCGTGGCGGCCAGGCGTTCGCGCGTGCTGCGCACGGTCGTTGCACTTGCTCCTGATTTTGTAGCAGGCTGCGCCCGTTCGACGTGGGCTGGCGCCTTTTTTGAATCGGCTTTTTCAGGGCTGCGCAGAATCGACACGCTGCGCGCAATCCAGTCGGGCGTGTTCATGGGGCGGCCTGTGGGGTGGTTATGGATACTGAACCCGCGGACACGGGGATCGCGCGGGGACTCATGCTGTGGCCTCCCGTTGCGCCAACGGTTTGCGCGCAAAGCGGTGTCGGCTCCCTGCTGGCATGAGCTTCACTGTCGACCCCCGTCGTTCCGACGGAGCCCCTCGCCAGGTAGCTCATGCGGTCGCCTCCGGATCTGTACTGGGACGCGCAACCCACTGGTGTCTGCTCATTGCTGGCATTCGCCTGCTGTCGATCCCCGGCTTCGCCGGGGCCCCTCGTCAAGTGGCTCATGCCTTCGCCTCCTGAAGCGCTGGCGATTTGCACGCACTGCGGTGTCGGCTCATTGCTGGCATGAGCTTTACTGTCGATCCCCGTTTTGCACGCACTGCGGTGTCGGCTCATTGCTGGCATGAGCTTTACTGTCGATCCCCGTCGTTCCGACGGGGCCCCTCGCCAGGTAGCTCATGCCAGCACCTTCGTTCTCTGACTCCTGGCGAGTTCTCTGAGGGCTTCGCGCTGGCGGGTCAGGTGGGTGCGCATGGCGGCGTCGGCGCCTTCGCTGTCTCTGGCCTTGAGGGCGGCAAACACCGCCATGTGTTCGGACAGGCTTTGCTGGAGACGGCCGGGCGCGTGCAATTGCTGCGAACGCGCCAGCTTGAGGATCTTGCGCAGGTCGGCAATGGCCATGGCCAGCCAGCGGTTGTCGGCCAGCGCGATGATGGCTTCGTGGATCGCGAAATTGGTGTCGTAGTAATCGTTGATGCGGCCGGCGGCGGCGTGGCTGTTCAGGCGTTCGTGCAACGTGGTCAGCGCGGCCAGGTCGGCATCACTGGCGTTGCGGGCCGCCTCGAAGGCGCAGCGGCCTTCAAGCAGTGCAATCACCGGAAAGATGTCGTCCAGGTCTTTTTCGGTGACCTCGCTGATGAAACAGCCGCGGCGCGGCTCGTGGCGCAACAGCCCCTCGGCCGTCAGCACCTTGAGCGCCTCGCGCAGCGGCGTGCGCGAGATCTGCAGGCGCTCGCACAGGACCAGCTCATCGAGGAAACTGCCGGGCGCGTACAGGCCGGCGAAAATCTGCTCGCGCAGGGTCGCAGCGACTTCCTGGTGCAGCGAGTTCTGGACAAGGCGCATGGATCAGCCCACCCGGCCGTCACGAGACACCCGACCCGGCGCAACCCGGCCCCGCGGCCCTGTGCCAGCCGCAGAATTGCTTTGGGAAAGGGTCCGGGCAGTCATAATTTTGTGTAATTACAGATAATTATTGAATGTCAGGCGAAGCTTGGCAAGGGCCTGGAGACCGAAAAACACAGGTAAAAACCCGCGGTTGACGCTTAAAAACGCCGCAGGCAGGCGTCAAGGCGCGGCGCGGACGGTGGAGACAGCGGTGGACACCCCGCCATCCCACCGCCCTGGCGGGCCATTTGCTACTCAAACAATAGCAAACTTGCGCCGAATGGCGTGGGCTAGGGCCGTTTTTCAGCCCACAACCAGAGCCAGACGCCGGCCGCGATCATGGGCAGGCACAACCACTGCCCCATGCTCATGCCCAGCGCCAGGATGCCGAGGTAGTCGTCGGGCTCGCGGAAAAACTCGGCGATGAAACGGAACACGCCGTAGCCGACCAGGAAAACCGCCGACACCTGGCCAGTCTTGCGCGGCTTGCGCGCATACAGCCAGAGCAGCACAAACAGCAGCATGCCCTCGAGCAGGAACTGATAGACCTGCGAGGGATGGCGAGGCGCCAGCGTGCCGCTGTTGCGGAACACCATGCCCCAGGGCAGGTCCGGGCTGCTGAGCCGCCCCCACAACTCGCCGTTGATGAAGTTTCCAACCCGCCCGGCCGCCAGCCCGGTCGGCACGCAGGGCGCGATGAAGTCCATCACCTGCAGCCAGGGCTTTTGCCGGGTGCGCGCGAACCAGATCTGCGACAGCAGCACGCCCAGCATGCCGCCGTGGAAACTCATGCCGCCCTGCCAGACATACAAAATCTCCAGCGGGTGCGCCAGGTAATAGGCCGGCTTGTAAAACAGGCAATAACCAATGCGCCCGCCCAGCACCACCCCCATGACGCCGAGGAAGAGAATGTCCTCGATGTCCTTGCGGCTCCAGGCAGCGGTCCCGGTCATGGAGGCATAAGGCTCGTGGCGCAGGCGGCGCATGCCCAGAAACAGGAACAGGCCGAAGGCCGCGAGGTAGGTCAGGCCATACCAGTGGATGGCCAGCGGGCCCAACTGCAGGGCGACGGGATCGATGGTGGGGTGAATCAGCATGACGGGTATTTTGCACGGACATGGCAGCCCGACTTGTAGGCTGTTGTCCCAGACGCCCGGTTGCGCAGGCTTCAGCCCTGCAGGGCTGGCGCACAGTCGATAAACCGCGCCACACAGGCCGGGGCCGCGCCCTCGGGCCAGACCAGGCTGGTTTCACACACCGGCACCTGCCGGCCGCGTTTGCCGGCCACGCTGCGGTAGACCACACCGGGGCGCTGGAACTGCCGCACGCTGTCGGGCACCCAGGCCACGCCCAGGCCGGCCGACACCAGGTTGACGATGGTCTGCATCTGGATCGCCTCCTGCGCCACCGCAGGCGATTGCGCGGCGGCGTGGTACATGCCGAAAATTGCGTCGTAGAGCGAAGGCAGGATGCGGCGCGGAAAAATCACCAGCGGCAGCCCCAGCACCTCATCCAGTACCAGCGAGGCCTTCCCCGCCAGCGCGTGCTGCTCGGGCAGTGCCAGGACCAGCGGCTCGCGCGCCACACGCCGGCTCTGCAGGCCGGGCGGTGCGAAGCCGGGTGAATGCAGGATCACGCCGGCATCGATGTCGTGGCGTTCGAAGGCCTGCAACTGCATGTCGCCGGTGGCTTCCAGCAGCTCGAGCTGGACCCGCGGGTTGCGTTCGCGGAACACACGCACCCACTCAGGCAGCAGCGAAAAGCCGGCGGTCGACACAAAGGCCAGCCGCAGCCGCCCGACTTCCCCGGCGTCGGCCGCCCTGGCCTGCGCAGGCAGGGCCTGCGCCCGCGCCAGCAGGTCCAGCACCTGCGGCAACAGCGCTGCGCCGGCCGCCGTCATCTGCACGCTGCGTTTGCTGCGATCGAACAGGCGCACACCCAGCAGCGTTTCGAGGTGGGCAATCGCCTGCGTCAGCGGCGGCTGGGTCATGTGCAGGCGCGCAGCCGCGCGGCCGAAATGCAGTTCTTCGGCCACAGCGGCAAACTGGCGCCAGAGCCGGAGTTCAATCGTCGGTTCACTCATATGCCAGGCATATTAATCCAAGCCTACAAATATATTGGAAGCGACAAACAAGCCCGGGCATACTTTGCCTTTCGACTCCACTCCAAAGAAGACACCCCATGAACCAGCAGGACAAGGACGGCGCCGGCGACGCGATCAACCGCCGCAGCAAAAACATCACCGAAGGCACTTCGCGCGCACCGAACCGCTCGATGTATTACGCCATGGGCTACGAAGCGGAAGACTTCAAGAAACCCATGGTCGGCGTGGCCAACGGGCACAGCACCATCACGCCCTGCAACAGCGGCCTGCAGAAACTGGCCGATGCGGCGATTGCCGGCATCGAGGAAGCCGGCGGCAATGCCCAGGTCTTCGGCACGCCGACAATTTCCGACGGCATGGCCATGGGTACCGAAGGCATGAAATATTCGCTGGTCAGCCGCGAGGTGATCTCGGATTGCATCGAGACCTGCGTGCAGGGCCAGTGGATGGACGGCGTGCTGGTGGTCGGCGGTTGCGACAAGAACATGCCCGGCGGCCTGATGGGCATGCTGCGCGCCAATGTGCCGGCCATTTACGTTTATGGCGGCACCATCCTGCCCGGCCACTACAAGGGCAAGGACCTGAACATCGTCAGCGTGTTCGAAGCCGTCGGTGAACACTCCGCCGGTCGCATGAGCGACGAGGACCTGCTGCAGATCGAGCGCCGCGCGATTCCCGGCACCGGCAGCTGCGGCGGCATGTACACCGCCAACACCATGTCCTCGGCCTTCGAGGCGCTCGGCATCTCCCTGCCCTACTCCTCGACCATGGCCAATCCGCACGACGAGAAGGCCAACTCGGCCAAAGAGTCGGCCAAGGTGCTGGTGGAGGCCATCCGCAAGAACATCAAGCCGCGCGACATCGTGACCAAGAAGTCGATTGAAAACGCCGTGGCCGTGATCATGGCCACCGGCGGTTCGACCAACGCGGTGCTGCACTTCCTGGCGATCGCGCATGCGGCCGGCGTGGACTGGACGATTGACGACTTCGAACGCGTGCGCGTCAAGACACCGGTACTGTGCGACCTCAAGCCTTCCGGCAAGTACCTGGCGGTCGACCTGCACAAGGCCGGTGGCATCCCGCAGGTCATGAAGACATTGCTGGCAGCCGGCCTGCTGCACGGTGACTGCCTGACGATTGAAGGCAAGACCATCGCCGAGGTGCTGAAAGACGTGCCGGATGTACCGCGCGCCGACCAGGACGTGATCCGTCCGATCGACAAGCCCATGTACGCCCAGGGCCACCTGGCCATCCTCAAGGGCAACCTCTCGCCCGAAGGTTGCGTGGCCAAGATCACCGGCCTGAAAAACCCGGTGATGACCGGCCCGGCGCGTGTTTTCGACGACGAGCAGTCGGCGCTGGCCGCCATCCTGGCCGGCAAGATTGTGGCCGGCGACGTGATGGTGCTGCGTTACCTCGGGCCCAAGGGCGGCCCCGGCATGCCCGAGATGCTGGCGCCAACCGGTGCACTGATAGGCGCCGGCCTGGGTGAAAGCGTCGGCCTGATCACCGACGGCCGTTTCTCCGGCGGCACCTGGGGCATGGTGGTCGGCCATGTCGCGCCGGAAGCCGCCGCCGGCGGCAACATCGCCTTCATCAAGGAGGGCGACTCCATCACCATTGACGCCAAACAGCTGCTGCTGCAACTGAACATTGATGATGCCGAACTGGCCAAACGCAAGGAGGGCTGGAAAGCCCCGCTGCCGCGTTACATGCGCGGCGTGCAGGCCAAGTTCGCCTTCAACGCCTCCAGCGCCAGCAAGGGCGCCGTGCTCGACGATTATTGAACTCGCCACGACACACAGGCGACAAAAAAAGGCCTCTGCAGAACTGCAGGGGCCTTTTTTCTTTGGCGGAGCGTAGCGAACGGCTCTTGTTCAAGCAGGGGCCGCGGGTCCGGCTCCGCCGTGGAAGCTCTATTTCCTCTTCTTGAGCATCCCCATGGCATCCCGCTGCTTGTCAATGCGCTCCTGCCTGCGTTTGTCCATTTTTTCCATTTCTTTCTTTTTGGTGTAACCGCTGGAATCGGCCCACCACCACCAGACCACCGCCAGGGCGAACGGAATCAGGACGATCCACCAGTCCAGCGTGGCGACAGGGCCGATTTCGAGGTACTTGAGCAGGATGCCAATGACACCAATGAACAGGAAAAACATATTGAATCCTCAAATTCGCTGGGAAACCCTTTGTGAGCAAGGTCAACCCACACCACTACAATTGCGTTAATTGACTGTAACCGAATCCATACTCAAAACTCTTCCCACGAGGTCAACGATGAAACGTGTATTTTTGCTGATTGCCACCCTCGCCACCGGTGCTTTGGTGTCCACGCCGGCACTGGCGGACCTGCAGCTGGCCACGGCCAAAAACTGCATGGCCTGCCACGCGGTGGCGACAAAACTCGTGGGCCCTTCGTACAAAGACGTGGCTGCCAAATATGCGGGTCAAAAAGACGCGGTGGACAAGCTGGCTGCGAAAATCATCAAGGGTGGCTCCGGCGTCTGGGGCCCGGTGCCCATGCCGGCCAATGCGCAAGTCAATGCCGACGAAGCCAAAAAACTGGCTGCCTGGGTGATGACGCAGAAATAAGCCTGGCTCGCCAGCAAAAAAAGCCCGCTGACAGCGGGCTTTTTTATGGGTGTGGCACTGGCGGCACCGCCCGCTATCACAGGTTTTGAGAACAGTTGATCGAGGATGGCGGGGTTTTGTGGCCACCTCACATCGC
>LNFM01006854.1_pt1 | contig 19479 bp, 17 predicted proteins | sample 596031 | NCBI WGS metagenome assembly LNFM01 (sample SAMN04254537, study PRJNA301005) | activated carbon metagenome | isolation source: dual media filters at the Ann Arbor, Michigan drinking water treatment plant | place: USA: Ann Arbor | reverse complement strand
CGCCTCATCCGAGAAACTTCAAAAGATGGGCGTGCAGGCTCTCCGGCTGTTCCTCGGCGAGCCAATGCCCCGCCTCCGCGATGACGACGCCTGTCACGTCGGTGGCAAGCTGGCGCATGGCCATCTCCGGGAAGGGGCCCGCCGCCTTCTCGCCGCCGAGGGCGAGCACGGGCATGGCCAGCTTGGCCCCCCCGCCCCATGCCTTGAACAGCGCCATGTCCTGCCACACGCTTGCGAAATGCATGAAGCCGCCGCGCAGGGCACCGGGCTTCTGCAATTGGCGCACATAGACCTCGAAATCGGCCTGCCCGACCGCGTCGGGGTTGTTCGACCAGTGCCAGAAATACCAGGCCAGCAGCTCGCGCTCACGGCCCTGGATGAACTGTACGGCGACATCGGGCTGGGTGAAGAAGGCGAGCTGCCAGTTGACGTTGGTCGGCGCGGCCTGCAGCCCGTATTCGTAGCCGTAGCCGGGTGGCGCGTATTCCAGCACAGCCAGCCGATCGACCCGCGCCGGCATGTCGAAACCCATCGCGAGTGCGGTGCCGCCGCCATGGTCATAGCCGACCACAGCTGCCTTCTCGACGCCCAGCCCGTCGAGCACCGCGGCGGCGTCCTGCGCGAGTGTGCGCTTGTCATAGCCGGCCGCCGGAATGGCCGAGCCGCCCATGCCGCGTTGATCGACGGCGATTGCCCGGAAGCCGCTTGCGGCAAGCGCCTCCATCGTGCCGCGCCACATCCACCAATGCTGGGGAAAGCCGTGGATCAGCAGCACTGCTGGTCCTTCGCCGAGCGAGACGGCGTGCAAAGTGACGTCGTCGTGTGTGATCATGTGGTGTCGAAAGCTGGCCATCAGACCGCCCCCCCGATCTGGGCGCAGAAGGCAAGGATGGCCTCAGCCACGACCTCCGGCCTCTCTTCGGCGAGGAGATGGCCGCAGAAGGGGATGGTTTCCCCAGTAACGTTCTCAGCGACCAGGCGCATCTGCTCCAGTACGCCCGGGTGACCAAACTGTCCGTTCAGCGCCAGCACGGGAACGGTCAGCTTCGTGGCTGTGGCCGTGCGGATCTGCTCCGCCGTGGTCAGCACCTCCCGGTACCAGCCGAAGGAGCCGTGCAGCGCGCCCGGCTTCTTCAGTTGCCGCACATATTCGGCCTTATCGGCGTCAGTGATTGAGGCGGGATCGGCCACCATCGACGTCAGGAAATGATCGACCAGGACTGCTTCCTTTCCCTCCCACAGCAATGCGGGAAGGTGCGGCTGGGCGTTGAAGCCGAACCACCAGTAGGGGAACGGGTTCTCCTTCACGAAGGAGGTGAACCGGTCGAGGTTGTAGCCCGGTAGCGGCTCGTCGAAGTAGCCAAGGCCGAGCACCCGGTCTGGATGGTCGGCGGCAAGCAGCAGGGCCGGCAAGGCACCCATGTCATGGCCCATCACGAAGAAGCGGGGGTGGCCGAGCGCCTCCATCACGCCGAGCAGGTCGGCGGCGATGGTGCGGCCGTCATAGCCGCCATAGGGCTTGTCGCTCTCGCCATAGCCGCGCGCGTCAATCGCGATGACCGTGTGCCGTGCGGCCAGTGCCGGCATGACATGGCGCCAATGGTACCAACTGCCCATCCAGCCATGCACCAGTAGGATAGGCGGACCCTCGCCGCCCATGACGGCATGATGCATGAGCCCGTTGGCGAAGACCTTTCGGTGCGCAAAGCCAGTGGGTGTGGGGGTGGTTGCCATAGGTGCTCCAGGTGGACGTGTTGCGTATTACCCAAATGTCATGTCATTCAGTCTCAGCACAATGGGGGTGTTTCGGGACAATGAGTTCCATTTCCAGGACGGAGTACCTTGATCTGAACGCCTTGCGGACGTTCGTCCTGGTCGTGGAGGCAGGCGGGATCACGGAAGGTGCTCGTCGGGCCGCCCTGCCAAAGTCAACCGTCAGCCGCCAGGTCAGGGATCTCGAGGCCAGGCTGGGTGAGCAAATGCTCACGCGGCAAGGGCGCGGCCTGACCACCACGGGTGCCGGTCGCAGGTTGTATGAATCCGCCCGCAGCGCGGTTGGCGCGCTGGAGGTTTTGCGAAAGGACGTCTTCGCCCCGCCGGTGGCGGGCCGCGTGCGCGTGGCTGCGCCGGTCATGCTGGTGCGCGGCCCATTACAGGATCTTCTGGCGGATTTCCTGGGCCGGCATCCGGCCATCGCGGTCGATATAGACCTCGTGGATCGCTTCACGGCGGCCCAGGCACCGTCGGCGGATGTTGCCTTGTGCGTCGGCATCTCTCCCAGCGAGCATCGCCCCGTGCGCGCCTTGGGCTTTGTCGAGGCCCGCCTCTACGCCGCTCCCAGCCTGCTCGCGGCAATGGGCGCTCCGCGTTTACCTGCCGACATCGAGAGGATGCCCATCCTCACTCAAGGCTGCGCACCCGGTGCGAGGGCAGGCTGGACACTGACCGATCCACGAGGCGCTGTGCATCCGGTTGGCTTCATGCCCCGAATGGTGACGTCTGACCCCGACCTTCTCTTAGCTGCCGCCATCGCTGGCCAGGGCGTTTGCCGCATGGCGACGTTCCTCGCGGAACCGCACCTGCGCGCGGGCCGCCTTGTCGCTGTCCTGGGTGACTACGTCGCCGAGCGCCATGACGTCAGCCTGGCGGTGCTGAGGCGACCACGGGATGCCGCCGTACAATGCTTTGCGAGAGAGATGACCGAACAGCTCGCACAACGGCTTGCGGAACCCCCGCGGCGCCCCGCCTCGATCTGAGGGCCGGGTGGGCGGTCTTCGACGCACCCTGCGGGCGGCGCAATCACCGACAGCACCGTTTTGCGCGCCGTCTGGTTGCCAGCGCCGCGAAGTCATCGGTGAGCAGCAATCCAGACTTCAACAGATGTCCAGGATGATGAGCTTTCATGATCGAAGAATCCAATAAAACCGAAATAAGCGGGGCAGGCGACGCCTGCTGACATTGGTCGGCGCGATCCCTGTCCTGGGTTCCATACCGTGGCTGGGCGGGTGCATGGGAGCCCGATGGAATCAACCCAGAAAGCGCTTGTCACTGGCTGTCACATGAGTTCGAAGCCCTGGGGGCCTTCGGCGCGCGCTTGCTAGCCGCCACTGGGTAGAGAATACTCAATCCGTCCAGAACAAAAATCGCTCCAAACGCGCGGAAACGGTGGGGAAGAAACATGAGTTGCAAGGCAAGCCGCTCCGGCTTCGGCCGCCGTTTGTGTATCGTGGCTATATGACCGGCGCCGCACCACAGGACGCCACCACCGACCTCCGCATCCGTTCGGTGGAGGCCTTCGCAATCTCCTTTGCCATGCCGCAGGACCGCATTGTGCGGCACGGCATCGGCGCCGCGGTAAAGCGCGACACGGTGCTGGTGAAGGTGCAGACCGAATGCGGCGTGGTGGGTTGGGGGGAGGCGCATCACGGCCGCGGCCCGACCAGCATTGCGGATCTCATCAACAGCACGCTGTCGCATTTTTTGAAGGGTCGCAGTGCTGCGGCGCCGATGGATGCCTGGGCGGCGATTTACGCGCGGCACCTGGCCAGCCACGGCCAGGGCGCCGGCACCATGATCGCGCTGTCGGGCATCGATATGGCGCTGTGGGACGCGCGCGGGCGCTACTGGAACACGCCGTGCCACCTGCTGATGGGCGGCGAGCGCAAGCCGCTGCGCGCCTATGCCGGGGGCGTCTCGCTCGGCTTCCAGCCGCCGGAAGCGCTGGTCGAGGAGGTGGCGGCCCTGGTCGCGGCGAATTGGCGCGCGGTGAAGCTGCGCTTCGGCGACAGCGTGGACCGCGATCTGCCGCGGCTTCGGGCAGTGCGCCGTGCCTTCCCGGATCTCACCATCATGGTGGACGTGAACTGCGCCTACAGCCTTGCAGACCTGCGCCGCACGGCGCCGGTGCTGCGGGACTGCGAGGTGCTGTGGCTGGAGGAGCCGTTTCCAGCGCATGACCACCGCTCCTACGCCGAGGCGAAGCTGCTGCTCGGCGGCGTGCCGCTGGCGGCGGGGGAAAACCACTATGGCCGCTTCGAATTCCATCGGCTGCTGGAGGATGGCAGCGTCGGCATCTTCCAGCCTGACCTGTCCAAAGCCGGTGGGCCGACTGAGGTGCTGCGGATTGCCGACATGGCCGGCGCCTGGAAGATCCCGGTTTGCCCGCACATCGCGACCGGCGGGCTGAACCACGCGGCGACGGTTCACCTGCTGTCTGCCATTGACAATGGCGGCTGGTTCGAGGGCGATGCCTCGCCGGGCAACGTGTTCCGCGACGCGCTGTGCCGCATCGAGCCGGATGTGGAGGGGATGGTGTTCGCCCCGCAGGGGCCGGGCTGGGGTGTCGATGTGGATGAGGCGCTGATCCGCGCCTATCCACCGATCGCCGGCCCGGGCTTCGTCTGAGCGTGCCAACAACCAACAAAGGGAGGACCAACATGTTCCAACGTCGCAGCCTGCTTGCCGCGTCCGCCGCTGCCATCTCGGTGCCCCACAGCGCGCAGGCCCAGGGCAATTGGCCCGACCGGCCGATCCGCATCGTCGTGCCCTACCCGCCGGGGGCCTTCAACGATTCGCTTGGCCGGCTGGTGGCGGACCGGATGCAGGCGGCGCTGGGCCAGCCCGGCGTGGTGGAGAACCGCTCCGGCGCCGGCGGTTCGGTCGGTTCGTTGATGGTGGTGCAGAGCCCGCCGGACGGCCACACCATCCTGGTCTGCAACAACGCCAACCTCATCTTCAACACTTTCATCTATCCGAACCTCGGCTACAGCCCGTCGCGCGACCTGGCCCCGCTCGGCGTCTGCGCGCGGTTGGCCAATGTGTTCGTGGTGAACCCCGATGTGATGCCAGTGACCTCGATGGCGGAGGTGATCGCGCGCGCGAAGGCGAGGCCTGGCGCGTTGAACTATGCCAGCAGCGGCAGCGGGTCATCGCCGCACCTGGCGGCGGAACTGCTGAAGGCGCGCGCCGGCATCGACATCGTGCATGTCCCCTATCGCGGCAGTGCGCCGGCCGTGGCGGATATGCTTGGCGGCAGCGTCGGCATGATGTTCGACAACATCCCGAACGTGCTCGAGCATATCCGGTCCGGCAAGATGCGCGCCCTGGCGGTGACAGGGACGGAGCGGGATCCGGCGTTGCCGGACGTGCCGACCATGGTCGAAGCCGGTGTGCCGGACTACAGCATGTATGTCTGGTTCGGCTTTGCCGCGCCGGCCGCCACGCCGGAGCCGATCATCGCGCGACTGGCCGAGACGATCCGCGCCACGATCGCGACCCCAACCACAGCCGAACGCATCCGCCAACTCGGCGCCGAGCCATGGACGCAGACGCCGGCGCAGATGAAGGCGCTGATGCAGCGTGAAGCCGAGGTCTGGGGCCCGGTCATCCGTGGGGCCGGCATCACCGCCTGATCCGCCGAGGGGGGGCCACGCATGAAAATCACCGACGTCACGCTGACGCTGTTCGCGTGGGACGATATCCCGCCGACGATCTATGGCAGCCACACCGGCAAGTTTTCCGGCAGCAGCGCGCTCGGACTGCTGCGGATCATGACGGATGAGGGGATCGAGGGGCATGCGTTCCTCGGCTCCGCGATGAACCCCGCGACCACCGACGGGCAGGGCCTGATCACGCACCTTAAGCCCATCCTGATCGGCCGCGATCCGCTGGAACGTGAGCGGCTCAACCAGGATATCTGGCGGCGCCAGCGCAGCGCCGGGGTGCGCGCGATCGGCGCCGTCGATGTGGCCCTGTGGGATATCGCCGGCAAGGCGTTCGGGCAGCCGATCCACCGGCTGCTCGGCACCTGCCGCGACAGCATTCCGGCCTATGCATCCTCTGCCGTGCTGCCCTCCGCCGCGGCCTATGCGGAGGAAGCGTTGCAGTTTCGCGCGGCCAATTGGGCTGCCTACAAGATCCACCCGCCGGCACGGATACGCGAGGATATGGCGATCTGCGAGGCGGTGCGGAAGGCGGTCGGCGACGACTACACGCTGATGCTCGACGCCACCTGGAGCTACGATTTTCCGACCGCGGTGCGCGTCGGGCTGGCGGCGCAGGCGCTGGATTTCCTGTGGTATGAGGATCCGCTGTCGGACCAGGACATCTACAACTACGTCAAGCTGAAGCAAAAGCTGGCGATCCCGGTGATGGCGACGGAATACCCGGTCACCGGCCTTGACGGCTACGCGCCCTGGATCATGGCGCAGGCAACGGATTACCTGCGCGGCGACGTCGCGGTGAAGGGCGGCATCACAACGCTGGTGAAGGCCGCACATCTGGCGGAATCGTTCCGGATGAACCTGGAGATCCACCACGGCGGCAATTCACTGAACAACATCGCCAACCTGCACGTCATCATGGCGATCCGGAACACCGCCTATTTCGAGGTGCTGCTGCCCGATGCCGCGCAGAAATACGGTCTGGCCGAGGACATAACGGTGGATGCACAAGGTCTGGTGCATGCACCGGCCGCGCCGGGGCTTGGGCACGTCCTCGACGATGCGCTGATCGTGCGCAAGACCATCGCGGTCTTGACTTGATCGGGCTTCCTGAGCTGGTCCTCGTCATTCGGACATGCAGCCCCTCGAACAGGCTGCGCGCGGTGCGGCGCTGGGCTTTAGGCCAAGCTTCGGAGACTTCGGCGTCTTCAGAGAGCGATTCCCGGGGTCGTTGCGTTCTCCAACCCTCAAGCCAACCCGGAAAAACCCCAGGAAACCTTCGGCTCAGGGCGCTACTGGGGAAGTTGAATTGTGGGGTTAGAAAACCAACTGGAGCAGCGGTGGGAACCGGATTCCAACCTTCTCTGGCGATGACGAGACCCGTTCATAGATTTGAGACGTTGCCCTTCATCCTGGCGGATTCAACATCCATAGCGAACACCCTCGCTGTTCTGTGTTTTGCCCCCGCGGGCCAGTTTTGCAAGCAGGCTGTTGAAGGCCTCGTTCGGCGTGGCGTAGTCGAGTGTCTTCCTGGGGCGGTCGTTGAGGCTGGCGGCGACAAGGTCGAGGTCGTCCTGGTCCAACCCGGCCAAGGAACTGCCCTTGGGCAGGTACTGGCGTAGCAGGCCGTTGGTGTTCTCGTTGGACCCCCGCTGCCAGGGCGAGTGGGGGTCGGCGAAGAAGATGCGCATGCCGGTTTGCGCGGCCAGGCCGACATGTCCGGCCATCTCCTTGCCCTGGTCGTAAGTCAGCGTCTTGCGAAGCGGTGCCGGGATGGCATTCAGCGCGCCGGCGAAGGCCGAGGCTGCAACATCGGCGCGGCGCGTGGCCATATGCACCAGCACGACCAGGCGGGTGGTGCGTTCCACCAGCGTGCCCACGGCGCTGGCGCCTCCCGCACCCAGGATGAGATCGCCCTCCCAGTGGCCCGGCACCAGGCGGCCCTCAATCTCCTCAGGCCGCTCCTTGATGTTGGTCATGCCGCAGAGTTTGCCGCGCCGTTCGGAACCCTTCGGCTTGCGGCCCCGCATGGGCTTGGCCTGACGCAGATAGGACAACAACTCACGCCGCAATTCGCCGCGCGGCAGGGCATAGAGCGCGGTGTAGATCGCCTCATGCGAGACCCGCAGGCCGGAAGCGTGCTCCATGCCATTCTCCATCCGTTTGCGCCGGCCCGAGATCTGCTCGGGCGACCAGCCAAGCCGCAACAGATGGGCGATCTCGGCGAACAGCGGCCCATCCGGCGCCAGTCTTGGTTTGCGGCCGGACCGACGACGGCTGGCCGCGGCATCCGCCTCGGCTGTTGCCGCCCGGTAGATTGCGGTTTCGCCGTGCCGCCTGATCTCATCGCACACCGTGCCCGAGGAACGGCCCAGCTCCCGCGCGATCATGCGCATGCTCCAGCCGTCACGCCGCCGCAACTCGATCATGGTACGGTCAACCACCGTCAGCCGACGTCTTTGAACTGCCATCGTTCCACCGTAACCCTTCCAGGAAATCAGTGGTGTTCGCTACGAATGTTGAATCCGCCCCTTGAAATGATGGGCTTCGGATGCAACTCTAAGCCGCTGAGAAAGCGATCCCTGAGGAGCCAGAGAATATGAAAAACACCATTATTGCCCTTTCGATGCTCGTGGTCAGCACGGCGGCCATGGCGAGCGCTGCTCTTGCTTGTTGCCCGTGCCCGTAAAATATCTCGGCTAAAATTCCGCGAATTGGTGTTCACCGCTGGAAGCGGGCGCTCGGGCGCCGCAGCCAAAAGAGCCACGTGACCTGGGCGCGCATGGCGCCGATCGCCGCGCGTTGGCTTCCGCCCGCCAGGGTTAAACACCCGAGGTGGGAGCCGAGTGCGTTAGCAGCGCACGCTCGGATCTGTCCGGGGGGCGCGGGGTAACCCGCGTCCTTACTGGATGGAGAAGGGCCACTCGTCCTTGCAATCTTTTGTCACAACCTTGCAGCCCGCTGACACAGAAACCGTGCGACCTCCTTGTTATGAAGGAGAAAGCAGGAATGCGCAGGCTGTTACTCGCACTACCGCTGATGTTCGGTGTCCAGTCACCAACCGTTGCCGCTGACCTGCGAACCGGCTTTGCCGCAGCCGTCGAACTCAACGCCGAAATTCGCGCACTAGCCGCGCAACGGGATGTGATCGCGGCGCGGCGCCGCGGTTCCGAAACACTGCTCCCCGGTGCGCCCACCTTGGCCCCCTCATGGCGCACGCAGATCAACCCGCAGCGTACCGGCTATCAGGAGTTCGAAATCGGGGTGGAAGCGCCGATCTGGCTGCCAGGCGAATCCCGGGCGGCGCGCGGCAGCGTGACGGCCCAAGAGCAGCAGTTGGAGGCGCGGCTGCGACAGGCGCGCATCACCCTCGCCGGTGAGGTGCGAGACGCCTACTGGGCCTGGGGTCTGGCGTTGGCCGAACGTGATGCGGCGCGCGCGCGCCTCGTGGCCGCCCGCGCACTGGAGCGCGACATGGCCCGGCAGGCGGGGGCGGGCAATGCGCCGCGTACCGATCTGCTCGTCGCCCAAGCCGAGGCGCGTGACGCCGAGGGCGCCGTTCGGATTGCCGAGGGGCAGGCGCGCGATGCCGCACTCACCTTTCGCGCCTTGTCGGGGCGTGATCCGACCCCGGGCGCCGCCGAGCCGATTGCGCGTACTGGTGTACCCGGTGCCGCACTGCGTGACCTGCCGCAGGCTGCACTCGCCAACACCAGCCTGCAACTTGCGCGAGCCGAGGAGCGCCTGGCCCAGGTGCGCGATCGCGCAAGCCCGACCGTCTTCGCTGGCTGGCGGCGCGAGCGAGATGCTTTTGGCGAGCCTTGGCGGGACCGGCCTGTCATCGGCATCCGGATTCCCTTTGCGTACGCCCCCCAGGTTGAGGAGCGCGTTGCGATGGCGCGCGCCGAGGCGACGGCGGCCGAAGCGCAGTTGGCCACCATCGCCCGAAGCTTCGAGAGCGCCGAACGTCGCGCCCGCGCCCAGCGCGAAGATGCCGAAGCGCTGACCACGCTGACCGAGCAGCGGCACCGCGCGCTGGCCGAGCAGGCCGGATTGATCGAGACCGCCTTCCGTGCCGGCAATGTCCCCTTCATCGAGGTGGCGCGCGTGCGCGCGCAGCTCGCGCAATCCGACGCGGCGCGGCGGCGAAGCCGGGTCGAGCGCGATCGTGCGGCCTCCACCATCAACCAGATCCTGGGAGTCGAGCCGTGATCCTTCGACGGATGTTCCTCGCCGCGCTTTTGATGTTTGCGCTGGCCGGGCAGGCAGGGGCGCATGAAGGACATGGCGACGAAGCGCCGACTTCGGCCGCTGCGCTGCCGCGCGTGGCTGCCGAGAGCGAAGCTTTCGAACTGGTCGGTATTCTCCAGCCCGGCGGCGTCATGTTGATCTATCTGGATCGTTGGGCCGGCAATGCCCCGGTCGATGGCGGGGTCAACGTCACCTTGGATGGGCAGGAAATCCAGGCCGAGCGGCAGGGCATCGGCCTGTTCCTGCTTCGCCACCCGCGGCTGGCACAGCCGGGTTCGCTAGATCTTATCTTCTCGATCACCGCTGGCGAGGAGATGGACCTGCTGACCGGGCATCTGGACATCCCCGAGCCAGCCAGCGCCGCGGCGGAGCAACATACGTGGCTCGACGCGCTGCGTGAGGCGCCGGTGCTGCTGGCGGCTGGGCTGGGTCTCCTTGTCGTGGGGCTTTTGATTGGCAGGCTCTCGGCGCCCCGCCCGCTGCCCGCGATGATTGAGGCCGATCTGGCGCCGGCGCTGCCGGTGCCTGAAGCCAAGGCCATCCGGGTGGCGGCGTCCGTGGCCGTGGCCCTGGTGATGTCCTTCCCGGTCATGGCGCAGACCACCGTGGCGGAACCGCCGCGCCGGAACGACGATGGCACAGTGTTCATGCCCAAGCCGTCGCAACGCCTACTCACCATCCGCACCGAGGTGACCGCGGCGGGCGACGCGCTGGCCACCACGCAGATCGTCGGCACGCTTGTGCCTGACCCCAATGCGTCAGGTCGGGTGCAGCCCAGCCAGTCCGGCCGGCTGGAGCCAGGCGAGCGCGGTCTGCCCACCCTGGGCCAACGGGTGGAGCGAGGTCAGGTACTGGCCTTCGTGACGCCCAGCTACACCGCGTCCGAGCGTGGCACGTTGGTGCAGAATGCCGCCGAGCTGGATTCGCAGATCACCATCCTGGCCGCCCGGGTGAACCGCCTGACCGCGCTGCGCGGCAGCGTCTCCGAACGGGAAATCTCCGAGGCGCAGGCCGAACTCAACGGCGTGCGGCAGCGCCGCGCCGCCATCCAGCCGGCCTTGTCGGGCCGGGAGCCACTGGTGGCACCCGTCTCCGGCGTGGTGTCGGTGGTACGCGCCGCCCTGGGGCAGTTGGTGGACAACAGCCAGGCCGTGTTCGAAATCGTGGATCCGGCCCGGCTGTGGGTGGAGGCGCTGGCCTTCGATCGCACCAGCCTCGACAACATCGCCGGCGCCAGCGCGGTGCTGGGCGATGGGCGGAGCGTGGAGCTAGAGTTCGCCGGACGCGGCCTGACAGTGCGGCAGCAGGCGGTGCCGTTGAACTTCCGTGTGGTTAATCCCCCTGAAGATGTCGCGGTGGGCGCGCCCGTGGTCGTGCTGGTACGCAACCGGCGCAACGTGCAGGGCATCGTCGTGCCGGCCGAGGCGGTGGTGCGCTCCGCCGAAGGCCCGCCTGTCGTGTTCGAGCATACGGGTGCCGAGCGTTTCGCGCCGCGGCCCGTGCGCGTCCTGCCGCTGGATGGCGCGCGTGTCGTCATTACGGCGGGCATCGAGCCGGGTCGGCGGGTGGTGACACAGGGCGCCAATCTCATCGCCCAGGTCCGCTGAGCCATGCTGTTCAACACCCTCGTCACCTTCTCCCTTCGCAATCGGCTGTTCGTGCTGGTCGCGGCCATGCTCGTCACCGTCTATGGCGCCTGGACGTTGACGCGCATGCCGGTGGATGTCTTTCCCGATTTGAACAAGCCTACCGTCGTGCTGATGACCGAAGCCGAGGGCATGGCGCCTGAGGAGGCCGAGCAACTCGTCTCCTTCCCGATTGAGACAGCGGTGAACGGGCTGCCGGGCGTCACCCGCGTGCGCTCCGTCTCCTCGGTCGGCCTGTCCATTGTCTATGTCGAGTTCGACTGGGGCGCCGATATCTGGCGCGCACGCCAGCAGGTGAATGAACGCCTGGGGCAGATCGCCGGGCAGTTGCCGCCGCGGGTTCAGCCTATGATGGCGCCGGTTTCCTCCATCATGGGCGAGATCATGCTGGTCGCGATGACGGCGCCCGCCGATGGCTCGGTCTCCGCCATGGAATTGCGCACGCTGGCCGATTGGGTGATGCGGCCGCGGCTGCTGACCATCCCCGGCGTCTCGCAGGTGATCCCGATTGGCGGCGAGGTGCGGCAGTTCCGCGTGATGCCGGACCTGCATCGGCTCAACGCCCTCGACATTGACTTCGCGGCGTTGCAAGCCGCGCTGCGGCAATTCGGCACCAATGCCGGCGGCGGCTATGTCGATCAGGCGGGTCGCGAATTCCTGATCCGCAATCTTGGCCGCACCACCTCGCTGGAGGATCTGCGCAACGCCCCGGTGGGCTTCCGCGACGGCCAGGCCATCCTGCTGCGCCAGGTGGCCGAGGTGGATTTCGGCGCCCGCTTCCGGCGCGGCGATGCGGGCGTGGATGGCGGCAACGCCGTGATCCTGGGCATTCAGAAGCAGCCCGGCGCCGATACCATCCGCCTGACCCAGGCCGTCGAGGCGGCGCTGGCGGACCTGCAATCGGCCATGCCGCGCGGCGTACGGGGGGACCGCGTGAAGTTCCGCCAAGCGAACTTCATTGAAACCTCGATTCGCAATCTCCAGACCGTGCTGGCCGAGGCGACGGTGGTCGTCGCGATCGTGCTGTTTGCCTTCCTGCTCAATGTCCGCACCACCTTCATCTCGCTGACCGCGATCCCGCTTTCGATCCTGCTGTCGGTGATCGTGTTCTCCTGGATCGGCATTTCCATCAACACGATGACGCTGGGCGGCATCGCCATCGCCGTCGGCGAACTGGTGGATGACGCGGTGGTGGATGTGGAGAATGTCTTCCGGCGCTTGGGCGAGAACCGCCATGCCGCCACACCCGCGCCCATCCTGCAGGTGATCGCGGCAGCGAGCATGGAAGTCCGTTCCGGCATCGTCTACGCCACCATGATCATCGTCATGGTGTTCCTGCCGCTGTTCGCGCTGACCGGCATCGAGGGGCGGCTGTTTGCGCCCCTGGGCATTGCCTACATCGTCGCCATCCTGGCCTCGCTCGTGGTGTCCATCACCGTTACGCCGGTGCTCTGCTATTTCCTGCTGCCGAAGATGAAGAATCTTGGCGAGCATGAGGGCTGGCTGGTCCGCAAGCTGAAGGCGCTGAACGACCGGCTGTTGCGCTGGGCCTTTGCGCGGCGGGGTGCCGTGCTGGGTGTCGCCGGCCTGGCCGTTCTTGCGGCTGGAGCATCGGTGCCCTTCCTGCCGCGGTTGTTCCTTCCCGCCTTCAACGAAGGCACGGTGCTGATCTCCCTGACCTTCCAGCCCGGCATCTCGCTCAACCAGTCGAGCGAGCTAGGGCGGGCGGCGGAGAACATCGTGCGCCAGGTGCCCGAGGTACGCGGCGTTGGCCGCCGCACCGGCCGGGCCGAGTTGGATGAGCATGCCGAGGGCGTGCACCGCTCCGAGCTTGACGTGGACCTGGCCCCCAGCGCGCGCTCCCGCGCCGAAGTGCTGGGCGACCTGCGCGACAGGCTGGCGGTGCTTCCCGGTTCCGTCTCGATCGGCCAACCGATCAGCCACCGGCTGGAACACATGCTCTCCGGCGTGCAGGCGCAGATCGCGCTCAAGGTGTTCGGCGACGATCTGGACACGCTGCGCGCCCTGGCCGAGACCATCCGCGCCCGGCTGGCCACCAGTGTTCCGGGCCTCGTGGACCTCCAGCTGGAACGCCAGGTGCGCGTGCCGCAACTGCGGATCGCGATCGACCATGAGCGCGCGTCGCTCTACGGCGTCTCCACCGCGGCGATCCTGGAGAAGATGCAGGCGCTGACCGGCGGCATTGTGGTCAGCCAGATTCTCGAAGGTTCGCGCCGCTACGACCTCGTGATGCGACTGGCCGACGCGGACCGCACCACCGACAGCCTGGCCAATGCCCTGATCGAAACGCCGGGCGGTCGCGTTCCGCTGCGCATGCTCGCCCGCGTCGAGGACGCCGATGGCCCCAACCAGGTGCTGCGCGAAGGCGCGCGGCGTCGGATCGTGGTGCAGGCCAATACCGATGGAAAGGTGGACATGGCGCAGGCCGTGGCCGGCATCCGGGCTGAGCTCGCGCGCATCGAGCTGCCGCCGGGCTACTCCACCAGCCTGGAGGGCACCTTCCAGGCGCAGGAGGAGGCGATGCAGACCATCGGGCTGCTGGGTCTCCTGTCGCTCGCGATGATCTTCACCGTGCTCTACTCGCGCTATCGCTCGGCCACGCTCGCGCTCATCATCATGGGGAATGTGCCGCTGGCGTTGATCGGCGCGGTGCTGGCCATCTGGATCTCAGGGCAGCCGCTGTCGGTGGCGACTCTGGTGGGGTTCGTCACGTTGACGGGTATCGCAGCGCGAAACGGCATCCTCAAGATCAGCCATTATCTCAACCTTGCCCTGCATGAGGGCGAGAAATGGGGCCTCGCGCTGGTTCTGCGTGGCTCGGCCGAGCGACTGACGCCGGTGCTGATGACCGCGCTGGCGGCGGGTCTGGCGCTGATCCCGCTGACGATTGGCGCGGATGCGCCGGGCAAGGAGATCCTGCACCCGGTCGCCGTTACCATCCTGGGCGGGTTGGTCAGCGCCACGCTGCTCGACACCTTCGTCACACCTATCCTGTTCCATCGCTTCGGCCGGCCAGCGCTGGAGCGCCTGCGGGCCGAGGCGGAGGCAGCAAGGGAAACTGCCCCGCTCGGTGCCGTTCCCGAAACCTTTTGAAACCTGGAGGATAGCCTCATGAATCGTCGCAATCTGATCATCACCGCCCTTCTGGCCATGCCGGGCGCGGCCTTGGCGCAAGGCCATTCGCACAGCCACGCGCCCGGCCCCAATGGCGGGACGATCGGCGAGGTCGGCAGCCGCCATGTCGAACTGGTGGTTCAGGCCGGTGAACTGCGCATCTACGTCCTGGATGACCAGGATCGCGTGACCAGCGCCCGCGGCGCCACCGGCAGCGTGGTCGTCCAGGCCCAGGGACGGCAGCAGACGGTGCGGCTCGAAGCCGGCGCGGATGATGCATTCCTGGTCGGGCGGGGCGACATCCCGGCTCGCGGACTGCGCGTCGTGGCGACACTCACACTGCCCGGCCAGCCACAGCGCTCCGTCCGCTTCCCGGCCATCCCCTGAGCCCTATGGCCACGCAGGAGCGCGACCAGCGGCTGCTGGACCCGGAGGCGCATCTCCTCATCGTCGAGGATGATGGCGAGATGCGCGCCCTGGTGGCCCGGCTGCTGCGCGAGGCGGGCTTTCGCGTCTCCACCGCCCGCGACGGGCGGGAGATGTTCGAGATCATGGCCGAGGCGACCGCGCCGCCCGACCTCGTCGTGCTAGACGTCATGCTGCCCGGCGCCTCGGGCTTCGATCTCTGTCGTCGCCTACGCGCGCAGAGCCAGGTACCCATCATCATGCTGACCGCACGGGCCGATGAGACGGACCGTGTGGTGGGCCTGGAGATCGGTGCGGATGACTACGTAGCCAAGCCCTTCGCGCCGCGCGAATTCGTGGCGCGGGTGCGCGCGGTGCTTCGCCGCAGCATGATGGATCCGGGGGACAGCGCGGCAGCGGCCCGGCGGCTGCGCTTTGCTGGGTGGTCCCTGGACCTCAAGGCCCGCGAATTGACCTCGCCTGCTGGCGCGATCGTTGATCTTTCCGGCGCGGAGCATGATCTGCTGCTGGCCTTCCTGGAGCACCCCCAGCGCGTGCTGAGCCGGGAGCAGCTGATGGAGGTCGCGAAGCGGCGGATGAGCGTGGATGCCTCGGACCGCGCGGTGGATGTGCAGGTCAGCCGTCTGCGCCGCAAGATCGAGCCGGATGAGGCGAGCCCGGCCATCATCAAGACGGTGCGTGGCAGCGGCTACGTCTTCGTGCCGACGGTGACGCGCGAATGAGGCTGGGGAGGCTCCTGCGGCCCGACAGCCTCGCCGGGCGCACGGTGTGGCTTCTGGTGGGCGGGCTTAGCCTGCTGCATGTGGGCAGTATGTTCATCCATGAGCGCTCGCTGCACGGTGCCGAAGTGAACGCGCTGGAGGCACGAATGGCCGACCGCATCCTGGCGGCTGGCAGCATTGCGGCGCAGACGCAGGAGCTTCAGCGTGCGGCCATGGTGCGCGGTCTATCCCTTCCAGGCCTAGTCCTCGATTGGCGCAGCGGCCCGCAGCCGGGCGTGGCCGAGGACGCGGTTTTCGCCCCGGCGGAGCTTGCGGCCAGGCTGGGTCCGCAACTGCGCAGCTTGCGCAACGGCATGGAAAGCCAGGGCGCCGTTAAGGCGCCAGGCGGCGGCTGGGTGCATTTCGTTGCGACCAGGCCGCCGGTCCATCGCTTCCCATCCCTGCCGGCGGACTGGATTTCCATGGGGGCCATGGCCCTGGGAATCCTTTTCGCCTCCATCGCGATCGTCGGCTGGATGACCGAGCCGCTGCGCCGCTTGGCGGAAGCCGCGGACAAGGTGGGGCGAGACCCAAGGCCCGCCACGCTGCCCACCAATGGGCCGATCGAGGTGCGACACGCGGCGCAAGCCTTCAACGCGATGCAGGCCCGGATCGTCCGGCTGATCGAGGACCGCACCGAGGCGTTGGCGGCGCTGAGCCATGATTTTCGCACGCCGCTGGCCCGACTGCGGCTGCGCGCTGGCTTCCTGCCCGAAGGTGAGGAGCGCGCGCGCATCGAGGGCGATGTGGCTGAGATGGAGGCCATGGTTGGCCGCACGCTGGAGTATTTTCGGGAGGGTCGCGATGCGGAGCCGGCGGTGCCGACCGACCTCGCCGCAATTCTGCAAACCTTGGCCGATGACGCTGCGGATGCGGGGCATGATGTAAGCTATGAGGGACCGGCGCATGCCGTCATGTCACTGCGGCGTCTCGCCGCGAAACGCGCCTTGAGTAATCTGCTGGGCAATGCATTGCAGCATGGCGCAGCACCGGTCCGGGTTCGGCTCCGCGCCGGGCAAGGTGGGTGGCGCGTGGAGGTGGCGGATGCCGGTCCGGGAATTCCACCTGCCGAGTATGAGCGTGCCGTCTCACCCTTCGTCCGACTGGATCTGGCCCGCGGTGGCAGCGGCATTGGCTTGGGACTGACCATCGCCAAGCGTTTTGCCACGGCCGAAGGCGGCGAACTCACCCTCGGCGCTGGGCCGGATGGCGGGTTGCTGGTGAGCGTGTTTCTGCCAGGCTGATGGGCCGCGCGGGGATGCAACCCGCGCGGCCCGCCAGGTCAGCGCGACGCGGTCTGCGGACGCGTCACATCAAATGCAACCCAGTTCACGAGCGTGGGTGCCTGAACGAAGTTGCGATGGTCGATATTCGCACGCACGGGAACGTTCGTGGCGCGATCGAACCAGACGGATTGGGTATACTGGAACGAGGATCCGACCACGTTGAAATACCGATCCACGCGGACGGTATCGAAGGTCCCGGCGGGCGTCGTGACCGCGCCGCCCGCCGCGGCCGTCCAGCGCTCCATGATCTGAATGCTGTCGTTCGAGCGGTTGAACCCGTAATAGGTGAATTCGAGCGGGCTGACATTGGCGAGATTGATGCCATTGGCGAAAGCTGCCGTCAGGCGCGGTCCTGCGGCGTTGTAGAACCCTTCGCCCACCTGCCAGTACCCCATGAAGCGGCGCTGGTTGCCCGCCAACATGCATTCGCCCGGGTTGGTGGATGCCGGGCCGCGGAAGCGCAGTGTCGTGGCGCTCGACTGCTCGACGGTGGTACCGGCGGCGGGGCAGCGGAATTGCCAGGTTGCGTCGCCGGACTGGGCCTGGGCCTGCGGCGTGGCGCCGATCGCCGCGACGGCGGTGGCGGCCAACAAGATTCCTCGGATCATTGAACTCTCCCTTGGTAGATATGCAGCGTGATGTTGAGGCGCGTGGCCTGCCGCGGGAGCTTCCCCGCTCACCGAATGATGATCGGGCGGCCTTCCTCGTTGCCGGTGACGATCGCCGGGCGGTCGCTGCCCAAGGTGCCGCGGCCCGGGCCGCTGCGGGTCACGCTGTTGTCTTCGCTACCGCCCTGCAGGGTGCCAGGGCCGGCGGTAACGGCGCGGTTGGCAGGGACTTCCGGGCGGTGGATGATCGGCGCGCCATCGCCATCTGCACCGTGCACATGCGCGGGCTGGTTGCCGCTGACGCCACCTGGAACGCTGCGCGGATCGAAGCTGGTTTGGGCCACCGCGGCACCGGAAGCCAGCAGCGCGGCGAGGAGGAGGGGACGGAACATTGTGTGGGTTTCCTTCAGTCATCCGGCTTGATCGCCGTGACGCTGAGATGCCCCGTTCCGCCTGTTGCTGAGTGACGGCAGTATGACAAAATGTGTGGCGGTCGCATCGGCCGGGCCGCCAGCGCCCGGCAGAGCCGCAGGGCGTCAGAAGGCGGTTCTCAGCCGCCCGCCGAACACGACAACCGGCCCACGGTCGGCATTGTGCCCCGGGTTGGCGATGAGCTGGATATTGGCCGCGAGATTCATGCCCGGCGCCACCTGCGCATCGTAGTACAACTCCGACACCATCTCGGGACGGTAGTTCAGCCGGCCATCGCCCAGGATGAAGGAATCTCTGAATAAGCCCTATGCGACGCGGCACCGAATATGATTCGCTCCATCCCGGAGGACGCTTGGGATGCAGCACGGTTTTGCCGAGTATGAGGGCTTCCGGAAGCAGCGGAAAGTCACGCGCCGGGAAGCGTTTTTGGCTGAGATGGATCGGGTGGTGCCATGGTCTCGGCTCGCGGCGCTGATCGAGCCGCACTACCCGGTCGCCGGGAACGGGCGGAAACCCTATCCGCTGAGCACCATGTTGCGGGTCCACTTTCTGCAGCACTGGTATGGCTACTCGGACCCCGGGATGGAGGAGGCGCTGCACGACATCCCCGTGCTGAGGCGCTTCGCCGGGCTGGACGCGGGCATCAGCCGGATGCCGGACGAGACGACGATCCTGAACTTCCGTCATTTGCTGGAAGCGCACCATCTGGCCGAGAGCCTGTTCCAGGCGGTCGTCTCGTTGCTGGCCGAGCGCGGCCTGATCCTGCGCGAGGGCACGATCGTGGATGCCACGTTGATCGCCGCCCCGCCCTCGACGAAGAACGCGGCGCGCCAGCGGGACCCGGAGATGACGTCGAGCAAGAAGGGCAACCAGTGGCATTTCGGGATGAAGGCGCATATCGGCGTCGATACCGCGCATGGTCTGGTGCATACGCTGGAGGTCACGACCGGCAAGGTCTCGGACTACAGCATGGCGGAGACGCTGTTGCACGGCGAGGAGGCGACGGCGCACGGTGATCGCGGCTACGCCGACAAGACGCGCGAGGCGGATCGCCCGCGCGACGAGGATGCTGTCGGCCCGCGCTGGTTCGTGCCGTTCAAGCGCAAGAAGGGCTGTGACACGACGGCGGAGCAGAAGCGCCTGAACCGGCTGATGGCGGCGCTGCGTTCGGCGGTGGAGCATCCGTTCCGGGTTCTCAAGCGGCAGTTCGGGTATACGAAGGTGCGGTATCGCGGGCTGTTCAAGAACGAGCAGCACCTGTTCACCCAGTTTGCCCTGGTGGATTTGTACCTGGCGCGGCGCCTGATTGCCCCCGCCGGTTGAGCACCGGGGGTGGAGTCTGTCCGACGCGGGAGAAACGAGCACCGAACGCCGCCGCAACACCGACCATCGCAGCGAACTGCCGTGCCGAGACCGTCAGAGACGGTCCCGGCCGCAGGCGATCCGTGCAGCCAACCAATCAGCGCAGGAAATTCAGCCTGTTCAGAGGTTCC
>LNFM01006367.1_pt1 | contig 19479 bp, 16 predicted proteins | sample 596031 | NCBI WGS metagenome assembly LNFM01 (sample SAMN04254537, study PRJNA301005) | activated carbon metagenome | isolation source: dual media filters at the Ann Arbor, Michigan drinking water treatment plant | place: USA: Ann Arbor | reverse complement strand
ATGTGTATTTGGTAGATTTTAGTTACAAACGAGCAGTAGTTGAGCAAATGCTGAAAGTTGCAACTAGTGTCACACTGATTGACCATCATAAAACTGCAATTGAAGATCTAGAGCCGTTGTTTGTGCAAGACTCTTGGATTGGGGCGCCTAAACAACTGTCACATTATGTAGACCTTAACCGTTCCGGGGCCACTCTTGCTTGGGATTATCTCTTTCCAAACCAACCCAGACCTCTGCTTCTTGGCCATGTAGAAGATAGAGATTTGTGGAAGTTTAAACTGCCTGGTACTAGAGAAATACAAGCATTTGTATTTTCTCATGAATACACATTCGAGCAGTGGGATAGGCTAATGTCTGCTGGACAGGTAGAGCTTCTACAGATGACTGCCGCTGGAGCTGCAATCGAACGCAAGCACCACAAAGATATTGCGGAGCTGCTAAATGTATGTAAGCGGACTATGGTTATTGGCGGGTACACTGTGCCTGTTGCTAGTTTGCCTTATACTCTTACAAGTGATGCAGGCCATAAGATGGCGTCTGAATATTTGGACGGTGAATTGTTTGCGGCTTGTTATTGGGATACTGCTACTGATCGTATTTTTTCTCTCCGCAGCACAGCTAATGGAATGGATGTATCAGAGATTGCAAAACAATATGGAGGTGGAGGACACAAGAATGCCGCAGGTTTTAAAGTTCCCAGAAACCATGAGCTATCAATAAGTTAAGACTGCCAATAGAAAAAGCCCCTTGGACTAAACATCCTTGGGGCTTTTTTGTTGCCTACAATTTCCTAATCTTACATCATAGTTCTTCTTCTTGTCCTCCCATCAGCACCTGTACTTTCTGTGCCAGAGGATCTCTCAACTGTTTCAGTATCTGTTCGCTCTGCGGCGTATTCGCATTCTTATATTGGTTCATATACCAAGCTGCAAACTGTTCCTGCTTCCCTCCGCGCTCTGCATACTTTTCTGCAAATGTTGCCACTTGCTCCCCAGATGGCAATGCGCCAGCTTGCACTGACAACTTTACTGCTTCTCCAAGTTGCAGCATTCTGCCTCTATCATATGCTTTATATGCAAGCGATCGGTACATTGCATCAACAACTACAGCTTCGTCCAATGGCTTTCCACCTGCGATACGAACCGCAGTAGACCAGGCCAGAAGATCATTCTGTCCCATCATCATGTTTGCTTTATTGCTGGTACTATACACCCCATCATTCACCGTACCTCTCAACACTTGTGCAATTCCTGCCAGTGGTCTGGAAATCCCATTGTGCTCCAACCCAAACAGTGCGGCCTCAGTAACAGATCCACCAGCTCTGATTTTAGATGAGGTATCTAGAATGCTGCCAATAAACTTGCTGTACGCACCTACAATTGGAACCTCAGACAGTTGGGTAGGAATAATAGTAACCTGTCTCGGATTAATATCCCCACGAGTATAGAGATTGGAATCTGTAATGTAAGCTGGCGCACCGTAGAGCAGAAACTTCCCTGCTTCTATCCCTGCAATTCCATAGGTTGCATCATAGATATCCTTATGATCCGTGTTTCCAGATGCCGTGCCTACAATGTGCTGGTTGATGAATGCAAATCCAGGCATGCCATTCAAACCATATAGTGTGCCTTGCAATCCCATCAGTGTAGCAATATCTTTGGCTCTGCCTTCTCCTGCATATCGGAACAGATTTTGCAGTAGGTTAAATTGATACGATTGGAACAGACCGATAGCTTGCCCGATCGGACCTTGGAAGATAAGAGGTCTCTGGGATGCAATAATATTCCCTTCCACACGATTGACGAAAGTATTAATGTATGCTTTAGCCTCTCGCTGTGACATTACTCCAGCTTGCACTGCTACATCTGTGATCTGGCCCATCACATTGGCACTGATGAATCTGTTGAATTCTTCTGCCAGCGTATTACCAGTCAGTGTCTCACCCTTGTCCCCCAGATCCCTGGCTTTCTGGAATGCTACCTGCAGTTTAGAATTCAGATCTGATACGGTCTCAGTACCTTGCAGAGTAAAGTCATCAAGAATAGATCGGAACTGTTCAGTAATATTCCGGATGTATCCATCTGCTTTATACTTTGCTACCAGATCCGCACGCTCAGGAGACAGAAAGTTCTTAACAGCTTGAGCTACAAGTTTCGTAGGCGAAGTAACTAATGCCCTCTGCTCCGTAGGCAATGCAATCTTAGTTAGCTCTGCTAGCTTACCAATCGCCTGCGGATCGCCACCTTTCTGGATCAATTTAGTAACATAATTCAGCTCAGTTCCACGGAGAACGTTAGCACCAATAGCATTGTTAAGAGCATTGAGAGGATCCAAACCAAGAGTAAAGCGAGATAGAATAGCGTTCGCACCTCGAATAAATTTAGTAAGCTCACCTTTAGGAGCCGGATGATTCGCGTAAAGATTGAGGGCTGCATCGTAGTAAGCAGTATTGTAACCTGCTTCCTTGAGAGCGGAATTGATGGAGTCCAGATCTGCCGGCGATTTGGCAGCGTTAAAGGTTTCCCGCACCCTACCAACAACTTTACTTACTGCCTCATCCAATCGCTTGTTAATCGAGTAAAGTAATGGATACTCAGCCACTCTAGAAATATCCAGAGCAGTCTTGAGATAGCTCATGTACGGATTCTTCTCTGTAGCTTCCACACGCTCCAAAGTTGCACCATACCTGGATGCTTCGATGGTAGAGTATTGCGATCCTTGATCCTCAAGCCAATCAAATTGTTTCTGATACTTGGTCCGCACCAGTTCCACCGCACTCACATCCTCAGCTCGCATGTGGTAGTTAAGAATGTCATCTGCGATAGCTTGCGGATCAGTCTTGATAAAAAATTCTGATGCAATACCTTTTTTGCGCAAGTCTGAGTCGATATAGTTCTCATGCAGTGAGCGATCGAAATCGTATTCACCCTTTGCCTTATAAAACTCGTCTGCCTGAGACTTGGTAATCACCTTATATTCAGGTGCTTTAGTCTGCACTTGTTTAATCAGCTCATTCAGTTCCCGTTCCGATGCCGCATGGATCATCGACTTATGGCCTACCTCAGTTACTCGAGGATCGAGAACAAATGCAAAGTATGGATAGTCTTTCGTATTCGGGCGAACAGGATAGAAAGTATTGATATCCTTATAGTTCTGTTTCCCTCTGGCTGCCCAGATATCGCGCTCAGCATTCACCCTGCGAGCATTAGTTCTCACATGTGCTTGAACTGCCGCAGCAGTAACTTCATTAGTTATTGGAATTGCTTCAGGCGCACCAGCTTGCAGCAGTGCTTTTGGATCTTCAAATCCTTCTTCTGCTGCCCCCTTGGCTAGTTTACGCGCCAGCAATCCTGGACCTTGGCCAAATCCATATTCTGCCAGCTCATCTACATAAATATAATGCTCTGAGGTAGAAGCTACAACTCGAGAAATATTTGCAAATTCGATTGCAGCTTTGGTATTGGTAGCCAAAGCAACCAGTGGAGCATTGAGGATTTCTTTAGCAGCTTCCTTCTTTGCAATCTTCAGTCGCTGAGTTACAGATCCGATCTGAGTCATTGCAGATGCCAAGGTACCATAATTACCCGCTGCAAAAGTAACCAATCCCGGGCCCGCACCTACACGATTGGCATCAGGCAATAGGCGAGTAATCTCATCCGCAGTAGGCAATCCTGCATCCATACCATCCATGTGAGCTGCAACTGCACGATCCAGAACCTGCTGATCCATTACCTCTTTAGTTTTCAGATATGTTAGTCCATCAATTACATGACCATTCGCACCTGCAAACTCCTCAGGAATGCGATAGGAAATCTTTGCATATTCCGGAATCAGTGCAGTATTATACTCGCCTGGTTTTGTATCCAGGCCTTCAGCTACACGCTGGGCTGCGTATCGCTTATCTTGCCCTTGGCGCCAGAAAATATCTGCCTGTTCATCTTGCAGATTTCTAGTACCTTCCAGGTATGCTTTACGAACATTTACCGCACGAGCAATCAGTTCAGTTCCCTCAGCTTGAGGAATCTGCCCTTCATACACCATACGAAGAAGCATGTCATTGGCAACATCTTCTTTAACTTGTTTGATATGATCGTACAATTCTGTACTCGATCCGGGACGATAGGTTACCTTACCATCCGTAAGCATGAACCGACCAAAATTGCCAGACTGAAACGCATATTCCAGTGCAGGGATGTCATTGGTATGCACAACGATAGATTTACCTGGTTTCGTGTTCTGTACAATACCATCCCCATATTCTTTCCACCAGAGATACCGAGCTTCAGCTTCCAGATGTACCTTGTCACCTTTTAGTGTGTTAGGGTCCCAAAGTTTAGACGACTTGAAACCATAGCTTTTAACTTCCTGCATCACTGCATCAGCAGTAGACTGCCCTGCTCTGGGAGCTACAGAATCTGCCAGCCCACGAACCACTGGAGTGGAATCGAGAACCTTACCAGCCTCATCCCCGGTAACTTTCACAATCCTGGTAACCAACCGAGTCAGGGCATCCAAACCATTACCTGCCTTGAATGCGGCCGACAGCTCTCGCTCAACTGCAGTAGTCCTACCAATCCGTGCAATCTCATCTGCATGCAGCATGTTATTCATCACTTGCAGCGATGACATGCCAGGCTGGCCAGCAAGTGCACGATTCGGAGCTACCATCAGAGTGTCTGCAACCAGGTTACCAATCTCGGTATCCTTAGCCACCGCCATCCGGTTTACTTCGGTACGGATGTCATTGTTAGTTTTTTCGATGGTAAGCAAATAGTTGTTGCGATCTTTAAGATAGAGAGGATTTGCAGTATCTCCACCGATAGCTACAGGGATAGCTCTAGATTCCCGCTCTGCTGCGGCCATCACAATCTTAGCAGAAGGTGCGGTAGATTCGAGATACTGTTCGCGAGTTGTGGCAAATTTAGCTGCCGCATCCTCTTCACCAATCGCACGCTTCAGTTGCGACCTGATACCTGCCGTAGTAAACGCGCCGCCAATAACTCCAGACAGCGCGCCACCGATAGCAATATTTTTAACAATGTCTCCCACATCCTGATCTTGCAGGATAGGAGATTGTTTCATTGTTGCATACACTGCAGTTTCAAATGCCACACCTTCCAGTACATTCTGCCAGGTACCATTCCGTAAGGCAAGCAATGAGTTCTGATTAAGCAGATTGAATGATGCATTGGTAGCAGCAATGTCTGCCTTGGCAAGTTTGATATAATTCGATGTCTGCGGTGCCAAAATCCCGGTAACTCGGGACATGTTAGTTCCTACAGCTCCTGCATTTGCTGCGACGAGAGCTTTCTGACCGGCATTAAGTACGCGAATACCAGCCAAACCTGGTACAAAACTTCCGGCAATAAAACCAGCCAGATCAGCAGAGGAACGGTTCTGTGCGTAATACTCTCCAAGATCGGAATCAATAGAACTAATCCACTCATCATTGTCTCGCATGGATGATTCAGAACCAAACCAATTCCCTACAGTCACCGCAGTGTTGTAGAAAGAATTGACCCCAGACAGAAAAGACACAGACATGAACTTACCTGCATTGGAGAACTTGTCTCCCCAGGATGCAGGATCGAACCAGGAACCGCCGAGAGTATTTCCTAGATTGTGGTTATCCGCACCCAGAAGCCATCCAGGAACTTGGTCGATGGTAGGTAGAACAGAGGTGTTGGTAGACTGGGGTGCGGGGGATGCAAGGGCGAAAGAGAAATCTGCCATGATGTAGTTTCCTTAGCGGAGCGAAGGATTAAATTCCTTAATCAACTCTTCACGAGTCATCTTGCTATAATCTTTACCTGGAGTTAGGCCGGAAGTTTTAGATGGCTCAAACATGCTCTTAAACTTTTGTCCTGCAAGCAGCCGGTTAATGGCACGATCTATGTGATCAAGTTTTGTATAGTCCACTTTCACGGGACCTACAAGTATATTTGGACCTACCTGCAAATCTGTCATCACCTTGTATCCAATGTCACCGGGACTTGGGGGTGTAATGCCAAATTTAGACAACTGTTTCTCTTCTAGATTTAGCGCCTGTGCTTTCTGATAAATAGTTGCCAGTCCTTGGGCTTCTTTGTAGTTAATAACTCCAGTGGCCACAGCTTCTGCAGTTACTTTAAGAACTTTAGTAGGATCGTCAAAAGTTTCCCCAGCTTCAATGCGAGCTTTAAACACTTTGGCAAATACGGGCAAAGCTTGGATGTCTTTTAATCCTGCATACGCCTGTAGGCCTGGTAGAGCAAACAGATTTTTAGTGTCCCCAACTCTAACCTCTGCTGCGTCTCTGGCTACAATAGTGTTTACTGCTAAGTTAAATCTTGCAGTGTTAGTTGCCAAATCTTTATTGGTTGGGTCCCAAGGAGTAGCAAACTGAATTGTTTTAGCCATCTCCTGTGCTCTAGCAAAGAGCGGCTGCACATATTGCTGCGCCGGCGGCAGATTAAATGTCTGCTTTGATCCTATTCTCCTAGCCATTTCTGTAGGACTGGATGCAAGCTGTACTGCTCCAGATTCCCTAGCACGTTCGCCGGTAGAATAATCTTCCATCAGCTCCATACCAATTTCAGACTTCGATTTTAGAGCTTGCAATGCAGCATCCGCACGAATACCAGACAGTGGCGGCAATCCTCTAGCAGCGCGACCGAAGTTGATAGATTCGATGACGGAAGAATAGTATTTATCTTCTGCAGCCTTGTCTGCAAGTTTCATCTTATACAGCTCAATGGATCTCTGCTCCTCTCTAGCAGCCCGAGCAGCAGCCTGGCGAGAAAGCTGCAACTGCTCTTCCGCATTGATTGCACTCTTGCCCTGGAACATATAGTTCAATTGCTGTGCATTCATCCGCATCACAGATTCGATACCAGCAGAATTTGCTGCGATACCTGCCAGAGTGTACTGGTTAGCTGCTTGAGTAGCTGCATAGGCTGCAGATCTTGTTGCTGCCTCAGCCGATGCCGCAGTTACAGGGGCCGCAAACTGAGCTTGCAGTTGGGCCGCACCAGATGACAAAACATTCAGCTTCTGAATCTGATCTGCAGCAGCTTCCCGCTCTGCATTTACTCGATTATGTTCATTGATATCTTTATTGATTGTCAGATTGTTAATCAGGTATTGCAGCGGATTCTCAAAGAAATCCACTCCCTGCTTCTCTGCAATCTTAGCTGCAAGTTGTCTCTGCTTCTCATAGGCAGATGTCATCTGCTCAGTAAGAGCTGTATAGATCTCATTAGTTTGGGAGATGTCGGTACCAAAGGTAGTGCCAACTTTTTGTTTCGCTGCCTGTTCTCGAAGCTTGGCAGCTTGCTCAGTGGATTTAATAATCCTTTGATCTGCTGCCTCTGTTCTGGCCAGTTCCGCAGAGTTCACATTGATTGCAACCTGATCCTGTGCATTCTGCTGAATGAGAGGGAGCGATGCTGCCAGATTCTGATTCGCCTGTGCAATTCCAGAAAGCAGCGAGGCCAGATCCAAGCCTCCAGAGTTTGCGCCTGATGTAGCCATAATTAGTTACCTCTCTTTTTTCTGTTCGCCAACTGAACTTGTGCAGTTATGCGAGTAAGATCGTTGACAAAATTTGCAGTGGCGCCTTCGAGTCCCAAAGAGCGGCCGACATTAGCGCCGCCAATGGCTCCCAGAACTCCTGCAGAAAACGGATCTCTGCCAGTCACTTTAGCTGTTGCTGCACTGGTAACTGCACCAGCAGCAGCCCGGCCCGCAATCGAATTACCAAACACAGGCTTAAGTGCGCCACCAATTCCTGCGCTTACTCCACCTGTCAGCAATCCTCTGCCGATGTTACCTCCAGACAGGCCGGAAGTAAGACCGCCTCGAATGGCTCCAGCCGCGATGTTACCTCCGATACCTCCGCCAAAACTTGCAGACAATCCTGCACCAAGCCCTGGAACTAAGCTAAGGAATATTGGTGCCGCAATCTTCAGCGCATCTTTGAGCTTGAAATCTTGGTCCAGTACGTACTCAGGCTTGCCGGCTTTCCAGGAGTTATCAGTGCGAGTAAACTGTGTCTGGCTCCACAGATCTTTATTTGATGCTGATGGCTGTGCAAAACTAAGAAACGAATTGGCATCTAGACCTGTGATCCTAGATCCTTTACCAAGTCCGGCAGCTTGCAGTTCTTGCAGAGAATAGTTGCCATACCTGGAATCTGCGTCCAAAGTTATCCCTGCATCTGCCAACTCTTTTGGAGTCTCAGTCTTACCATACCATTGAGGCATGCCGTAATCATCCAGTGCATTGGGATCGCCAATCTGGATGTTACCTGAACTATCAAAGTTCTGTCTGCCTATAATATCTCTAGGATCCATGTCGGTCCCCTAGTTTAATCTTCGCCAAAGAGCCAGGAGTAATCTTCCTCTGGGAACAAATCGGTAGGTACTTCGTCAACAGGAGTTTCGCCAAGGAAGGAACCAATGTCAATCATGGTTTCCCCAGAGTAATCGTAACCAGACTGGCCTCGAAGTTCCGCAGGCAGTTCTACAGATCCTACCATTGAGCCCGTAGGATCTACCATCAACGATCCACCTTGAGGGCCGAAGATAAGATCTGCAAGTGACTTACCCAGACCTCCGATACCACCAGAGATACCTGCAGATTCCAGACCGCGAGACAGAACCGGACCAAGCAGAGAAGCACCGCCAAGGCCGATTGCAGTTCTCATTGGATCCAAAGTAGGAGCTGCTTTATTAGTAACAGTGGTTCCAGTTCTACGAGCTTCTAGTTCCCCAGCAGTACGAGCAGCAAAGTCGCCAAGCAGTTGCTGATTCGTGGTAGAGTTGTACAGACCAGATCTGTTCTGCCCAGAGACAATTGAAGCAACTCCTCGATCGGATTCCAGAATCTGCTTTACCAGCGCATCCATTCCCTCTTTAGAAATGTTAGTAGATGTAGTCTGAGTACCAGACTTGCCAGTAAATAGATTGACAAGAGAAGCAATATCGAGAGTTGGTTGGTTTGCAATAGTTGCCATGATACAGATCCTTACTTATTACGAGCAGCAGAGACCGCATCAGTAATCGAAGGCACAATCTTTTCCACAGATCGTCCAATCACATAACCGCCAAGCCCAAGCTCTACAATACTCCAGAGCTTAATGTACTCTGCCTCAGACAGATTCGGCGCTGCCCAACCAAACCAACGAGCCACAATCAGTGCGCCAAATGTTAGCATCATCAGAGGTCGCCAGTTAGATGCGAGCCAGGACTCGGAAGAAGCTTCTGCAGTAATAATTGACACTTGACCTTTCAGTGTCGTCATCCGTTCCTCGTGCTCCATATTCAGCCAAGCTTGCTGAGCAGCAGCTTTTGCGGCCGGATCTGGAATCACTTTGTTAATAATCTGGAGCCCCGCTCCGATAATATCGTCGATACCGAAAGCCATGATATGTGCTCCTAGTTAGGTTTCTGGGTACGCCCAAGCAGTCAGAATACCGGAGGCTAGATCGATTGCCCCTCCACTCTCATTCTGGAATCGCACCGACACAGTATTTGTAGCGGACACATAAGATGTCAATGTGATACCTTGCAGATCCAAAGAAAATGTAACCTCAGTCCTCTGCCCCAAAGCTGCACCTGTAACTGTCACAGTTGTGGTCTCTCCTGCACCATCTGCAAGATTACCTGGATCAAAAGTCTTAGAGCCTCTCAAAGATCCTGCATACGTGTATGCTTTAGACTCAATATAAGTTTGCGCTTCCAGTTGCGAATCAAAACGACGGCACTGATATGCAGACAGCCGGAAGGTGCAAGTTTGCGAGGTTGCAGGGTTACCAACATCGAGCCAGAAGTTAACACCTGCGCCACCTGCATAAGCAATGACCGCATAGGTTGCCCAACGCAATTGATTCACTGTCGACAGTGTTACTGCAACCTGGTACAGATTCTGATCCCAAACATAGAACCTGGGGGAACCTGCAAGCACTCTTGCATCAAATGTGATTGCGTACCAACCAGCCGCAGCAGAAGTAATCTCTGTCCCAGGAACTTTAGTATAGTCACCTGGATCGTAAGTGTCAGTAAACTCGTTGCAGGTAGAAAAGATCTGACCGTCAGAGACTACAGATCCTGCTACTGACATTGAACCGGTAAGTGTAACAGCTCTGCGGAGAGTCGCAGCAACTGAATCAGAAGGTAGTTCTGAGTTGAGGGAGCGACGGGAAGGAACCAAAAAGCCTCTACGCAATGCCTGGCTCGGGCTGTTATCAATCGCATCCGGAGTTGTACGAGTAAGGCCGATACAGTTTACATCAGTAACTACAGGAAATCCGCCTTCAGAATAGCAGGAATCAAAGATCACATTGCCTGTGTTAATCTCTACAGGTCCGCCACCGTAACCTGCTTTGTCTTCCACAGTAGTATTAAAACAGTACACTGCGGCTTCAGTTGCGGCAACATTGGCATCAGTAAAGATACCGCCAGTAAGATTCCACCTGTTCTGGGCACCATCAATGTAGAATGTGCGCTTGACCAGGGTTTGATCCGTGCGAATATTTCCGGTCCAGGCATCAACAGTCACAGTTTCTGCGCTGGCTCCAGTTGTCTGTCCATTCCCTTCGAGCCAAACATTCCGAAGCTCAAATGGTAAGAATTGGAAGTTTTTGACATTGGCAAAAAATGCAATCTTATTGTATTCAATAATCGTGTCGGTCAGCGAAACTCCGCCAAAGCCATTGGTAGCGTCATCCAGATAGATTGCGCAATCGTTACCTGACATTTCTCCTGCATACCAATACTTATTTCCTGCGTGCATAATATCTCCTCCCCATTTATTGTCGAGGAGATAGTACGCATAAAAGTTTCCTTGAGCGCCGCAGGAATAGAACTCAGTTCCAATGTTACCTGCTGGAAATTGGATACCTTTACGGAGACCTGTGAAAAATACTCCAAAGAATTTTACATTGTTAAAATATTGATCGCCAGAAACAAAATCTGCAGGATTGGTGCGGCCGAAAGTAAAACCTACACCTACCTTACCAGTACCGCGGAATGCTAGATCCCGAACTGTAGAATGATAAGTCCAGTAGGGAGCAGCCACACGGTAGGAGAACGCAGCGATGGAGGTGTTGAAAGGTTGGATAAATGAAGCATTCGACCCATCACCTTCAATAATCAGTTTGTCCAGAATTGTAACATTGCAAGACAAGGTACCCTCAGGCAAGTAGAGCCGATTGCCTTTTGCAATCAACTCTTCCACTAGAGCAGTAGAATCTTCTGCACCTGTCAGGTCTGCCCCAGCCGCTTTGAGGTTAGAAATTGACCGAAGATTAGCTACGTTTTTAGTTGCACGAATTGTCATTAGTAATTCCTTAAATTAGTGCGCGGTCATCTGACCGGATCGGTAGCAGTCAAAAATGAGTTGGTACATGCTCAGGCCTCCTCGTAAACAAACCGCACGCCGATAGTATGGCCGCTGGCAACCGGGAAGGCTCCGGTGTAGAGATACACGCGGACCACTGCGGAAGACGGTATTACCGCCCCCGTCAAAGCTTGCGCTGTGTTGGCATTGAACCCCGTTACCGGGTCATAGAATGCGGCCGGCGTGCTCGGCGTGGTAATGGTCAACGCGCCGGAGGCAGTTCCAATGTCTGTTATCAATACCTCTACCCGGCCTTCTACTCTTTTTCCGCTTCGCCGGTACACAGCAGAAGACACCGAAGATGTCGTGATTGATCCAACCGTCGCGCCAATCGTCGGGCTGTAGCTGGTGGCCGTTCGCTCAAACGATGCGACGTTGGCGCCAAGCGGGTCGGTTAACACCCATGTGTTATTGGCTCCAGCCTTGGCGCGCACATAACTGGAAGGGGCGCCATCTTGAAAAAACAAATGAGAACCGTCTGCGCCGTCCACATACCACCAAGGCACCCCTTGGTCAAACGCCCCATACTGGTACAACCACTCAGCGCCCGCCTCATGGTCAGCGCTAATCGCTACCCCACCCGATCCAGCAACTTTTAATGCTCGATAGCCGCGCTCAAAGTTATTTCCGGGCGTATCAGCATCGTCGTTAATCACGCCGGTTTGAACATTCACGCTTTGCTGGACAATGCCGGCCTCATCAATTGACTCAACGCGCGCCTCGTACACCGCGCCAAACCCGTTATTGATCTGCCCGTTGCCAAGAAAGAAAGTCGCGTCTCCGTTTGTCTGCCGAAAGGCAAATTGGCGGCAGTTCATTTCGCCAGGCAGAGCCGTTGACAAAATAGGCCATCCAGACTTAAACAACACATCGGCACCAACAAAATCCGCCCGCGCCGGGCCGCTTGCTGCGCCGCTCCCAGAAACCGTGAGTTTTGTGAACCAAAGAACACGCGCCTTCGTGTGCGTCCCGGCCGATGTGCCGTCTATCACATTTGCTGCGTCACTTAAACCCGTTTCGTTAGGGTTGTAAATTGGAACGTCGATGTCAAACTGAGCAGACGGCACATCGTTGATAACTTGATCCAAAGACTCTTGAAGTGTCCGGCCGTCTGCGGTGCCCACCAGCCCCGCACCCGACCCCGCCGCAAGCGCAGCGGCAGACACCGCATCTGGCGGCATAGAAGGATTTACAAGAACTCCTCCAGTTACCACCACCCTATCACCAGCTTCCAATGCCCTAGTAGTGGTTACTCGAGTGGTGGAAGTTTCTGTGTAATCAACTCCCCTCTCATACGCAATACCATTCACCCGCACAGCAGATGCATTCATCCCAACTGTGTAAGAGAAAGGAAGATTGATTACTGTCTGTCCTGCGGTAGCATCAAAAGCATACTCATCGAAGTATGCAGAATAACTACCATCGCCGGGGATACTATCAGGTGACCAAATATTAGCTGTCATGGTTTGTATCCGTGGTTAACTAGCCATTCGTAGGTTACCTGCCAGAGTGCAGTACCTGCGCCTACGATAGCTAGCCAAATAAGACCTGTGATCGTTTTTTCTATCACAGCTTTGCGGAATGCTAGTTTAGAGGCCTCTGCCTGGATTGCCATCTGCACCCATCTATGCTCATCTGCAGAGAGTTGGGCGGATAGAATATTCTGGCGAGAGGCCTCTACGATTGCTTCAGTAACTATAGAACGCAGATCGTCACGAGTTACTGTCAGAGGCGGAAAGTTAGATTGGGAGTCCGACACTTCCTTAGCCTCCCGGAGTTAGGTAGACATTACCAGTTCCGGTAGGAGTGATGAACGCTAGCTTGTTTCCGGAATTGACAAAGGTACGGTAAGTGGTATTTGCGACAAGATACTGATCTGTACCATCAGCCAGAGCTACAGGATTCTCACCTTGCCGAACAAAGCATGCAGCAGTCGGAGTGATTAGTACATAGCCTGAAGGAGTTCCAGGAAATGTAAATGCTGCTGACTGTGCACTAGTTGTAGAGATGGCGACAGCAGATGACTGTCCGCCAGAGAGAAGATTGATTGAATGTTCAAACACTACCATAAGGTACTCCAGAAGTATTAGTAAGACCGTTGGCGTAGCTGCCCGATTTTAGCAAGGATAGCACCTGCAATTTTGGTTTGCCATTGGGGTCATTAGGGACAGACACATGAACCCAGGAGTGCTCTAGGATTAGTTGCTCAAATCGGATAGAGGATTTGTTTGCAATAATAGCGCGACAAATATCTAGCGGAGTTCCATAGGGATCGCAGTCGAAATCGACAGCAGTTCCATGGATATGTTGAGACCTAGATGCACCACCTACCACTCGGTTAAGGGAAGGTGAGCGGTACCAGGATGAAGGACTGATAGGTCTGGAGCCAAGAGTTTCTCGAATCTTTTCCATCAGTGCTGCAGCTCGGATAAGTGCAGGAATAACCTGTTCCGGGGGCCGGTTGTCGATACCATTCCGATCTGCACTTTGGGACTTGTACGCTTCCCAAAGAGTGAAATTGGGGGAAAGTTTGAACAGATGAGGATTACCAGGCTGCATGAGGAATTCTCCGCCAAGTGTCAGTTGCGATACAGATGTAGAGATAAGAACTGTCGTATGCCAAAGAGCCTGCAATACCAGGGGAAGTGGCAGTTGCAGGCGCAGAGGCGGAAGTAAGAAAATCTCCCTCAGTTAGAGCAGATGCCAGAATACGGACTGCTCGGTATAGGTATTCTAGCTGCTCGTAAAGAGCTTTGTCCTCAGTTGGAGGAGACAGTGGGAGTCGAAGATCAGATAGAAAATTCTGCTCGGTTGCCATTATGTTTTCCCGTGCGGATGGAATTCGAGGACAAGAGAAGTAAGATTAAAAGATCCTTTGAAGAGAAGAGAATGATTCTTACCGACAGAAGAGAATGAGAATGTGCGTTGGGTGCCGGCAGTGTCTAGGGGATACCCAGGGTAGATCACATAATTTTTACCGTCGACTGCACACAGATCTGAGAGAGTAAAAGGGTTGGAAGGATGCACATTCTCTACCGTTACTTGATCCAAAGCAAGAAGGCGAGAACGTACATACTGATACTTGCCTAAGATCGCCACACCGGAATCTGCAGAGGTAGCATTGTTTAGCAGAGCAGGATGAACGATCGAACCATCAAGCTTGGCGATTCCTATGTTTGCAAAGAATGGAGGATCGGTAGGTAGGTATTGGTGCAAATTATCGAATACTGCCACATGAGTAATCTTGAGCTTGCCGTATCGTTTCAGGGCAAGATCATATACGATCATGTAGGTGTATGGAGAATCTACTGTGTTTGGTGGACCGTAAGAGAGACAGATGTAGCGTGCCGCGACCAGGGTAAGTTCCAGAGAGAAGCTAGAAACTCCTGTTGATCCGTATTGGGTGCGAGTGAATGTATCTGTAGTTTCGTCGAAATCTTCGTAATAGGCGGTAACGATAAAGTCTTCCAATTCTGGCAACAGTTTGGTTGCAGACTTGGGACCTAGGACTTGCAAGCCATTGGTAGTCAGAGCAAATTGGGAGGTTGAGTTCGCATCGGATGCAATGTATCGCTCAGGCTGATCGAAGTCGATTGCGCCACCTGCACCTTTGATTTCCTCGAAAGAGAAAGGATAGCGAGCGTTGCCAGAATAGGTAACTGCAATCGCATTGACCTCGGAATAGATGATTGCACCGAAACCTGAGGGTTGAATACAGATCATTCGCCCACGAACTTCTTGCACCTGAGCGCCACCGGCTCCGGTTATGAGAGAGGGTGTGAAATCTGTGGGGTCTGTGATAGAAGACCAGGCAAGCTCAGTTTCAGTGTATGCTAGGAGATAACCTGAAGCTGCACAAATACCTCGCACATCAGATCCAAGGCCTGTAAGAGTTACTGGGGTTTCGATACCAGTGGCAAGATCGAGAGTGTAACAATCTGTGCGGCCTGCATCAGTGCCTGCGATCCCATAGATGTACAGATAAGTTTGCCCATTGACTGTACCTTTAGACAGGCGGTAACGAGAGTCGGAAAGCAAAGTTATACCAGAAGCTCGCCATCCGAAACCATCTACAGTAGTTACAATCTGAGTATCTCGAACACCTAACAATCCTTCCCGCGATAGATTATACCACGGGACAATTCTGGTAACTCGAGTTGCTAGGGAATCGACTTGTATGTCTGTAATGTATTGTACTGAGTGGAAACCATTGGAGGTAGGAAGAACATTGTGACAATAAAAAAGCTGGGGAATACCAGCGTCTCTATCACCAACTTCTGGACTGGATACCAGCCGATTATAAGTATTGTCTGGGCCAGGGACAATAATTGTCTGGCCGTGGTACTCTGAAACAAATGGGAATGTCGCAGAGGATAGGTTGGCCCGGTAGTGGATTGTCATAGCATTAGTATCCTACTGCCTGGATGTTTGAGATTTTGATCAGTGCAATCTGCTCGGAGACCAGTGATCGCATCGAGGCTTCTTGCTCAGAGAATCCGATAGATTTGAACACTGTGGCAGTTGCATCGTAGATGATCGCATATGGAAAATCGTTAGCAATCCAGGAGGAGTAACCATCAGTGGTCACATCTGGATTGTCATAACGGCCGAGAACAAAGTATTGGTGAGGCGAGCTGAGTCTGATTTCCAATACCTGCCCAGCTTCGTAACAGACATTGGAACGCTGGTATCCATAACCATCCAAAATCTGTTCTGGAGTAATTACTTCGATAAGCGGACCAAAGGCTGCGGGCGGAGTTGCGGTCGCATCAACTTTACGCAGATACTTCAGAGCACGCCAGCGAGGGAACAGAACTTTGTACTCTAGCGATTGAAGTGTGGCAGAGGTATCAAATGCAATACCAGTCTCATACAGATCTTTCGCATAATAATCTGCCTGATGCATCTTCAGTGTGGCGGCCTTAATTGCAGACAAGGTAAGGGCAGCCAAGTCAGGACGCTTGGTAAGGAGAAGTACTTCCGATTGCAGTTCTGTAAGTGTCATGTCCTGGCTCCCTGTGATTCAAACTTACTTGCTCTTTGCCGAGGACGAGGCTTTAATTGCGGCCAGACCTGCTGCAACTCCGGGGTTGACGCCAGATGCAGCAATAAAATCGCTAACGACATCACCGCCACCAATCGAATCCGCCATACCAGAGGAAACATCAGTGGTAGAAAGAGGGTTAAGTTTTCCCTGCACACTAGCACCCATATCTCGGGAGGTAGAACCTGCGGCTGCTGCCATCTTTGCTCTTTCTTCCGCAATGATTTCTGCACGCAGACGCTCTTTCAGACCTGCCATCGGATCGGTATCTTTGACGATCTTTTCTTCGCCAGCGGTCTGGTAGATGTGGGGGTGGCCAATACCAATCTCTTTCTTCAGTTCTGCAACATGTTCCGGATGGTTGGTGTAGAACTTGAAATCTACGAAGTGTGCATACTTGCCATCTTTGAAAACATACTGCATGGAACTAACACGAGACTTGAAGAGTTCCAGCTCGATCGGGGCTTTGGGATCAGAGAACTGGTTAACATTTTCGATTTGCATGATTTTACTCAAAAGTTTTTAGGGAGAGGCTAAAAATACCCCAGGTCCAAAGCAAAAGGTAGGAAGGGACCTGGGGCAAGGAGAAAACTACACTAGTTTAGCCAGCGACGCCAGCGGTCAGATTGTAGATCACCGAGTTAGCAGGCGGGTTCTTGACAACACAGGTCATTTCCGTAGTCAGCGTACCGCCTTCTGCGTCGATACCATTGTCCTGTGCTTCCGTCGAACCAGGAGCATTGAACAGTTTGGCTTGCGTTTTCCGATCGCCAAGATAGGCAGTACGGAAAGTGGACAGGTCAACTGCAACTGCCATCTTTGCCCAGCTAGTGTTCGAGTTGAACAGAGGGTGCTCAATCATCCGGAAAGTGCCACGAGCAATCTTAAAGGTCTGGAATTGCAAACCATAAGAAGTCTGGCCATCTTGCAGGAAGTAAGTACCAAGCAACCGTCCGATTTGGGTCAAGACTTTCTTGGCAGTGCCACCAACAAACAGCACTCGCTCATTGGCAACCTTCGGATCAGTTGCTTGATTAAACACCGGATCCAGGAAACCTTCCAGTTGAGTGTAGCTAGTGGTAGAACTAGCAGTGAACACGTTGACAGCCGAGTAGCTGGAAGGATAGTAAGCCAGGGTACCAACAATGTTGATCAGACCGTCCATCGTGCGGAACGGCTGGCCATTGCGAGTACCTTGCGATTTCTGCCCGAAGAACAGCGCAGTTTCAATATCCTTCGCATGGAACGCCATGCAATCCATCCGAGATTCAGCGACGTTAGTGTCGCCTGCAATCATTTGGGTAGCACGAGCGGTTTCCGAAACTGCCCAAGTGTTACGGAAGATTTGGGTCAGGTTGGTGATCCGCACCGGAGTGATATTCAGAGCATTCGGACGAACCGACGACTCTTCAAATGCGCTACCGATTTGGAAAATCTTCGTGGCCGTGGGGATTTCAGCCGCTGCAACCGTACCAACACCGCGAGTAACTTGAACCGTGGTAGGCGAGAGAACCTGATTAACAATAATGTTCTCGTAAGTACCGTCCACTCGCATCAGCATATTGGGGAGAATGTCCGCAGTGCTGGTGACAACAAGAGTGGTAGCTGCAGCAGCCTGCGTACCATTAGTCGTCAGTTCAGGAAACAGCATGGTCTTGGTGAAGAAACCATGTTCCACCTGAACAGCAACCTCCGTAGGCAGCATCGAAGTCATGCCAAACAGAGGAGCTTCGCCCATCGGCATCAGGCGAGTAATTGCCCGAGCAAACGATTTCGCTGCAAGATCCTGAGGGATGAACGAGCTGCTAGTGTTAAAGATACCAGTAGTCATTTTATGATTCCTTTAGAGAGATTGGGAGAGTAGATTACAGAGCAACCAGAGTAAAGGCCGAAGCACCCGTGCGGGTGTAGACCAGAAACTTAACAGTCAGAGTGGGGATGGCAAGATTGCCAGAAGCAGTGACACCAGCAGCGCCAGCGATAGTGATAGTTTGGGTCGACTGGTTAGAATACGCAACAACAAAACTTTCACCAACATCCATACTAGCAATACGGGAATCCAGAAGCAAGTTCGTGGCAGTGTCCGAAGTATCGGTACGGCCAACAGTTGCGCCAGATCGCAGAACCAAACCACCACCGATTTTAGCGGCAGTAATCGTAGTATCGGCATTGGCAGTTTCGGCAGCTGCAGTAAGACCTGCAAGCCAGCCAAAGCCAGGACCGCCTTTTTGTTGCAAACCACCTTGATAGAACGCAGGACGAGTAAACATGATGAGATTTCCTTAAGAAGAGGAGGGAGAGATTACAACTTAGTGCTGTGCAAATGCTTCCCAATCAAATCCATCGTCCCCTTTCTTTGACTCTTTCTTGGGAGCCGGAGGGGGAGAAACTGCGCCGGTGAGATCCTTAAAGTATTTAACTACCATTTGCTTTTGTTCCGCAGCGGTAGCATTAGGATACATGGAAGCAATCTGGTTCTGGATCATACCAACGACAGGTGCGACAGCAGGATTCGAGAAGATAGCATTATCGCCTTTGAGACTTTCCGAGGCGCTTTGACGCTTGATTAGTTCGGGGAGTTTGGCTTCAGTGCGGGTGGCATGTTCGGCTAGCGCACGATCAATTAGCTGGGTAGTTGCTACCGCAGACTGAGCATACACAGTTTGAGAAACCTTATTCATAGCTTCTACAAATGCCTGTGCAGCTTCGGGGCCACCTGCCTGGATTTTAGCGAGAGTTTCACTGCCAACAACTTGTGCAAAATTAACTTTGCCGGCAGCTTCTTGTACTTTTGCGGGGTCGATGTTTGCAAACAGGGATTGAGAACCTGTGCCATCATTCGGCTTAGTATCGAACAGCTTAGAGAACTCTGCCATTGGGGTCGCGGTCGAGCCCATGTTTGCAGAGCCGTCTGGATTTGCAGGAATCATTCCATTAGGACCTGCAGTGCCAGTATTGGCTGCCGGGGTCGCATTCGGATTTTGCTGCAACTGAGAATTGGGGGACGGTGGGGCGGCAGGTGCCGGAGCAGAAGAACCACCGAAAAGATTTTGGAG
>LNFM01015018.1_pt1 | contig 19481 bp, 24 predicted proteins | sample 596031 | NCBI WGS metagenome assembly LNFM01 (sample SAMN04254537, study PRJNA301005) | activated carbon metagenome | isolation source: dual media filters at the Ann Arbor, Michigan drinking water treatment plant | place: USA: Ann Arbor | reverse complement strand
ACGCGCGCGCCCACACCCGCGCGCGCTCACGCGCCCACGCGAGAGACCCCCGTCCCCCCTCCCCCACCCGACGAAAAACTCACGGAGCAAGAGACCAAGGTCCTCGAGGCTCTCGCCGAGGGAGCGTCGATCGTTCCCGGTCGCTGGGATCCTGGCGGCGCAGCGTGGAAGCGAAAGGCCCTCGCTCGCGAGCTGCTCGCTCGAGGCATGTCGCTCGACGACGTGTTCAGCCTCGGCGACTACCTCGCACAGGCCGAGGCGGTGCAGACGCACGAGGCAAAAACCTTCGACGCAAACTGGTTCGTCTTCGGGAGCCCTAGCGCGCCTGACCACGAATTCAAGCGCCTCGATTGGGTGTGCCGCGAAGCACGAGCGGCTGCAGTCAAGCCAGCGCCGGTGCCTGCGCCGAAGCCCGCGAAGCCCGCGAAGCCCAAGCCGCCACCGGTGAGCGAAGAGCAGCGCAAGGCCAACGCTCAGCTCGCAGCGGACGTTGCCGCGCGCATGAGAGGCCAACGGCAGGCGTCGCCCGCCACGCTCGCGGCGCCAGCGCCTGACGGCGGCGAGGACACCGGCCTGGTCGGTGCGGTGGTCGATGGCGCAGAGCAGCTTGCGGACAAGCTCCACGAAGGCGCGGAAGCGCTGGGATCGATCCTCGAATCGCTCGTTGGAGGCCCGCGTTGACCGAGTCCGCGATCGCGCCTGTCGCTCGCGTTGCGGTGGCCACCGCGAACGAACGAGCGCGTGTCGAAGCGAAGGCCTCGACGGCGATGCAGCACGCCGAGCCGAAGATCGCCGTTCCGCGGCACAACATCGAGGCCGAGAGGGCGGTGCTCGGCGCGGTGCTCCTGCGCAACGACACCCTGCCGATCGTCTCGATGCGCGTGAAGGCCGAGGACTTCTACGTCCCGGCACACGCCTCTGTCTTCGAGTGCATGCTCGCGCTCGGCGGCCGCGACGAGCCCATCGATGTGCTCACGCTCTCGACCGAGCTCGGCCGGCGCAAGCGCCTCAACGCCGTCGGAGGCATGCAGTTCCTCGGCGAGCTCGTCGAGGCGACGCCGACGACCGCGCACGCCGAAACGCACGCGCAGCTCGTCGCCGAGCTCGCGACGGTGCGCCGCATCGGCTCGCTCGGAGCGACGCTGGTGGAGCGCGCGCTGGATCCGGCGTTTAGCTCCGAGCAGCTGCAGGCATACACAACCGAGTCGTTGGCGCGCGTCGCACGAACGCGTGCGGCCTCGAACTGCGTTGCGCTCGGGGCCGAGCTCGAGGCGCTCTACGCGGACCTCGGCGCCGAAGCGGATCCGCACCCGCCGCGGAGTACGGGTCTACGCGACCTCGACGCGCAGCTCGGCGGAGGCGTTCGCGACGAGCAGCTGATCATCATCGCGGCGCGCCCGGCGCAGGGAAAGAGCTCCCTTGCGCAGCAGATCGCAGCGAGGATCGCGCGCACGCTGCGCCATGTGTGTTTGTTCTTTTCGCTCGAGATGGGCCGGCGCGAGCTCGTGCTTCGCCTGCTCGCAGCGGAGGCGGACGTTGACGCGGGGACGATCCGGGCCCGCACCTGGAGCGACGAAGAGGGCAAAGCGATGTCGGACGCGGGCGCGCGGATCTACGACATCCCGTTGATCTTCAACGACACGAAAGAGCTCTCCGTCAGCGACATCCGCGCGATTGCGCTGCAGCAGCTTGCCAAAGCGCCCGAGGGCATCGGCTGTATCGTCGTCGACTACCTGCAGCTCCTGCAGCTCCCCTCGAGCCGCGACGACAACCGCGCGCGCCAGATTGGCGACGCGACGCGCGCGTTGAAGATCCTGGCTGGCGTGATCGCCTGCCCCGTGATCGTGCTCTCGCAGCTGAACCGCGATCTTGAAAAACGTCCCAACAAACGCCCGTTGCTGGCGGACCTGCGCGAGTCCGGATCGATCGAGCAGGACGCGGACATCGTGGTGTTCGTCTACCGCGACGAGACCTACAACAAGGACTCGGCCGACAAGGGGATCGCCGAGCTCATCGTCGCGAAGCAACGTGGCGGCGCAATCGGCACCGTGCGCACGCGCTTCCGCGCCGAACGCACCTCGTTTCTCGACCTGGATCCGAACGACGACCCGCGGCTCGCCGACGTCGAGCCCACCAGCCACCCACAGACCGCGCGCCGGCGAGGCCGACGCAGCGCAGCCACGCCGCTCGAGGAGGACCGTGATGGATGATTTGCAGCTGACCGCACCCGGTGTCTCGAAGCGCGTCGCCGCCGGCGCTCGGGCAAAGAAGCGCGGAGATCGCGCCGAGGACGCCGTCGAGCGATTGCACGCGAACGACTGGTTCCGTGTGGCGAATCCGGGCGTGTGTCTCACGCGTCGCCACGCGAAGACGATCCTCGTCGACGGGAGGCTCCGGCAGATCGCTCCGCAGGGACCGGACTTCGGCGGCGGTGGACCAGCAAAGCTCTTTCGCTACGCGCACGGAGACGTCGGGCTGTGGGTCGAGCTCGAGGTGAAGTTCGTGGACACCGCGGACGACCCGCGGTTGACCTTCGATCGGTTCACGGACGCCGAGTTCGAGATCCTCAGCGCGTGCCGAAAGGCCTTCGGGATGGCGATCGTCCTCGTGCTGCTCGGCCCGAGCGTCGAGACCGCGCGTTGGTGCGCGATCCCGTGGGGCGAGCTCGAGCCGCTCGTCGCAGAGCACCGCGCGAAGCAGGCCGAGGCCGAGCAGGGCGTGCCGAAAGAACGCCGCCGGTATGCGAGCGCGCCGGCGTCGATCAACGGCGCGTCGATCCTCCGCTTCGCTGTGAAGAGCTACGAGTACCTGCGCTCGCCGCACGTGGGGCCAGGCCGATGAACGAAGAGCAGCTCGAGCCCGAGACGGGCGACGAAGACGAGCGAGACCTCGTCGCAGAACGCATCGCGGACGAGCTGCGCGCGCTCGCGCGCTCGGGGCACGTGACGGCGTGCTCGGGGCTTCCGCTCACGCAGCGCGTACAAACGTCGGGGCGCGCCGAGCCTGCGCTTGCGGGCGCCGGCGAGCTCGGGCTGCGCGCGCTCGCGAAGCTCGGTCGCCTGTACGCGATCGGTGGACCACATCGGCTGTCGGCCGTCGCGCTGTGGTGGTCGTACTCGGCCGAGGCGCCGCTCGCGGGCGAGGCGCACGAGCTCGATGTGGCGCTCGCGCTGTTGCTGACGCCAGAGCAGCGGCGCGTCGTCGTCGCGAGCTGGGAGCATTGGGGCCATGGACCGAGCGCGCGTGTGCTGCGCAAGCGCGGCCGGGCGCTCCTCGAGCGCGCGCAGCGGCTGTACGTCGCATGCCCCGAGGATGCCGGCAGCAGCGGAGTGTTCGGCGAGCTGCTCGCTGCCGTCGACGTCGCACGCACCGACGCGCGCGTCCTGCGACGCGAGGCAAACGCGCTGCGCGAGGCGATCGTGTTCGCCACGGGCGCCCTCTCGTGGGCCGAGCTCGAGCGCGTGGGGCGATCGTGCGTGCCGGAGGCCTCGACGCCCGTGCGCTGCGCTCACTGGCGCTCGCAGCGGTCGTGGCGCTGCGCCCGCGGGCCGCTCCCGTTGGCGCCGATCGACGCGCAGCCCGCGTGCGCGGTGTGCTTCGACGGCCCCGCCAGCGCGCCGTGTCGCCCTCCCCGACGCGCCCATCGTCGAGCACTTGACCGAAAGTAAAGTGCTAACCAACATCGAGATCCTACTGGGAGGGGCGAACTATGCCCGGAGAGGTCCGACACGCTCGCCAGCGACGTCCATCGCCCGAGGATCGAGGCTGGTTTTCGACGCGCGAGTACGCGTTGAAAACCGGTGTCCCGTGGTCGACGGTGCGGCTGTGGTGCCTGCAAGGGCGCATGCCGCACGCGTCGGGCGTCGGGTTCGTCGCGGTTGGCGGTGGCGAGGGGCGCGACTACCGGATCCCGCTCGAGGCTGTGTACCTCGACGAGGCCGACCAACGGGCTGCATGAACACTGGGCCCACCTCGCGTGGCCCGAGCCCGAGCTCGGGGTGCACGAGGTCAACACCAGCCACCCGACGCGGTCCCGCCGCTGGGGGCAGCACCGACATCGCGGACTCGTCCGCCGCACTGCGAGAGCGCCGAACCAGTTGGCGCGAGAAACGCGAGAAAAGAGCCGAGAGTTGACCCGAAGTTTGGTTGGTCGTAGCCTCGACAAGCAAGCGTTCGCTCAAGTTACGCGCCGAAGTCAATTCCTATGCCATCAACTATCCTCGTCTTGCTGTTCGTTGGGATCACAGTTTGCTTGATTTCTGCGGCCGCTACGTTGCGTGCGATTTTCGAGTTTCGAAACTCCGTCACTGAGCACGGGAAGGACAGCGCACAGGCGAGAAGAGCAGGTGAACGTATCGCTTCGGCTTCGAGCTATGCCATCTTTGCAGCGGGTGTCACCGCAGTTGTTTTCTTGCTTCGTTCGGAGGATCTACAACGTGAAATTCGGCGTGAATCGACACCAACTCGAAACCAGATCGATTTCTACCGCTACCGAGAATGTTCCGAATCAGCGCAAGAATCTCAGATCACTCAGGAAACCATCGTCCGGCGGCTAGTTGCGGCAGAGCGTTCGGTTAGCGCTACAGCAGATCAACTAGCAACCGCTTCAGCTTCTTTTGAGCGCCACGACGCCGAGTGGTGGGCTGGTATGGCACGCCGACTGCGGCAGGACTCGGACGAACTACGAAGCGCTCAACGCGGACTCATGGAAAGTTCCGCCAAACTAAGTGGTTGTTCAGGGAGGGACCCGCAATACAACGCGCTCAGCGGTGATGCGGCGACTTCCACGGTGTTGCCGTGACGACTGGCGAGCAACGCGAACAAGCCCAGCCCGAACAAACGCCCCCTTCTAGCAGTGTCGAAGGTTCATCCGGGCAAGAGCTAATGCGGCGCCCAGTCAGTGTTGGCGACGTCGCGGATTTCCTTGCTGATGGAGCGCGACGAGCAACGATATCGCTTGCCTTGGCCGCTGTATGCGGCGTGGTATACGCAACTCGTTTCGGACTGGAAGGCGCCCACAGGTTTGGACTGATTGCGGCGATTTCAATCGGGGCCGTTGCCGGAAAACCCCTCGATGCCCTCCTCGGCGTCATACTAGCTCGAATTGCTATTTGGCGCCAACGAACCGAGAATGTATTGAAAGCCGAAGCATCTCGCCATGACGTGGAGACGAAGCGGAGAGAAGCCGAGCTTCAGCACGAGCTTCAACTCGAACAAGCAAAGGTTCGGGCCCTGGAAAAACAGCTCGAGAGTGAATCAGGATCAAAGGCAAAACGCCTCGAGAACATCGAAAGGATCATCGCCGCACGAACGGATGCGGACGTGCAATTGATCCAAGCACGTGCCAGGGAGGCGGCAAAGACGTTGGAACACAAAGGGAGTGTCGCTGGAACCGCCCCCGAAGCTCCGCAGCAGAATAAACCACCGCTCGCTGCTGGACAGCAGGGCGAGCTCGCGCAACCTTCTGCTGCAGCGTTGGCGCATATTCAGAGCGACGAAGCGGATTCCAGAACCGGAGTCCGGGTAGCTTCTGACGGCGCGCCCAACAATACTCCGGACGCAACGCACAACACGCCTCCGGATACCGACAGGGTACCGATGGCAGCACCGCAAACGCCGCCAAAGCAGGCGTAACGTTCGATCCAACGCTGGCGCGGCACCGCCAACGCAGGAGTCTGCGGATCTGGTAATTTTCACGCTCGAACCGACGTCGGCGCCGACGCCACGGCAAGCGTCGCCGCGAGCGACCCGGCGAGCTGCTCGAGCTCCGCGCGTTCCGCTGCCGACAGCGCCGCGAGCGCGCCGTCGAACTCTGCGAGCTTCAGCGCCCGCTCCGTCTCGCTGACGACGCCACGATGCGCTTCGAGCAACGCGACGAGCGCGACGAGGTAGCGCGCGAGAGCGCGTGACACTTTCGGCGACTGCTCCATGCGCCCACTGTACGCGCTCTGTGCGCACAGCAAAGTCAGCGGCTCGCCTTTCGTGCTTCGCGCTCGAGGCGCTCTCGCGCGGCGCGGCGGATCCACACCGAAACGTCTTCGCCGGCGGCGGCCGCGGCCTCTTCGATCGCAGCCTTCTCTTCTGCGCTGAGGCGCAAGTGCATGCGTTCGTCGCGTGGGGCGACGGCGCGCGTTCTCTTCGAATCGTCCTTTGATTTCATCAAGCGCGCGATCGTACTCGCGCCGCGCCGACGCCGATGACAGCCAACGTCCACGCAGAACTCGCATCCTGGGTGCCGCTGACGGCGGTGAAGCCCTGGTCGCGCAACCCGCGCAAGAACGATGGGGCTCCCGTCGACGCGGTGGCGAAGAGCATCGAGCGCTTCGGCTTTGTGGCGCCCATCGTGGTGTGGACCTCGCGCGCGCAGATCGTCGCGGGGCACACGCGGCTCAAGGCGATCGAGAAGCTCCTGCGCGCCGACAGCGCGTTCGTGGCGAAGGGCGCGCCCGCGCCGGGCCTCGTGCCCGTGCGGTGGCACGAGTTCGCCAGCGAGGCTGAAGCGGAGGCGTACGCGCTCGCGGACAACGCCCTCGGCGAGCTCGCCGAGTGGGACCTCGAGGCCGCGGGCAAGCTGCTCGCGAGCCTGCGCTCGAACGACGCCGAGCTCGCGGCCATCGTTGCCGGCGGATCGTCATCCATCGCTTCGCTGCTCGACGCGCTCGACGAAGCCGACGCGCTCTCGAAGGTCGCGAACACGCCCGCGCCCGACGCGCCGAAGTTGCCCGAGAAGGCTGTCAGCGCGCCGGGCGAGCTCTACGAGCTCGGGCCGCATCGGCTGCTGTGCGGCGACTCCACGAGCCGCGCCGAGCTCGAGCGCGCCATGGACGGCGTCCAGGCCGACGCGGTGTTCACGGATCCGCCGTACAACGTCGCGTACACGGGCAAGACGAAGAAGGCGCTGAAGATCGAGAACGATGCGATGACGGGCGAGCAGTTCCGCTCGTTCCTCGTCGGCGCGTTTACCGCGATGCGCTCCGTCGCGAAGGCCGGCGCTGCGATCTACGTCTGCCACGCGGACAGCGAGGGCGAGAACTTCCGCGGCGCGCTCCGCGAGTCGGGCTGGCTCTTCAAGCAATGCCTCGTGTGGGTGAAGGACCAGTTCGTCCTCGGCCGCCAGGACTATCACTGGCAGCACGAGCCGATCCTATACGGTTGGGCTGAGGGCGCGGCGCACAGGTGGTTCGGCGATCGAAAGCAGACCACCGTGTGGAACTTCGATCGTCCGCGGCGCAACGCCGAGCACCCGACGATGAAGCCGTGCGAGCTCATCGAGTACGCGCTCGGCAACAGCACCGAGCTCGAAGACGTCGTGCTCGATGCGTTTGGCGGATCCGGATCAACGCTGATCGCCGCGGCCCGCACCGGTCGACGCGCGCGCCTGGTGGAGCTCGATCCCCGCTACTGCGATGTGATCCGCAAGCGGTGGACGGAGTTCGCTCTCGCCGCGCGCCTCGACCCGGGCAACGGCGCGTTGGAGTGAATCGTGGCGAAGTTTGCTGACAGCGAGGGCGCGCCGAAGAGCGTCGAGGCGCTCGATTTGACCGAGAAGGTCGTCTCGCTCCGAGCTTCGGGCGCGAACTTCCGCGAGATCGCGCGAGCGCTCGACATCAGCGTCTCGACCGCGCACAGCCTGCTGCACAAGGCGATCGCGCAGCGCCGCGAGGAGCTCGGCCTCAAGACCGACGAGCTCGTCGAGGTCGAGGTCGCGCGGTGCGATCAGCTGCAGCTCGCGGTGTGGCCGAAGGCGATCAAGGGCGACACGCGTGCGATCGCAGCGGCCCTGAAGGTGATGGAGCGCCGCGCTCGGCTGCTCGGCTTGGACGCGGCACAGAAGGTCGAGCACAGCGGCAAGGGGGGCGGCGTGATGGTGCTGCCTGCGCTCGAGCCCGAGCCCGATGAACCAGCCGAAGGCGAATGAGGTTGTCTGGCGTCCGAATCCTGGTCGCCAGACGGGCTTTCTGCAGAGCCGAGCGGACGAGCTGCTCTGGGGCGGCGAGGCTGGCGGAGGGAAGAGCGACGCAATCGTCGCGCTCCCGCTCCGGTGGGTCGAGCACCCGCAGTTTCAAGCGTTGATCCTTCGACGCGAGGGGACGGACCTCGGTCCGCTGCTCGCGAAGGCGCAGCGCCTCTACCCGCGGGTGATCCGCGGCGCGCGGTTCAATTCGTCGACCCGGATCTGGCGATTCCCCTCGGGCGCACAGATTCGCTTCGCGGGCTGCGAGCACGAGAGCGACGCGTTCGCGTACCAGGGCGATGAGTTCAACGTTGTCGCGTTCGACGAGCTCACCCACTTCACACGTGGGCAAGTGCTGGAGATCACGTCGCGCTTGCGCACGACGGATCCGGCGCTGCCCACGATCATGCGGGCGACGTCGAACCCCGGCGGGGACGGCCACGAGTGGGTCCTCGAGCGATGGGCCGCGTGGCTCGATCCGGCGGCGCAGATCGAAGGCCTCGATCGCAGCCGCTATCCCGATGGGCTCGTGCCCGAAGGGACAAAGCTGTGGTTCCTGCGTGACGAGAGCGGTCGGGAGATCGTCGTTCCGCCAGGCACTCCCGACGCGAGCTCGCGCTCGTATCTCCGCTCGGTGCGCGCGGAGTGCGTGCAGCTCGATCGCAAGTACGCAGCGAAGCTCCGCCAGCTCGACCCGGTCCGCCGCGCGCAGCTGGAGAAGGGCAACTGGCTCGCCAAGCCGGCGGCCGGGAAGTACTTCCAGCGCGCGTGGGTGGACTTCATCGACCCACCCGTTGTCCCCGAACGTCGCGTGCGCTACTGGGACCTCGCTGCGGGCGGGGACTTCGCAGCAGGATGTCGCTCCGCACGCGCCGGCGTGCTGCATGTCGTCGAAGACGTGCGACGCAAACGCGGTGGGCCCGGCGAGATTCGCGAGCTGCTCTTCGCCACCGCGCGCGAGGATGGCCCCAGCGTCGAGATCTGGGTCGAGCGAGACCCAGGGCAGGCGGGCAAGGATCAGGAGCTCACGTACGTCACCGCGCCAGAGCTGCAGGGATTCGACGTGCGCTTCCGCCCGAAGCGCGTCGACAAGGTGACCGCGTTTGCTCCGTTCAGCGCGTACGCGTTCGCGGCGTCGAAGCTCGTGCGCATCGTTCGAGGCTCGTGGAACCGCGAGTTCTTCGAAGAGCTCGAGGCCTTTCCCGAAGGCGCCAACGACGATCAGTGCGACGCCGTGAGCGGGGCGCACGCAGTTCTGTTTGGCGAGTGGCTCCCTGAAGAAGACACCGACGACGCGATCGTCGTCCCGCACACCCGACGATGATCCACCTCGAACCGACAGACCGCGTCCACAGCGGACCGTGTTCGCATGGCCGAACGTCTTGCAGACTCCGGCAACCTGCGCCTTGCAGCGGACCTCTGCGAATCGTTGCAGACCGACGATCGTGTGAGCGTGTCGATCCTGCTGCGCGCGCGCGGCGGCCTCGGGCTGTTCGCTGGCTTCGAGCGAAGCGCATCGCGGTCTCGCGACGCACGCCAGGCCGAGCGGTTCCTCGAGGCGGACGAGGATTGGTACACGCTCGCGCCCGACGCCGAGCTCGCGCGCCTCGATGCGTGGGCGATCCTGTTGGGCGTTGGCCTCGCGCAGCTCGCGTGGCCGGACGCTACGACCGAAACGGGCCGGCTCGTGCCGACGCTCGACACGTGGTCGCCGCGCAATCTGCGCCGCGATCACAACGGACGCTGGATCGTGCGTACCGCGGACGCGGGCGACGTCGCAATCGCCGCCGGTGACGGACAGTGGGTGCTCCACACGCCCGGCGACGCAAAGCGTCCCTGGGCGATCGCTCCGTGGCGCGCCGTCGCTCGCTGGTGGCTGCTGATCCAGTACGCTCGCCAGGACCTCACTCGGTACGGCGAACGTGCTGCGGGCATTCTTGTGGCGACGCCGCCGGCGCCCGTTGCTGGCGTGAAGGTCGACGACGCTGAGCGCAAGGTCCAGAAGCGTCATCTCGCGGAGGACCTCACCGAACTCGGCCGCAACGGCTCTATCGTGTTGCCCGCTGGGTGGGACGCGGACCTGATTCAGGCGACCGCGAACACGCATCGCGTGTACGTCGATCAGTGCGCACTCGCCATCGCGCTGCGCGGGCAGAACCTCACGACCGAAGTGAAGGGAGGCAGCTTCGCCGCGGCCACTGTTCACGCGGGCGTCGAACGCACGCTCCTCGCCGCGGACGCCAACGCGCGCGCCGTCACGCTGCACGATCAGGTCCTCGTCCCGTGGGCTCGCTACAACCTCCGTGGCGGCGCGGCCGCGGCTCCGTGGCCCGTGTGGGACACAACGCCGCCCGAGGACCTCGCCGCGACGTCGCAGGCGTGGAACGGCGCGCTCGAAGCGATGGGCAAGGCCAGCGCGCTCGGGCTCGAGATCGACGAACAAGAAGTCGCGCGGCGCTTTCGGGTGCCGCTGCGCAAGCGCGCCGACGTAGCGCCGCAGAACAAGGACAACGCCAATGGCCAGTGAACCGAGCGAGATGCCGTCGAGCTTTCGCGCTGCGCTCGAAGCGGCGCTCGCGCGTCCCGCGGCGCTGGATCCGCGCCACGTCGAGAACGTGCGCGCGCTTCGAGGCCTTCGACCGCGAAGCGACCAACCACGCCCGAGCTCGTCCGTTGCTGCGTTCGACGCCCAGCACACGATGGCAGCGCCAGGCGTGGCGATCGTCGACGTGAGCGGCCCGCTCTCGCAGCGCGCGTGGTCGTGCTGGATGTGGGAGGGCGACGGATACGACGCGATTCGGCTGCGAATGTCGCGCGCGCTCAGCGACCCCAACGTGCAGTCGATCGTGTTGCGCATCGACTCGCCCGGTGGCGAAGTCGCGGGCCTGAACGAAGCCGTCCGCGCCATGCGCGCGGAGGCCTCGGCCGCGGGCAAACCGATCGTCGTGTACGTCGACGAGCTCGCTGCGAGCGCCGCGTACGCACTGGCGACGGTGGGCGACGAGATCGTGACGCCTGAGAGCGGATGCCTCGGCTCGATCGGCGTGATCCTCGCGTTCACGAAGCGCGATCGCGCGAACGAGGCCGCTGGACTCTCGACGTTCGTGATCACCAGCGGCGCGCGCAAAGCAGACGGCCACCCGTTTGTCGCAGCGACGAAGGAAGAGCTCGAGGCCTTCCAGGTCGAGGTCGACGCGCTCGCGCAGATGTTCGGGGCGCTCGTCGCCGAGCGCCGTGGTGGTGATGCCGCGCGGTGGCTCGGGCTCGAGGCCGCGTGTTTCTACGGCAACGAAGCGGTGGCCAACGGGCTCGCCGATCGCGTCGGGGGATTCGAGACAGCTGTTCAACGGGCGCAGGCGCTCGTGACGAAGAGTTCGGCGGGGCGAGTCCCGGCGAAGCGAGGAGAGAAGTCCATGTCCATGTCCAAGATGATGATGGTCGCCGCAGTACTGGGACTCGCGGCCGCAGCAAGCACCGAAACCGAAGAGCAGTTCGAAGCGCGCGTGCAAGGCGAGCTGCAAAAGCGCGAGGCCGCGCGACGCGAGCTGCTCAAGGTCACCGGCGCCGAGGACGACGAGACGGCGCTCGGCACCGTGAAGGGCTGGAAGGTGGGGGCGTCGCGCACCGCCGAGCTCGAGGCGACCGTGAAGCGCCAGGCCGAAGAGCAGGAGCGCACCGAGCGCGAGCAGCTCATCAAGGGCATGCGCGCGGACGGGAAGCTCTCGGCTGCTATGGAGGCCGAGCTCGTCCCGACGATGTCCCTTCCGCAGCTGCGCGCGTTCGCGAAGACGGCGCAGCCCGTGGTGCCCGTGGGCAAGAAGCACACGGAACCGCAGACGCCCACGGTCGGCGCGACGGGCGGGCGTGTCGTGGGGCCGGACGGCCGCACGTACGAGCAGCTCAACAACGCCGAGCGCAAGGCGCTGCAGCGTGACAACCCCGAGCTCTTCGAGTCGATGCGCGCGGACGCGAAGAGCGCTCGCTGAACCGCCCCGCTCCCTCCCTCACCGCTCATAGGAGTTTTGTTCGATGCCCACCACTCAGAAGTCCGACCTCGTCTCGCCGGAGGTCCTCGCAGATGCGATTCAAGGCGAGCTCGCCGGCATGTCGTTCATGTACGGCACTGGCGCGATCCAGACCGTTCGCGGCCTGAAGCTCACGTCCGAGCAGAAGGAAGGCGGAGACAAGGTCAAGGTCCCGTACCTCGGCCACATCGGAGAGTTCGAAGACCTCACGGTCGAGAACGCCTCGCTGACCACCGCCAAGCTCACGATGACGACTGAAGAGTCGTCGGTGATTCACACTGGCAAGGCGTTTTCGAGCACCGATCTCGCACGAATCTCCGCGGCCTTCGCTGACCCCGAAGGCGAAGCGGCGCGTCAGATGGCGATGGGATTTCGCCGCCGCGTGGAACGCGAGGCGATCGTGAAGGCGCGCGTCGCCGCGATCGCTGGTGGGATGGGCGTCGAGACCGACGGTGCCACGATCGTGCACGATGCGCTCGTCGATCTCATCGGCACCTTCGGTGACGAAGAGGACGGCGTCGTCGCGATCGCGATGCACTCGAAGGTCCGCAAGGACGTGCGCAAGATCAAAGACTCGACCGGACAGCCGATCTTCATCGATCCTCGAGACGGCTCGGTCCCCAGGCTCATGGGAGTGCCGGTCTTGGTCTCGGACATGTGCGCGCAGGTGTATCCGACGATCACGAGCGGTGGCACATCGCCTCCCGCAGTCACCATCACGGGCGAGATCGTCGGTGCGAGGCCGACGACCGTGGCGCTCGACATGCCCGTCGGCGGTGCGCGTGGTACGGCTCAGTTCCGCTATGCGCTCAACGGCGGCACGTGGAGTGCGGCGACGTTGACTGCCGCAACCGTCGCGCTCGGCAGCTCGGGGCTGATCGCGAACTTTCCAGTCGGCACGTACAACGTCGACAACACCTACTCGGCCACGCCGCGCTTCGAGACGCTCGCGCTCAAGCGCGGTGCGGTCCTCGCCTGGATTCAGGACGAGACCGAGGTGATGTACGACACGGACATCCTCACCAACGCGCGTGTGCTCGCCGTGCACGCGTACTTCGTCGCGCATGCGTACAGCCGGGTGCGAGGCACGACGCGGCCCGGTGCCGCGCGCCTGCGCACTCAGTGAGGCAAACACCGCCATGCTGACGTCGTACACCCTGCGCGCGCAGCGCGAGGCGGAGCGAAAGGGCGATCAGTCGATCGCTCGCGCTCCGGATCCCGAGCCCGCGCGCGCACCAGATCCGGAGCCCGCGAGGGCTCGCAACGCCGAAGAGCTCGAAGCGCTGCTCGCAACGTCGAACGCTCGCATCGAAGAGCTCGAAGCGGAGCTGGTACAGGCCGGGCAATTCCTCAATGAGCTTCCCGCTCGTCTCGAGGAGGAGATTTCGCAGCGCGTTGCGGCTGCGAAGACTGAGCTTTCCGCCAAGCTGAGCGCGGCCGAAGCTCGTTGCGCTGAGCTTGCGACGGAGAATGCGCAGATCGCCGCGATCGCGAACACCAACGCGACCGAACTGGCCAGCGCGCACGCCTCAGCCCGGACGCTACGCGCTGAGCTCGATGCGGCCTCGAGCCGGATCGCCGAGCTCGAAGCGCCGCCTGAAGCGCCCGTCGCAGACGAACCCGAACCCGCCCCCGAAAGCGCTTCGCCCCGCCGACGCCGATGAGCGAGATCACCTCCCACCGCCGCTACCTTCTGCGCAAAGCGAAGGTCGCGGAGGCGCTCGAACAGGGAGCGCTCGCCCTCGTATGGCGCGCGAAGCAACTCGAGCAACCGGGGACACCGCTCCCCACAGTTTTCCCTCACCGTAGCGAGCTCATCGCAGCCTGGTACGAGGCCGTCGAGGACTTGCGCGGTGCAGATGTGTTCGAGCTCCGCGAGAGCGCAGGTCTCTCGCGTCGCGACGCCGAGGCAGTACTTGCCGCTCTCGCCCGGATCCCATAGCCGATGGCCTTCACGACGCCCGAACGAACGCAGCTCCTCGCACACCTACGCGCGCTGCGCGTGCTCCGCGCCGGCGCGTGGAAAGATGAGCGCACGAGCGAGCAGGCCGTCGACGAGGCCACGGCGGATCAAGAGACCGCGGCGCGCAACGACCTCCCGACGCTCGAGCGCCTCCGCACGGGGCTCGCAACGGTCGACGCGCGCTTCTCCGTGAAAGAGCTCGTTGGCGAGGTCGTGTTCCGGGACAACGAGCACGACCTGCGTGTGCAGCAGTACGCGTTTCAGCTCGAGCAGCTCGGTGTGATCTTCGATCTCATCGATCCCGCCGGCGGGGGCTATGCGGTGTCGAGCGAGCCACAACGGAGCGTGCTGTGAGCCTTCGCGACGAGCTCTTGCCCGTTGTGAATGACGCCCGCGCGCTCGTTGAGGACCTCGGGCTCCGTCTCTTCTCGGTGCGCGTCGAGGTCCGCGAATGGTCCGGCGCTCGCGTCGGCGCTGGTGTGTCGAGCGTCGTCTCGACGCTCACGCTCGATCCGCGGCCGCGCGTTCGCGACGTGACCGCGCGTGAGGTCGCATCGAGCGGCGGGACGCTGCGCACAGGCGATCGACGCATCACAGCGATCACGCCGACGCACACCGGCGCGGGCTACACGCCAGCGCAGCTCCGCCCCGTGATCTCGGGCCAGCAAGAGCGCGTGTACGTGCTCACGGGCGAGGACGGCGCGAGCGAATGGGAGCTCGTCGAGGCCTCGTTCGATCGACCGTTCGGACACGAGCTGGTGGTTCGTCGACGCCGAGCGACACCATGAAGATCGGCGACAAGATCGCGGCGCTCGAACGCCAGCGCCAGGCGCAGGTGCGCGCAGCACTGGAGCGGGCCGCGCGCGACGGTGCCAGTGTGCTCCGATCCGCTGCGCCGAAGAGTTCGGGTGAACTCAAGAAGTCGATCCGCGCGCAGGGCCTCACGATCACGATCGACGCCCCGCACGTGCTGTACGTCGAGCACGGCGCGCGGCCGCACATGCCGCCCATCGCACCGCTCATCAAGTGGGTGCAGCGCAACCGAGGCAAGCTCGGGATGAAGAAGGGCGGGCGCCCAGGGCGCGACGCGCAGGGCCGATTCACAGCCTCGCCAGAGGTCGTCGCAGCGGCCTGGGCGATCGCGAAGAAGATCGAGCGAGAGGGCATCAAGCCCACGTTCTTCATCCGGCGCTCTCTGCCCGTGATGAGCTCGCGCGCAATCAAGATCGTCCGGGGAGCTCTGCGTGTCCGACGTAGCATTTGAAATTCGCGCCGCCGTCGCGGCGTATCTCCGCACGAGGCTCACCGGCGTCACGGTGCTCGACGACTGGCCAGCCGCCGGCGTCGCGCTCGACCCGCTCACGGTGTCGGTGTCGAGCGAAGACGCGGCGCGCGAGGAGCACTTCGGCACTGAGGTCCGCACGGTAACGCCGACGACGGGCAACCTTGGCGACGTCGAGCTGGCGTACGGCCGCTTCGAGCTCGCGCTGCAGCTCGACGTTTTCGCGCCGACGCCCGGCGAGCTCGGCGAGCTGCTCGAGCAACTGCGGCCGGTGTTGCATCGACACCCAGCGGCGACGCTCGCGGCGGACACCGACGTGCTCGACGTGGGCGATGGCCTGGTGCTCGACGTCCCGTCGTTGCACACGCGCTGCGCGATCGAGTGGGCCAACACCCCGCGCGATCTGCGCGAACCGCTCGCGGCGGACTACCGCGCAACGCTAAGCGGCACGGCCGACGGACTGCTCGTCCTCGTGCGCGAGATGCCGCTGCAGAAGACCACGATCGTCACCGTCGCAGCCGACGACGGCCCCAGCGACACACTCACCATCGAGGACTGACACACATGGCTTTGTTCATCGACAACGAGAGCGCGGCGAACTCGCCTGGATTTTTCGCGATCGAAGTTCCGCCACCGGTGGTGCTGCAGGGCATCTCGAGCGGGTACTGCGGCTTCGCCTTCCAGGGCGAATGGGGCCCCGACGGCGTCGTCGGCGAGCCGGTGAGCACGCCCGAATTCTTGGACACGTACTTCCCCGCGGGCTGCCCTCGCACGTCGACGGGCTACCGCGCGCTCATGCGTCGGCGCCTTCCGCTGCGCCCCGTACGTGTCGTCGGATCGACGGCCGCGGCGGCGACAGCGACCATCGTTGGCACCGGCGGCAACCTCGCCGCGACGGCGAAGTACAAGGGCACCGTCGGCAACTCAATCACGATCACGCTCTCGGGCTCCGGCTCGACGCGCGACATCACGGTGCGCCTGCGCGACGCGGTGGGTCGGCAGACCGAAGAGATCTACGCGGCCGTTCCGCTCCCCTCGGGTGGCGTCGCGGTGAGCGTCGACGTCTCGCGCTCGAAGCTGCTCGCGTCGATGGTGCTCGCAGGAACGATGACGGTGTTCCCCGCGAACGGCACGACCACGATGTCGACCGGCTCGAACGGGTCCGTCGGCTCGGCCGACTACGAGGCCGCCCTCGCCCTGCTCGCGCCCCGGAAGGACATCGGCGTCGTGTGCGTCGACGACTGCGGATCCGGAGCGCGCGCTGCGGTGAACGCGGCGCTGCTGGCGCACTACAACCTCACGCGCGATCGCATGGTGGTCCTGCAAGACGACGTCGACGCGGCGTACGCGACGGTCAAGACGAACGTCGGATCGCTGCGCTCGTCGGGAGTGATCTTCAATGGGCTCTGGGCGAAGTGCCGCGACGACGATGGCGTCGAGCGCGTCACGCCGTGGTCCACGTTCGTCGCCAGCGCGCTTTTGGCTCTGCTCCCGCACGAATCGCACGCGTGGCACGACGACCAGGTCTCGCGCCTCTACGACCCCGTCACGGGCTACCAGGGGCCGTTCAACCCGGAGGATCCAGCGATCCAGGCCACGGCGATGGCGGACGGCATCTGCCTTCCTCAGCGGCGCGACCGCGGCGGGTGGGCACTGCTCCACGACCGAACTACGTCGCTCACGCCGGGCTTCATCTACGCGACCACGCGTCGGCTGAAGATCTACTGGTCGAAGTCGATCCGTTCGGGCACCGCGTCGTACCAGAACGGCCCCAACGCGAAGTCGCGGCGCAAAGACCAGATCGCGTTGATTCGCGACTTCATGACGCGCGAGGTGAAGGCGAACCGGTGCGAGGGCTTCGCGACGCAGGACCTCACGACCGTGTCCGATCGCACGAACGCGATCGCTCGCTTCTCGCTCCGCGCGACGACGCCAGGCGTGCAGGAGAAAACGTTGCTGTTCATCGAGGCTGGCGAGTCCGTCGTGATCAGCGACGCGGAAACCTGATCTCGCTCGCGCGATCACCACTCACTGAATCGGAGCACCCATGCCCACTCCCTCGAATGTGATGCGCGGCAAGAACGTCCGCGTGAGCTTGTTCATCGACGGCGTTCCGCAGGACAACACGGAGTTCGCCACGACGTGCGAGATCAAAGAGGACGCGGAGCTGCACAAGGACAGCTACCTCGGCCGCTTGCGCTCGAAGGCGGACAAGACCCTCAACGGGTACGACTGCACGCTCGAGTGCGACGTCGCGTCGATGCAGCTCGTGAAGAACCTCGAAGCGCGCGACAAGGCCCGCGACGAGAACCGCCCGATCCCCGTGCTCGCGCTGAAGCTCGAGTTCACGCAGCGCGACGGACAGGAGGTTTCGGTGCTCCTCTCCGACGTCGAGGCGAAGCAAGACCTCTCGATGAAGGGCCGCACCGACGCGATCACGACGTCGCTCGAGCTCTTCGCTGAAGAGCGGGAGACGCTCTGATGCAGACCTTCGAAACGTTGCTCCCCTCGGGGCGCGCGGTCCGCTATCGCGAGATCAGCGTCGAGGCGCTGCAGAAGGCCGAGCGACGCGCCGGCGAAGCGGTCGGCAAGGCGCCGGATCCGGGTGGCGTGCGCTTCTCACAGGCCCGGCTCCGCGAGCTCGTCGCCGCGGCGCTCGTGGCCGTTGCAGGCCCGGTGCAGTTCGTTCGACGGCCTTCGGACCCGGACGACCCGTCGAGCAAGACGGTCGTCGACGTCGACGCGACGCTCGACGCGATCGGGCCCGAGCAGTGGACGAACGTCACGCCGCTCGACCTGGAGAAGAAGGGCTCGTTGAACTTCTTCGAGCTCTTCGGTCGGGTCGCCGACCTCTCGGCGTTCGAGGCGCACATCGCCGAGACGATGGTCGCGCACGACGAGATCGAGGTCGCAGCGCAGCTCGCGGGAAAAGCGAGGGCCAGGGCGAGCGAGTAGCGTTCCTCGCCCTGCTCGCGATGCGCTACCTCCACCAGCCGCTGAGCGAAGTGCAGCGCTGGTCCGTCGCCGAGCTCGAGCTCTACGTCGACGGCGCGATGCAACTCATCGAGCTCGAAAACGAATCCACCGCGCGCGACTCCGACGACTGATCGATGGCCACCGAGCAACACATCGTCCGCGTCTACTACCGCGTCGACTCCGCACAGGCGTCGCGCGGCGCACAGACGATCGCGGGTCGACTCAACCAGGTCGAGTCCGCGAGCAGCTCGTCCATGATGGCGCTGCGCGGCGTCGGCACCGGGATGGTTGTCGGCGCGGCGATCGCTGCCGTCGGAGCGCTCACCGCGCGCACGATCGAGCTGAATGCTCGAGCAGAGAGCACGGCGCTTGCGCTCGCCGGCATGATGCACGTTGGCGGACTCTCGGGCGATGGCTTCAAGTCTTTCGAGGCGTCCTTGATGATGAGCGAGCGCACGATGGCGCAGATCCGCCGCGACGCGGCGAAGTTGCCCGGAGAAGCGCAGGACTTCATCAATGTGTTTCGCGGTGGGCTCGCGGGCGCAATCCGCGGCGGAATGACCGACCCGCGAGCCATTGCTCAGTTCACGAATCAGTTCGGCGCTGTCGCGATCGCTCTTGAGGTCGACAGCGAACAAGCATCACGCGATCTCAATCTGTTGCTCGCGGGTCGCGCGGGGGCGCAAGTCAAGATGTGGGATCGCCTGGGCGCGGCGATCGGGATGACCGCACAGCAATTCAACCGGCTGAATCCCGCTCAGCGCCTGCAAAAAGTGCGTGCTGCGCTCGCGGGCTATCAGCCGATGATCAAGGCCTACGAAAACACGTGGGACGCGATCTCCTCGACCGCGCGGAGCAACGCGACCGAACTGCTGCGAGTTGGTGGACGCCCGCTCTTCGAGTTTGCGAAACGCAACCTGAGCGCAATCAACCAGCTCTTTGGTCGCAACGAGGACGCACTGCAACGCATGGCTACCGCGCTGAGCTCGGGTGTCGTCACTGTGCTCGAAGATGCTGGCCGTGAAGCGCGGGGGCTATTTGCCTCGTTCGATCGCTGGACCGGCGCATCCGGTCTTCTCGCCGTCGTCGATCGCCTCGGCGCTGGCGTCGCGGGTGCGGCTGGCGCGGTCGCTCGAGCATCTCGCGGGCGATCTACATCGTTCGCCGGTGGTGCCATCGGCATGGCTGCGGGTGGACCGCTCGGTGCGCTGCTCGGCGGAACGATCGGCGCAGCGCTGACAAACGCGCCGCAGATGGCAGCGACGATGACGAACCTGACGC